>ERZ1026854.509-NODE-509-length-27101-cov-19.420395_pt1 | contig 27101 bp, 19 predicted proteins | sample MGYA00380157_ERZ1026854 | MGnify/ENA primary metagenome ERZ1026854 (study PRJEB33269, sample SAMEA4719793) | human gut metagenome | biome: human-associated habitat; feature: organic feature; material: feces | place: Cameroon | collected 2013-10 ... | reverse complement strand
TAGAGTTTGTGGTGGATGCGCCACAAATTCGTGAGGATATAGAGCAGGATTTGAAAGCAAACCCTCCTTTTGGAGGAAGCAGGAAATATCAGTTTATCACAAAAAAATACTCGACGCTTCCTGCTGTATATATGCTATATGCGGTGAATCCTGAGGACGATAAGTCTGCTGACGGGTATATACTGAGCATCGCTGGTAAAGCGGAGAGTAAGGACAATTATAGATTGTTCTCTGCCGTATCTGGACTAGCTTGGTATAAGATGGATATTGTGCCTGTCGACACAAAGGATGGCAAGCCTGTTGCAACATACGATGTGTTTATGCATCTAAATATTCCTTCTTCTTTAGTTCATAGCAAGATGTATTTCTGCGAAGACCTTACGGAGAAATATCGCCAGAAGTTCCCTAATGAAGACATTCATGCCGTGGTTCGCCGTTTGGTTCTTTCTTATGTCAGTGGGGGTGATAATATAAATGAATAGGAATATATCTGAACAGAAGATTTTATGTAAAAAAGTCCTAATTTCTATGTTTCTCTTCTTGCAAATTATGGGATATTAAGAAAAATATCGTATCTTTGTCCCCGAATTGAGGCGTTCTTTGCATATTGCAAAATACAGAAACGAGCAGAAGTCCGCTCGTTTCCATATTGTTACCTATATAATATAGGCAAACGCCCAACTTCTTGATTTTCAATCAAAGTCCAATTTAGAGCGAGTTACCTATTATAACATGCTTTTTTTGCCGATACCGGCAAGAAAGTGGGTGTTTTATGTATGATATTTGTGGTTTATGCCGCAAAACGGTATGAGGAATGTTTATTAGTTATGGTTTCCTACTAGTATACCAGAACCAACGAAAACTATTTAAATTATAAGGACAACTAAAGATACACGTCGATGATATTTAATGGCTTTTGCGTTCAACAGCTGTTGAACGGTCAGAGAAGTCGTTATACTTTGCGATTTATATTAATATACTTTACCGTTCAACAGCTGTTGAACGAAGAAAAATATTTAATTGGAGGTTTTGGGAGAGAATTCAGGTAGTTCTAATAAGCCATTTAGATAGTTTAAACAAGCCTTTTCGGTAGTTCTTCCAAGCGGTTAAACTCGCTTTCGCATGCTGTTTTAGTCGTTTACGATATTAGCCTCGGTCGCATTATGATAGCTATCAAATGTTCGTTTGCTTACTGTCAAATCTACTTTTGCTTACTGTCAAATTCTGCTTTGCTTGCTATCAAATATATTTTTATAACAGAAAAACAGGGGAAACGCATAATAAAGCGTGGCAGAACGATATGGTTTGCATAATGGTATAATACGTAACTTTGCACCACCTAATGGCAACATTTTGCACAAAACAAATTTGGGATTAAGGATAAAAGCATTATATTTGCATATAGAAAGCGAATCTACCATCTTTATACAATATAGTTATGGATATAGAGCAAGTTAGAGAATTCACGTTGTCGCTATATGGCGTGACAGAAGATCAGCCTTTTGGCGATGACAACATAACCTTCAGAGTTGAGGGTAAGATATTCCTATGCCTTTGGTTGGGCAACGAGGAGCATAGCGCTATAGACGGTATGCATAAGTTTGCCTGCAAGCTGAGTCCTGATAGAAATGAGGAGTTGCGAGATAGATATGAAGCCGTAACGCCAGCTTTTCATTGGAACAAGAAACATTGGAGCGACGTGTATTTCGAGCAGATAGAAACCGAGGTGGTGATGGCGTGGATAATGGAATCGTATGAGCTTATCATAAGCAAGTTGCCTAAGGCTACGAGGGCGAAATATCAAATGTAAATAAAGCTAATAACAATAAACAGATGAAAGCATATACATATATAGAAAAAGGTAAGTTTGCCTTGATAGAGAAACCGAAACCTGAGCTTCAGGAAAGTACCGACGCTATAGTCCGCGTTACGTTGGGCAGCATCTGTACCAGCGACTTGCATATCAAGCATGGTAGTGTGCCAAGGGCTGTGCCTGGCATTACCGTTGGTCACGAGATGGTGGGAGTAGTAGAAGAAATAGGTGCCGACGTTAAAGGTGTGAGGGTAGGCGATAGAGTGACGGTAAACGTGGAGACATTCTGCGGCGAATGCTTCTATTGCAAGCATGGATATGTGAACAACTGCACATCGCCACATGGCGGATGGGCTCTTGGTTGTCGTATCGATGGCGGACAGACGGAGTATGTGCGTGTGCCGTTGGCTTCGCAGGGACTGAATCGCATACCAGATAATGTGACAGACGAGCAGGCGTTGTTTGTTGGCGATGTACTTGCAACAGGCTTTTGGGCTGCACGCATTAGCGAGATATCGGCAGAAGATACCGTCTTGATAATTGGTGCTGGTCCTACAGGTATCTGCACCTTGCTTTGCGCTATGCTGAAAGAGCCTAAGCGCATTATCGTTTGCGAGCGTTCGGAAGAGCGTCGTAGGTTTGTCGAGGAGCATTATCCAAATGTGCTGCTTACTACTCCCGACGAATGCGAAGAGTTTGTGAAGAACCATAGCGACCATGGAGGTGCTGATAGAGTGTTGGAAGTGGCAGGAGGCAAAGACACATTCCGCTTGGCATGGCTTAGTGCACGACCTAATGCCATCGTCACTATCGTAGCTCTCTACGATGAGCCACAGGTGTTGCCGCTACCTGATATGTATGGCAAAAACCTTACCTTCAAGACGGGCGGCGTGGATGGTTGCGACTGCGAGGAAGTGCTACAGCTTATAGCTCAAGGCAAGATAGATACCACTCCGCTCATCACCCATCGTTTCCCTCTTAGCCAGATTGAAGAGGCATACAGAATATTCGAAAACAAGGAGGATGGCGTGATAAAAATAGCTATCGAAGAAGGATAAAGATAGAAAAAAGACCAAGTCGTTTGTTTTAGTACGACTTGGTCTTTTAATATATAAAGAAGTTAGACAGTTACTTCTTCACTTTTCTGCTTGCCACTCTGCCGTTGTCATAATCAAAGCGACGGCAAGGAAGCGTGAAATAATTGTTTGTATTGATTTGTTTTGTAGTTTCGATTATTTTTTATTCTTCAGGCTTCTTTAGTTCGCCACCCATATTGATAGCCTCAAGGAGCTTCACAGCATCTACATATTGAGCCATACCTTCAGCCACCTGCTTTGCATCACGCATAGCCAGCACTACGGTTGATGGACGATTTACCACGTCGCCTCCTGCAAACACTCCCTTACGAGTAGTCATGCCGTATGGCTTTTCGCGAGTCAATACGTAGCCACGATCATCAACGTCGATACCTGTTGTGGTAGATACTATTCGGCTTGCTGGTGCAGAACCAACAGCCATGATAACAAATTCGGCTTTCTCTACTCGGCGCTCGCCATTTGATTCGATGACAACCTCGTTGAGTGTGCCATTCTCATCATGAATCTCCACGATGCTCGACTCCCAACTAAACTTCACGCCTTCTTCTACAGCCTCGTCGTATTCCGAGCGCAAAGCACTCATGTCGTTTATTGTGCGATGGTAAACCACTTCTACGTGGCTTGCTCCTAAGCGTACGGCTGTTCGAGCAGCATCCATAGCTGTATTTCCGCATCCTATCACGAATACACGGTTGCCCTCGTGAACCACAATCTCTTCGCGACTAAGGTTGCCCTCGTTGTAGAGGCTCACACGGCGCAAGAACCATATAGCCTGGCGCACGCCCTTTAGGTTGCTTCCTGGTATATTGAGCTTCTTAGGCTTGCCAGTTCCGGTTCCCATAAAGATAGCGTCGTAGCCAAGTTCAAAGAGTTTGTCGATAGTCAGGTTGTCCTTGCCCACGGTAGTATTGCAATGGAACACCACGCCCAGCTCCTCAATCTTCTTAATCTCTCGGCGCACTATTTCCTTAGGCAATCGATATTCTGGAATACCAAACATCAATACTCCTCCTGGTTCTGGCTCCATCTCGAAAATCTCTACGTTGAATCCCTGGCGTGCCAAGTCGCCAGCAATAGTTAGTCCGGCAGGTCCCGAACCAATAACCGCAATCTTACCTCTTGTCTTAGGCAACAAGTTTTCGCGGATAAGACCCATGTTGCCATCGAAGTCGGCAATAAATCTTTCCAACTTGCCCACGTGTATGCCTTGTCCCTTTTTGTTGAGCACACAATGACCTTCGCATTGTTTCTCGTGAGGACATACTCGTCCGCAAACAGCAGGCAGATTACTCTTATTGTTTATTATATCCATAGCGTTGCCGAGGTTACCCATCGACAACTCGTGAATCCAATCAGGAATATCATGACTTATAGGACATCCCTTCTTGCATTGAGGCACTTTGCAATGCAGGCATCGTTTAGCCTCGTTGATAGCCTCAAGCATGGTGTATCCTTCATTAACTTCTTGAAATAGCTTGTTTTCTGTTTCCATATTTTGATATATTCTGTTTTTCCCGTAAATATATTTTCTGCAAAGGTAATGCTTTTAGTTCAAGTTTGCCACAATAATCAGCTTTTTTATTGCCATATAGCCTCTATTCAGAGTATCATGAATAGACATTATTAGAATAGACTAAAAAAATAAAGGGAAAAGCATACTATGATTTTATGCTTTTCCCCAATAGAGATATTTTCTATAAACTCAAACTTACCACTCTACCTTTTCGCTAAGTATTTCGCCATCGGTAGCATCGTCGGCAGTAAATGTGTTGCCACGATATTGTACGCAAAGCATTAAGAGAGGTTCAGAACCATTATTGCGAACCGAACGCTTACCTGCAGGTGCTACTCTTACCACGCTTCCTTCCTGAATAGCGAATACCTCGCCATCAACTTGGAACTCGCCCTTGCCACTAAGGAAGAAATACAATTCCTCATGATTCTTGTGGGTATGAAGGAAGCCTGTTTCTGTGCCAGGAGCAAAGCTTTGGAATGAGAATTCGCCACCTGTAGCATTCACGTTCTGACCGCCAAACACCTTTCCTGGAATCTTTACTTCCGGACCTAACTGCAAGGTGTAGTCCTTAATCTCATTCAATTTACCAAAATCTGCAGCTGTAAAGTTTGCAGCCTTTGCGATAATCTTTGTTTCTTTCATAATGTGCTATTGTTTTTAGTTGATTATAATTCTTTCTTTCCCTTAATCTAATTACAGATAGAGGATTATTTCGCTTGCAAAGATATACTGAAAAAATAATCCTCACAAGAAGGCACAAAAGGGTGAGATAGTTACTTCGAAGTAACTATTGTGGAAGAATGGGAGAAAGATAAAATCATCATTAACTAAGATTAACTACAAGCCTATATGGTAGTTTGTGGATATTAGTTACTTTTGTAGCCTATTGCGGTATATAAAGCTATTGTAGCAATATATTGAGAATATAAGAACATAACGATATTAAAAACAAAAAGATATATAGTTTATGGCAAGAATGATGAAGGAAATGGTATTTCAAGACTGTCCGATACGTAATGTGTTATCACGCATTTGCGACAAATGGTCGTTGCTAGTTATCTATACGTTGAACGCTCATAATGCGGAGCCTATTCGCTTTAACGCACTTCGCAAACTAATCCCCGATATTTCGCAGAAGATGCTCACCAGCACTTTGAAGACTCTTGAGGCTGATGGTTATGTGAATCGCAAGGTGTATGCTGAGGTTCCTCCAAGAGTAGAATATTCGCTTACCCCTCGCTCCGAAACGTTAATCCCTATTATGAATAGTTTGATAGAGTGGGCAGGTGACAACATGGCGATGATACTTAAAGATAGACAGCAAAAAGCTGTTTAGGGAAAAGATGTTATTATTTCCGACATTTGGGTAATATGGCTTTTAAACAAAAGTAGTAACTTTGCATCATCTAACAATACAACAACATTAATATATATATAGAATAAGGTAAAAGGTATGTATATAGAGAAAATTCAGTCGCCAGCCGATTTGAAAGGCATGGACATTAAAACTTTGAATATCGTTGCCGACGAAACTCGCCAGGCAGTATTAAATCGTGTGAGCAAACATGGAGGCCATGTAGGTCCTAATCTCGGATTTGTTGAGGCTACCGTGGCTTTGCATTATGTTTTTAATGCGCCAAAAGATAAGTTTGTTTTCGATGTTAGCCACCAATGCTATCCTCACAAGGTGCTTACCGGACGTGCCTCGGGATTCCTTGGTGATGTAGACGATATGAATGCCATTTCTGGCTATTCTTCTCCTGCTGAATGTCCAGAATACGATAACTTTGAGGTTGGCCATACTTCTACTTCTATCAGCCTTGCTACAGGCTTGCAGAAAGCACGCGACATCAAGGGAACCAACGAGAATATCATAGCCATTATTGGTGATGGTTCGCTCTCTGGCGGCGAAGCTTTCGAAGGTTTGGATGAGGCTTCAGAACTCGGTACTGGCATCATCATCGTGGTAAACGACAACGAAATGTCTATAGCCGAAAACCATGGCGGCATATATAAGAACCTTCGTGCCCTTCGCGAGAGCAATGGCACATGCGAGCACAACTGGTTTAAGGCATGGGGCTTTGAATATAAGTATTTGGAAGAAGGAAACAATATCGAAAAACTCATCGAAGTGTTCGAGAGCGTGAAGGATACCGATAAGCCAACCGTGGTTCACATCCATACCGAAAAGGGACATGGCTTTGAGCCTGCCGTAACCAACAAGGAGGCTTGGCATTGGGGTATGCCTTTCAATCTTGAAGACGGTTCTCGCCCAAGAAAGAATGCAGATGGAACCATTCCTATTCTGGTTCCATGCGAGGATTACGCCACTTTGTTCTCTGATTGGATGCTCAGCGAAATGAAGCAGGATAAAACCCTTATTGCCGTAACAGCAGGTACTCCTGCTGCAGGTGGCTTTACAGCCGATAAGCGTGAGCAGGCTGGCAAACAACATATAGATATGGGTATTGCCGAAGAGCAAGCCGTGGCTATGATTTCGGGAATGGCAAAGGGTGGATTGCATCCAGTATGGACCGTATATAGTACATTCATCCAGCGCACCTACGACCAGATAGCGCAAGACCTCTGCATCAACTCTAATCCTGCCGTGATAAATGTTGTAGGAGGCGGAGTTAATTCTATGAACGACATCACCCACATCTGTCTCTTCGATATTCCTATGCTTTGTAGCATTCCTGGTCTTATCTATCTTGCTCCTACCACCTGCGAGGAGTATTTTGCCATGCTTCGTTGGAGCATTATGCAAGGTAAGAAACCTATCGCCATCCGTGTGCCAAGCAATGGCGTGGTTCATACCTCAGAAGTCGTGGAAACAGAATACAGCTATGAGTCGAAATATAAGGTTATGAACAAAGGTTCTAAGGTGGCAATCATAGCCGCAGGCTCGTTCTATCAGAAGGGCGAGAATGTGGTTCGCCTGTTGGCTGATAATGGCATAGATGCTACGCTCATCAATCCTCGCTATATGAATGATGTGGATGCTGAGACGCTGGATAGCTTGAAGGCAGACCATCAGCTTGTCGTTACCCTTGAGGACGGATCAAAGGATGGCGGCTTTGGCGAGCGCATAGCTTCTTACTACGGAACTTCGAATATGAAGGTTATGGTAGGCGGCATCAAGAAGGGACTCTACGACCGCTTCGATGTGCATGAACTGCTTTCAGACAATCGTTTGCTTGACGATCAGATAGTGGAAGATATCTTGAAGAATATCTAATGATGATAGTATAGGGAAGCATCAACTTGCTTTGAGTTTCAGAAATAAAGAGTCTTACAAATAGAAAATCCAAGCTTGAACTATTGTTCTTGCTTGGATTTCTTCTGTTTTTATAAACTAATGCTTGTCTTTATCTTGCTCCGCGCATGGCGTCTTTTCTCATTTCGTGTCTCATGCGGATAGCCTCAGGCGAGTTGTTGCCAAACTCTCTTTTGGCTTTCTTGTATTTCTTGTAATGTTTCTTGTAGTGCTTGTCGTATTTGTCATATTTGTGTGGCTTGCATGGTCGTCCAAAGTCACCTTTGTGGTGAGGGTGATGCTTGTCTGATTTCCAGTTGTGCTTTGGATACTTAGCATATATATTATGTATGTAAGCGTTGTTGCGCCAGCTGATAGGACGATAGAAGTAGTACGACTTCTTGTATTTCTTCCATTGCTTATCCGAGAGAATGTGCTTTAGTTGCTTATTGCGATATTTCCAACCATGAGAGTCGATATCACGATAGCTTCTGATGCCATCAAGGTAAGTGAGGTTGATGTTTAATATGTTGTTGCGTTGAACATTACTCAAACCCAGTTCCACCACCATTTTATCTGTTATAAAACGAGCTTCTGTCTGAATATCTACCAGTCTCTGAGCATTTACAGATGCTATCATCATGAATGCTGCTACGATTGCTAATAATGTACGTTTCATAATTCCAATTGTTTTTAGAGTTATTACTTATTTCTTTTTTCTGTTGCAAAGATAGAGATATTAGCTGAAAACAACAAGGGGGAAATCTATAAACCATCATATGGTTTTCCCTAAAAGGGTAGGGCTTTCGCCTATTCAGAAGTTTTCATCATGTAACAAGATTGTATCATTCTTTATGTGCTTGTTAAAACGCTTGTAACACCTTTGACATAATATTCCATTACTTTTGCACCCGAATTCAGACGAGCATTCGTCGACTGTCAGAAGAGATTATAATACAAATTATATAAATGAAAGTAATGAAAGTAATGAGAGTATGTGGCAATAGTGTTGCCATGATGTTACTGGTAGCTTATTTGCTACTTGGTAGTTTACAGATGCAGGCACAAAACCGTGCAGAATGGGAGAAGTTGAAGGGCGACGTTACCCTCTATATGACCAACGATATGGGGCGCAACGGCTATTACGACCAAAAGCCTATTGCCGAACTTATGGGCGAGATGGCAGGAGTGGTAGATCCTGAATGTGTGCTTGCCGTTGGCGATATCCATCATTTTAATGGTGTGGCTTCTTTGCAAGACCCTCTTTGGATGACAAATTACGAATTGATTTATTCTCATCCCGATTTGATGCTCGATTGGTTCCCTGTTTGTGGCAACCATGAATATCGTGGCAACACACAAGCTTTTATGGACTATGGCAAGGTGAGCCGTCGCTGGATGATGCCAGCCAAATATTACACCAAGGTGTTCGACCACAAGGGAACCACCATCCGCGTTGTCTTCCTCGATACCACCCCTCTCATCGATTCTTATCGTGAAAATTCTGCAGTCTATCCAGATGCTTGCAAGCAGGATATGCAGGCTCAGCTCTCTTGGCTCGACGAAACTTTGAAGAATGCTAAGGAAGATTGGGTTGTCGTAGTTGGTCATCATCCTATATATGCAGAAACAGGCAAAAAGGAGAATGAGCGCCTCGATATGCAGAAACGCTTGCTTCCTATCCTACATAAATATAATAATGTGGCGATTTATGCTTGTGGCCACATCCACAACTTCCAGCACATACAGAAGAAGGGCGACAATATCGACTACGTAGTAAATTCCTCTTCTTCATTGGCTCGCCCTGTAAAGCCTATCGATGGAACCGTATTCTGTAGTCCTGCAGATGGCTTCTCGGTATTTACTGCCGACAAAACTCAACTAAGAATGTCGATGATTGACAAGGATGGAAATATCATTCACACTATCCAGAAGAATAAGTGAAGAGTGAAGAACGAAGAGTGAAGAATCTAAGTGAAGAGTGAAGAATTGAAAAGAAATAGAGATGAAAAGATTATTGTTTAGTGCGGCTCTTCTTGCTGCATCGGCTACTGCCATTCAAGCCCACACGCTCGATGGTATAGTCAAGGATAACAAGACGGGCGAACCGCTCATCGGTACCGTGATTAGAGTAAAGGAGTTGCCAAACGTAGGCACCACTACTGGTCTCGACGGTTCGTTCACTTTGCATGAATTGCCAGATAAGGGTAAATACACCCTCGTGGTTACCTTTATGGCATACAAGACCAAGGAAATTGTGGTGGATGTAGCCAACGACGAGAAGGTTGACATCCCTATGGATGAAGACTTGAAGCAACTTGGCGAAGTTGTGGTTACCGGTCATCGTGAGTATCGTAGCGACCGTAGTGCCGTGGAAACCGTGAAGAATGCTGGCAACGTGCTCAACGTGATGAGTCAGCAGAGCATTCAGCTCTCGCCTGATGTCAACGTGGCAAGCGTGTTGCAACGTGTGTCGGGTGTAACTATGGAGCGTGATGCTTCGGGTGAGGCTTCTTATGCCATTCTCCGAGGTATGGACAAACGATATAACTACACCCTTGTAAATGGCGTTAAGATTCCAAGTCCTGATGATAAAAACCGCTATATTCCTTTGAATATCTTCCCTTCTGATTTGATGGATCGTTTGGTAGTATCAAAGTCGTTGACTGCCGATATGGAGGGCGATGCTGCTGGTGGAGTAGTGGATATGGTTATGAAGGATGCCCCTTCTCGTTTCCAGCTACAGGCTAATGCTGCCATCGGCACAACAGATTACTTTTGGAAGGATGGCAGAGATTATATTACCAGCAATCGTTCCGACTATACCAAGAAAGCACCTTACGAGGCTTTTGACTCGGAATATAAAGCCAGCATAAGCGACTTCAAGAATGGTCCTGTGCAGCTGAAGAGCCATTCTATGCCAGCTCCTAACTTCATCGGCGGTCTCTCTATAGGCAACCGCTTTTGGAACGACCGTCTTGGCGTGATGCTTGCAGGAAGTATTCAGAATACATTCCGCGGTACTGAGCGCACATACAACTCAGTAAAGATGGCGTCGGGCGAACAGGCTATGTATATTTCTAAATTGAATCATCGCTACTATAGCATCCACGACCTCACCACGGGTGCTCATGCTAAGATAGATTTAACCTTGCCTGGACATAAGATTGAATGGTACAACATGTATGTGCGTACCAATTCCAAGGGCGTGAGATACAACAACACTATCGGTACCGAATATATCGGAGCCAATAGCTATACTCAGGATGACGAGATTCGCTCGCTCTCAACCACTCAGAGCATCTTCGCTACCAACTTGAAGGGTACTCATCATCTTACCAAAAACTTCACTCTCGATTGGTCGGGCATCTTCTCGCAAGCCAAGGAGGAAGATCCTGACAGAACTTATGTAACATTATCAAATTCTGTTTCTACAGAAGCTAATGCCGACGGCAATATCCTTTCGGGTAATCTCTGGGATACTAACAAGAATATCACCAAGACTTTCCCTAAGGATGCTGAGCGCAGATTCCAGCACAACAAGGATACCGACTGGGCGGGCTACATCAACCTCACCTACGATACTCATTTCGCCAACGATGTTGAGGCTCTTTGGAAGGCTGGCGCACAATATCGCCGTAAGGAGCGTAGCAACCGATATTATTCTTATATCTTCAGTCCTGCCGACAACGCACAGGATTTAGACGGCAACGGATTAGAGCAGTTTGATAATGTTGACTGGGTTTGCAAGACTCCTTATTCTCAGGCGTCGCAGCTCAACTACGATTCTAAGGAGCATATTGGTGGCGCTTATGCCATGGTTACCTTTAAGAGCAAGCTCGGAGAGTTGAATGCTGGTTTCCGTGCCGAGCATACAAACCAAATATACACTATGCTTCAGCATTTCCGCAATATGGGACAGACTGGCGAACAGAGCTATTGGGACTATCTGCCTTCGGCATCGCTCAAGTGGACTCCAACCAAGAAGATGAACGTGCGTCTTTCTTACTATCGTTCTATCAACCGTCCTGGATTCTACGAGATTGTGCCTTACCAGATTATGGGTGAGGAATATCAGGAGAAGGGTAATCCAAACCTTAAGCGTGCACGCATCGACAATATCGACTTGCGTTGGGAGTGGTTCCCAAGCAATACCGAGCAGGTTCTTGCTGGCGTATTCTATAAGTATCTCAAAGACCCTATCGAGCAGGTGTTCGTAACTTCTGATGGTAAGATTGGTGCCGGAACAGATGCCTATTACATGCCTGACAATCTTGGTAATGCCAAGAATATGGGCTTCGAGATTGATGTCATCAAATACATCCGCCACTTCGGAATCAAAGCCAACTATACCTACACTTACTCAAAAATCACCACATCTAAGCGTGAATATAAAGCGGGTAGTGCTGAGTATAAGTCGGGCGTCACTCAGAGTCGTCCTCTTGTAAATCAGGCTCCTCATACCGCCAACATCTCCTTGCTCTACAAGGATACAGAGAATGGATGGAATGCGCAGCTTGCCTCTTCGTTCACAGGTGCCAAGCTCGCTTTGGTTTCTCCTTTCAAGGATGCCGACCAATGGGATAAGGCTATGTTTGGTCTCGACCTTAGTGCCGAAAAGCAATTCAAGAATGGCTTCTCTATATTCTTCAAGGCCAACAACCTTCTCGATGCTAAGCGCGAGAGATATTTGAAGACTGTAAACGAGAGCAACCTTCAGTATGCAGGACAGAAGAGCGATAAAACCGTCATAGGTACATATAAATATGGTAGGACCTTCCTTCTTGGTGTCCGCTATAAGCTTTAAAAAGTAAAAAACTAAAAAAATGAAAAAGATAAATTCTTTCGCTTGTTTGCTGCTGATGGCGGCAACAGCCATGTTCTCAACATCATGCGAGAACGACAATATCAATCCATACGACTATACAAATAATAATGGTGGTAGCAACGAGAATCAGGGCTCTACCGATGTCATCAAAACTGCTATTGCAGAATATCCTGTCGGTTCTTTGGTGTGGACCAAGGATACCACTCTTAGCGAGAGCATAGAGATTCCTGAGGGCACTTCGCTCTATATAGAGTCAGGCGTAACCGTTACTTGCAAGTCGGATGTTAAAGTGCCTGTAGAAATTGTAGTCTTGGGCAATCTCTATTGTATGGGAACAGCCGAAAAGCCTGTTGTCTTTACTTCCGATACCAAGAAACCTGCCGATTGGGGTGGCATCATCTGTGGATATAATTCAGACGAGGTGGTGCTCAACCATGTTGAGGTTGCCTATGCTTGCGCTACTCCTACCGAGAGTTCGGCTTCTTTCCAAAACAAGCTCTTCAAGACCACTATCGATGGTGGTGTGCCTGCCTTTCACTTCTGTAATGTGAATGGTAAGTTTGTGATGGCAAACTGTTTCTTCCACGACAACTACAACGACCAGACTTACTTCACAGGCGGAAATGGTGTTATCATCAACAATATCTTTGCAGATAGCGGTAACTCTACTGATGGTGGCGAGGCTATCAACGTGAAGGCTGGTTGTAAGCTCGATGTAGCCAACAACGTTATCTACAACGCCTGCACCAACGCCTTCAAGCTTTCTAATGCCGGCAATAGCGAGACTATTCCGCTTACCGAGATGACTGTATACAACAACACTATGATTGATTGCGGATGGCGTCGTAAAAAGAACAAGAAGGGTGGTTCTGTTTGGGTAGAAAAGGCAGCTAAGCCAATCTTCGTCAACAACCTCATCTATGATTGCCGCTATGGTTTGAAGCAACCTGCTAAAGATGGCGTAGATATGGAACATAGCCGTTTGGCTCCAAACTATTATTATGCTTCTACCGAGACTGGAGTAAAGCAGATGGCTAAGGATGCCGACCTTGCTATATGGTTTGATACCGATATCAAGAGTAGCGTAGCTGGTCAGTTCAATCCTCTCTTCAAGAGCTTCAAACAAAGTGAGAATATGAACATCAATTGCGAAGGAGATGAAGTTGCCAAGGGCGCTCCTCTTGCCTTCGATACTACTTGGAATTTCAACTTCCAGGATAACAGTCCTGCTCTTTCTGGTGGTGTAACAGATATCTCTCCTATCTTCCCTAATGGTCTTCCATTCTTCGGACTTAAGAAGGTTAACTTCCTCGATACCAAGAATGATATGAACTATTACTTCATGGCTCCACTACCAAGCGTTAGATTCGGAGCTTCTTTATAATATGAATTTCTTTATAATCAGAAATTCAATATAATCAGAATTTCAATATAATCAGATTTTTGTTGTAATCTGAATATAGTTGTAATCTATTTCATTGTAATCAGATATATGTGTCTTTTTCAAACACGTACGTATGCGCAACCTTTACGCATGCGTGCGTGTTGTAAATTTTTTAAGCAAGAAGGTCAGAAAGTACGGAAAAGTATAAAACTGACCATTAAAACCGATATTCTTATTGCATAGCTTAATGCCATATATCACAAAATTCCCAAGGTTTTCAGTCTTAAAATCACAAAATTCCTGATGTTTTTAACTGTTTTATCACAAAATTCCGAGTGTTTTATGCTGTTTTATCACAAAATTCCTAATGTTTTAGCTCGTAGAATCACATTTTTCCTAAATACTTGGTGATTGGCATCGTATCTTTCCTTTTTATTCATGTAGGCTGATATTATATGGAAAAGCGAATAATCGTGGTGTACAATTCGAATAGTCGCATAGTTCAATTCGATTAGTCGCATAGTGCATTTTGACTACTCGCGAAGTGCAAATCGAGTAGTCGCATAGGCATACGAGGGTAGTGAACCACTAAATTGGCTATATTTGCGTGTTTTTCAAGAAACGGGGGAATATTTGAAACAAGAGGCTATAGTGTGGTTTTGATGCTTGTAGAATCTGAAATATGATGTTTTAGCCCCGTTTTTGCAGAGTTATAGCCTTAGAAAGAGAGGTTGATTGATATTTCTTTCCATGGTTTCTTTTCATGGCTTAGCTGGTTAATGGTTGATTATCAGCCTTTTAGAGAAGTTTTAGTATAGAGAGAAGATTATAAGCGTTTCAACGTTTCAGCGTTTCAGTTAATAAAATAGGTACCCCTTATTTCAATCTTCTTTATATAATATATTGATTATTAATTAGTTATAAGTATTTAAAATAGGGGTATGAAACAAACTGATGCATTTTTTTAACTGAAACGCTGAAACATTGAAACGCTTTTGCTTATCGATTAGCATTCAACTTGTATATGGTGCGATAGCCGTAGATGCCGATAATGACGAAGCATAAAAGCGGCAAAATAAACGAGGCGTTTACGGCAGGATGACCAAACACTTGCTGCTGGTCGATGATAAGACCTTGGAGCGGAGGCATCAAAGCACCACCAACAATTGCCATTACCAGGAAGGCGGCACCCAAAGCTGTATCCTTGGCATCTACATTCTCAAGAGCTATACCGTAGATGGTAGGGAACATTAGCGACATAAAGATGCTGATGCCTACCAGGCTGTAGAGACCCACGATGCCTACGATGAAGATGGCGCCTAATGAGCATATTGCTGCTCCGATAGCAAATAGCATGAGCAGACGACGAGTGTTGATATACTTCATCAAGAATGTAGAGATGAAACGACCTGAAAGGAATAGCGTCATCGCCACGATGTTGTATTTTTGTGCCGTAGCCTTATCTATGCCGAGATAGTCGGCATATTGGATGATGAATGTCCAAGTCATTATCTGCGCTGCCACATAGAACATCTGAGCAGCCACGCCCTCACGATAGATGCTGTTGTGCCACAAATTAGATAGCGAGGCTCTGACGTTGGTAAGTTCTGCGTTGTCGGTTTGCGTCTTCGGCATTCGTGTTATGGCTATGATAACGAGTATTACCAATACCACCAAGCCTATGGCTACATACGGGTCGCGTATTACTGCCAAGTCGTGTAGTCTGATATCGGCTTTCTCAGCTTCGCTAAGTGTAGAGAACAACAATTTGCCTGCTGCATCTCTACGATCGCTCCATAGCTGTGGCAACACAATAAACGAGGCTACAGCCATGCCCGAAAGCGAGCCCATAGGGTTGAAGGCTTGAGCAAGGTTTAGTCGTCGTGTAGCCGTTTCTTTTGAACCAAGCGACAGGATGAAAGGGTTTGCCGTGGTCTCTAAGAAGGCTAAGCCGAATGTGAGGATGTAGAGCGAGAAACAGAAGAATGTGAAGCTCTGTAGCTGGGCTGCAGGAATAAAGAGGAAGGCACCTATGGCATAGAGAGCCAATCCCAAGATTATTCCGCGCTTAAAGCTATACTTACGAATGAAAAAAGCCGCAGGCAAAGCCATCGTGGCGTAGCCGCCATAGAAGGCGAACTGCACCATCGATGCCTTGGTTGCCGACAATTCCATTAGTGTTTGAAAGGCTGCCACCATCGGGTTAGTGATGTCGTTGGCAAAGCCCCAAAGTACAAACAGCGTGGTGATAAGTACGAAAGATAATAGATATTTACGTTCAATCATTTTATTTATTTTGTTTTGCTTATCTGCAAGCCACCTTTACTGACTTATACACCTTGTTGTCTTTCATCACCTGAACGATATATGTTCCATTTCCATCATGAAGAGCAACGTTCACAAGCTGACCTTCGTGAGCATCAATCTCAGCCCTTTGCACCATGATGCCTGCAGGCGAGATGATGAGAATGGAGTAGTGGGCAGACTCTGCAAAGCGGAAGTTTACGCTCTTGGTATAAGGAGTTATGGCAATGTCGTTGGTATGGATGTCGTCGATGCTGCTCGAACCATCGACCTCTACGATTCCTGCCTTCGATATAGAGTCTACGCCCCAAGTGTTGGAGAGCGTGAGTTTTACGTCCTTTGTACCACCTTGGGCGTAAGAAATAGTAGCCACGTTGCTCTCTTCTTTGATGATAGAAGCATCGTTGGCTGCGCCAAGTTGCCATTCGGCTTTGGTGTTGACAAGTATTGAGCCTGTGATGCCAGGATAGCCTATTTCGTTGGTGTTGGCGGTAAGCTGAACATATTGTGCCATATTGGTGTTTTCGCCAGAAGCGTCAGCAACTTTCACCATGCTTGCTGCACATTCTTTAAGTGCACCATGGTTAGGGAACATTCCCTTGTCGTCGATTTCCTCGAAGGTATAGTAAGCCTGCAAACCTTCAGGAGTTTTGCCCTCTGCATATCCCTTCATGGCTTGCTGCACCTCGTTGTCTGTTAGCGCCTTGTTCCATACCTGCACCTCGTCGATAGCACCATCGAAAGCCGACTTATATGTTCCGCCACCACCTACGTAGATGTTGGCAACATGAGTGGTGTCTATGCGTAGGTCGAGTTTGCCAAGTTCTTCGCGTCGTGTAGAACTATAGATATGGTATGGACCAGCCACACATTTTCCATTGATGTATATTTTCTGCACCTTTTGTTCGTCTTGTGTCACCACCAAGTGTGTCCATACATTAGGCTGAATACTATATCCGTAGGTTATCATCTCACCCTCGTCGGCTGAAGTGTTACCATTGCTCAGGGTGTTGAATGATATTTCGTTGGCAGGATGTGTTGTGCCTGTAGTCTCGTCGGTGATTTCAGGTCTTACCAGTACCCATATATCACCCCAATTGTTGCGAGGCCATGAGTCGTAGATGCTATTTTTAGAAATGAGGTTTGTGCCATCCTTGTCGTGCGACCATTTGTTGGCTTTAAACCACATGCCGATAGAGAAAGCCGTAGATTGCTGTGTGGCAGCAGGAATAGAGAGCATCTCAGGGTCTGAGATTACAACCGCCCTTGATACCTTGCCATCAGCCTTACGAGAGGTGTAGGTATAGTCTACATTCTCGCCAGCATTAATCTTTGCTTTATTTGCCGATAAAGAATAGAGCTTTGGCATGGCTCCTGTAGCCTCTGGAGTAATCTTGATGAAACCACGAGTGGCAGCCTCTTTGCCTTCGTCATCGGTCGTAATAACGTCGTAGACTCCTTCTTTGTCAATCTTTGTTGTTATGGCTGTTGCATCCTTGGCTGTAGCCACAATATTGCCATCTGCGGCATCAACAATCTTCCATTCCTTAGCTGCAGGCATTAGGTTGTCTTCGTAGCCAACCGTAAACTCCTCGTTAGGCTTGATGATGCTGTGGTCTATGGCGAGCGAAGACTTGTGAGCGTTGTATTCCACTTGCTGATATTCGCTCCAAGCTATATCAGACCCCTGTTTGCCATCAGGCGACACGGCACGTACACCAAAACGGCACATACGTTCGCCATTAGCAACAAGCGGAGCACCAACAACATAGGCTGCCCACGACTCTGTAGCTGTTAGCAACTTAGCCTCTTCGCCCTTTTGCTGGAAGTATATTTCGTAATACCATGTGCCCACCTCGTCGTTGTAGGTCTTCTCGTCGCCAGTCTCCTCTTTCGAAGCGTATCTCATCTTGAAGTCTACGCTATTATACCAGCCACGCAACACCTCAATCTCCTTAATCTTAGGCTGTATGGTGGCGAACGATTGCTCCGGATTGCGCAAAGCCAGTTCGCCTATATTCATCTGATAGTTGGCATCAGTATTTTCGAGTGCTACACCTATCATCGCCACTACGTCGTTGGCTTGTAGACCGAGCTTAGATAGTGGGGTAGTGAAGGTGGTCCATTCGCCTTGCTTAGCTGCAGGAATATCTATCTCCTTGTAGTTGTTGACATCGTTTTTCAATGCCACAAATAGTTTGGCATGCGACTCGTTGCCACTCTTGAGCTTGTAAGTTACCGACAGCTCGTATGAAGGCTGTGTGGTGAGCATAGTCTTGAAGAGTTTTATGCGCGAAAAGTCAGTAGCGCCATATAGTCGAAGACTTGAGCCACCTGTATAAACCTCATCCCACGATAGTTCGGCTTTGGCAAGCGACTGGATAGAGGCTGCAGTAACCTTATCGCTACGGTCGGTAATCCAAAAGCGCCAAGTAGGCAGATAGTCTTGAAGGTTTAGGTTGTACCACTTAGAGTCGAAAGCCACCTTACCTTCCTTATAGAATTTTAGTCCGTTGCCAAGGTTGAAACGAGTTACGAAAGGCACATTCTGAATGGTAGACTTAGCCGTGAGCAGACGAGCCAAACCATGGAATGTCTTGAGGTCGGTATTAGAGAGCGAGCAGTCGGTTCTTACCTCAGGTAGCAAGCCTGGATTGCGATAGCCGCCAGAGAATATCATCTCTTGCTTTAGCTGATAAGCCTTCTGTATCGCCATGTCGGAAGTGCCGTCGTCGGTAGCACTTTGATGGATGAGGCTTTCTGAGTGAGCTCCCCAGAAGCCTACCGATGTTTCGTTGTCTATTAGCGCTTGCCAATAGTCGTTTTTCAAGGCTCTGCCCTGAATGTCGAAGCCTGCATAATAGTCGTAAGGGTCGCGCTTCAAAGCCTTGGCATTCTTAGTTGAAGCTTGAAGCAAATAGTCAGACCAATCGTAGTTGGCAAACAGTTGGTCAGTAACGATGTTGCCACCCGTGCCAAACATCTTTTGGTTGTATCTGTTTATTCCCTTGTCGGCTGCAACGTCGCCCTCGTCGTTGGTTACATCATACCATTGCAACTCAAACTTCCAACCTATCGACTCTGCCTTTTTGTGCATATCGGCAAAGAATTCCTGGATTACAGCCATGGTAGAAGGATTTGAGCCAAACTCCGAGTTTACGCCAAGTCCGTTGATACCATAATATTTCATGAGCTTGGCAAGCTTCAAAGAGTTTTTGAATTTGCCTTTCTCATCCTTCTCCGTTAGGGTTTTGAAGGTGAGCGAATATCTGTCAGTCTTGGTTAGCGACAAGTCTGCATCCCAAGGCACAGCCAATACGCAACCTACCGTTACGCCATTCTTGGCAGCAGCATCCGACAAGCCTGCCGACACTCTAAGCCAGGGTGCCGACCAGTTGCCATGACAGTTGATGTATGACCACATAGAAAAGTTGTCGCCTTCGAAACAATATCGTGGCAACGCCTTCCATGTTGTCGTTGGGTCGTCGAGAGGTGTCCACAATAGCATCTTTCTGCCCGTAGGTACAGAGGCATGAATATGGTAGTCGCCATCCGTGATGCGAGGCAACGGACGTTGACGAGAAATAAAAAACTCATCATCTATCTTCGACAATCCCTCAGGAGGAGTGCCTGCCTGCCAACTATCAAAAAACTGATGGAAGTTGTCCCACGAGAGTCGTACATCGCCAGTATCGGTATGTATGGTCTCGAAGTCGAAGTTGTGGTCGGGAGTTCGTTGAGCCGTTGCAGCAAAGCTAAGGCTCATGGCTGCGATGATAAGTATATGTCTTTTTTTCATGCTTGCTGTTGTTTGTTGTATTGCAAATATACACATATTATATTATACATATTGTTAAATTGCCGAAAAAACATCATTTTTTCTCGTTTCATATCTCCTATGTGTGGGGAAAAGAGTACTTTTGCATCGATTATTTAAGAATAAAGCTAAAAAAGTAAGGTAAAAGATTTATTATGGAAACCTCACATGCTAATCAGGTAGAGCTGCGCAATCTTCAGATGGAAGACTACGACCAGCTCGCACGATCATTTAAACGTATTTATGCTGATTCTGATGTGTTTTGGACTCATGCACAAATCAAAAAGCTCATCACCATTTTCCCAGAAGGACAGGTGGTTATTATCGTTGGCGACAAGATAGTAGGCTGCGCCCTATCAATCATCGTTGACTACGACATGGTGAAGGGCGACCACACTTACGCTAAGGTTACAGGCGACGAAACCTTCAATACTCACAATCCAAACGGAAACATTCTGTATGGTATCGAGGTGTTTATACATCCCGACTATCGTGGTATGCGTTTGGCACGTCGTATGTATGAGTATCGCAAGGAATTGTGCGAGAAGCTGAACCTTAAGGCAATCATGTTTGGTGGCAGAATACCTAACTATCATAAGTATGCCGACACCATGCGCCCTAAGGAGTATATCGAGAAGGTACGCTCGCGCGAAATCTACGACCCTGTGCTTACATTCCAGTTGTCTAACGATTTCCACGTGCGCCGAGTTATACGCAACTATCTGCCTAACGACGAGGAGTCGAAGCATTGCGCAACCTTGTTGCAATGGGATAACATCTATTATCAGCCACCTACACAGTCGATAGTAGAGAAGCGCCCAACGGTAAGAATCGGAATGGTGCAATGGCAGATGCGACCATACCATAGTATAGACGACTTGTTTGAGCAGGTGGAATTCTTCGTAGATTCTGTTTCTGATTATAAGTCAGACTTCATCCTCTTCCCTGAGTATTTTAATGCTCCGTTGATGGCTCGATTTAATGATATGGGCGAGGCGCAGTCTATCCGCGCCATGGCTCAATATACAGAGAAGATTCGCGACCGCTTTGTTGAATTTGCCATAAGCTACAACATCAATATCATCACGGGTAGTATGCCTTTTGTGAAGGAAGATGGCGCCTTGTATAATGTAGGCTTCCTTTGCCGTCGTGACGGTTCGTATGAGATGTTTGAGAAGATACATGTTACTCCAGACGAGCAGAAGTGTTGGGGTTTGACAGGTGGTAGCCATGTGCAGACCTTCGATACCGACTGCGGAAAGATTGGTATATTGATTTGCTATGATGTGGAGTTCCCTGAGCTTTCACGATTGATGGCAGACGATGGTATGCAGATATTGTTTGTTCCATTCATGACCGACACCCAGAATGCATATTCGCGTGTTCGCGTTTGTGCTCAGGCTCGTGCCATAGAGAACGAATGTTATGTGGCTATTGCCGGTAGCGTGGGCAACTTGCCACGTGTGCACAATATGGATATCCAGTATGCTCAGTCGGCAGTATTCACTCCTTGCGACTTCGCATTCCCTACCGATGGTAAGCGTTCGGAGGCTACTCCAAATACCGAGATGATTCTTGTGTCGGATGTCGACCTCAATTTGCTTAACGAGCTACATACTTATGGTAGTGTGCGCAACCTTCGCGACCGTCGCAGCGACCTATACGAATTGCGCATGAAGCCTGCTGCAAAATAAGCAAGGATGGCTAATAACCACATCTTGATATTTAATGATTAGAACAAAAAGCGAGATACTAAAAGGCTACGAGGCTAAGGCTTCGGAGATAAGCCAAGAGATAAACAAGACAAAGAGCCGCGGGCGACTGCTGCTCTTTGCCCAGTTGGCTACGTTTGTGATTGTTATCATGAGCGTTGTCGCCTATACCCTTTGGCATGAGGGAATGGTGTGTGGCATAGTGGCTGCCATTTCTGTATTGGCATATCTATTGTCGAGATATGCCGACGGAAAGAATAGCGAAAGGGCAGATCACCTAAAGGCGTTGCTACATACCTACATGGGCGAAATTGCTTATCTCGATGGCAACTTCTCAGCTTTTTATGATGGTGAGCGATATCAAAATCCTCATCATGAATTCTCTTTCGACCTTGATATCTTCGGACCGCAGTCGCTATTCCATCGCATAAATCGTAGTATCACTCGTGGCGGTAGCGATAGGCTTGCAGAATGTTGCAGTCTGAGCAATAAGACCACGATAGCTGATATTGCCAACGAGCGCGAGGCTATAAACGAGATGGCAGAACTTAGCGATTTGCGTATGGAGTTTATGGCGCTTACCGATGGAGAGGTGTTGGAAACCAATAAGGTTTATGATGCCTTCGATGATGTAAAGACTTTGCTATTGCCAAAGTTTGCAACTGCAGGCTCGGCTAAATGGTTGGCCATGGCGTCGGTAGGCATTATGGCTATGCTAACTTGCTGGTCGGCTTTTGGCTCATTACCGTCAAATGTTCCGTTGCTTTGGGGATTGATGCAGACGATAGTATGCCTTACGCTTTGCGGAAAGCATATTAGCGAAGCCAACAAGGTGGTAGGAGAAATAGAGCGACAGACTAAAGGCTACGCAAAGATAATGCGACTGATAGCTTCGCATGAGTATTCGGCAAAGCTAAATAAAGAGGTTGCTGAGATATTATCATCGGCAGATGGTAATGCCTTGCAGGCTCTGAAGGAGTTGACTGCTATCATCGATGCTATAGACCGTCGTGGACATGCACTATATATGGTGCTTGCTGATGCCTTGGTATTAAACGACCTTTGGCTTGTTCGCAGGTTTGCTAAGTGGAAACAGAAATATCAGGCTGAGGCTTCGGCTTGGATAGATGCTGTTAGCATTTTCGATACTCGTGTGTCGATGGCTACATTCCGCTACAACGAGCCACGAGGCATAGATGCCACTATCGTGGACGAAGACAAGGTGGTGTATGATGCCAACGACTTGTATCATCCTTTCCTTGGCGACAAGGCTGTGGCTAACGATTTCAATATCCAAGATGGCAACTACTATATCGTTACTGGTGCCAACATGGCGGGCAAGAGCACGTTCCTTCGCTCCGTAGGCATCAACTATATCCTTGCGCTATGTGGTATGCCTGTTTTTGCATCCGACTATAGAGTGAGCTTATTCTCGCTATTTAGTAGCATGCGTACTTCCGACGACCTTGCACATGGCATTTCTTATTTTAATGCCGAACTGCTCAGACTAAAGCTGCTAATAGATACTTGCCGAGAGAATAGTCGCACGCTAATAATCCTCGACGAGATATTGAAGGGAACAAATTCTGCCGACAAGCTAAATGGTTCACGAATGTTTCTTGAGGCTATGTCGAAGATGCCTGTAACGGGTATCATAGCCACCCACGACCTTGAGTTATCTAAAATGGCAGACCAATATCCGCAACGTTTCCACAACTATTGCTTCGAGATAGAACTTGGCGCCAGCGTCACCTATTCTTATAAGATAACGCCAGGTGTGGCTCGTAACCAAAATGCCACCTTCTTGCTTAAAGAGATATTGAAATAAGCGAGAGATAGATTTTTCCCAAAAACAGAGACAGTCCAAAAAAACTGCGTAAAAAAACGCAATAGGCTTCGTTGGCACTTGAAGCAGGCTTCATTTTTTTTAGCTTTATTTATAATACGAGTTGACTCAGTTATTCTACCACCTCCCATTTGAATACAGAGCCATTCTTGCGAGCAGGGTCTGGACCTTTGCAATCTACAGAATATGGACTACCTGTGGTAGGACTCTTGCAGAGGTATGTATGGCGATTGTACGACATAAGCATAAACTCATGGTCGAGATAGTCTTGATACATGAATACTTCTGCCTGAGTCTCGTCGTTGGTCATTCTAACATCGCCTGGCATGCCGATGCCTGAAGCCATGATGTATCTGCCGTCGGCACATTGAACTATGAGCTTGCCATTACCCTTGTCGATAAGACGGAAGTGGGTAGAAGGACGGTTGTTGCCACGGCTGGTGTCATAGAGCACACCATGGCGAGTGGCTTCGGCAGGAAGATTGGTTGCAAGGTTGATGATACGGATAGTCTTGCCCCAAGGAATGTTTTGCGAACGGTCGGCTTTAGGTTCTATAACCTTGAAGTTGTCGAATAGGGCATAGCCACCACGTTTGCCTTTGCTGTTGAAGGCGAAGAGACATGGACGCGAACCTTGGAATGTTATGAGCTGATAGCTCAAAGTCATCTTGTTGCCTGCAGGAATGAAGTCGCTACCGTTGAGCGAATATTTGTATTGTGCGCAGTCGTTGTCGAAGTCGCCATCGAGCATTAGCCACAGCTTACCCTTCTTAGGATTGATATCGATGGTTATGGTATCATTATCCACTTGCTGGAACCATTGCAACTTGATGCTCTTACCATTCTTTACCACGCCAAGCCATGAGCAAGGCATATTGATATTGCCAAGACCTGCCACATCACCATCCTTAAGGTTGTTGATGTCTAACTCTACGATGGTTTGCGAAACTGGTCCGATAGCTCGTTGGGTAAGTGTGTTGCGAGCCCAAAGAAGTTGTGAGGCAGGCATCGACTCTATACGGAGTTTTCCTCCCTTCAAGCTCCATAGCTTGTCGTCAGGATTATGGTTCCATTGCCATATGCGTTGTAGGGTTTTGCCGTTGAAGTCGTCATTACGTTGGTAAGGAGCGTGAGGTTCAACCTTCGCACCTGTAGATGGTTTTTCCCAAGTGCGAGGAGCACGACCGAGGTTGCCTTCAAGTCCGATGAATGGCCATCCGTCTTTCCATGTTATTGGCATGAGGTCGACGGTACGACCTATAGAATGGAAGTCCTGCATAAGCAAAGCCCACCATTGACCGTCGGGAGTGGAAACGATACCGCCTTGATGAGCGTTGGTGCATGCAGTAGCATTATGGTTAGGCATTTTTATCTTGATAGGAGTACCGTTGTCAACGATGCGACCTTTAACCTCCGTCATAGGACCAGGATGATAGCCGTAGGTTTCGTCGGCAGTAATGGTGATGGTTTCGTATGGTCCCCAGATGCTCTTAGAACGAGAGCAGAGTGTGCGACCATTTGGTTTATAGTCGGTAGAGATAAGATAGTACATGCCATTAATCTTATACATGTGATGACCTTCGCCAACGCCTGTTCCCTCAGGAATAATCTCGCGGTCGGTACCTGGTACAGGCTCACTAAGGTCGGGCTTTAGCTCGCAACATCTCACGCTACCATATCCATGAATGGCATATATCTTGTCGTCGTCGAAGAGAATGGAGAGGTCGTAGATGTTGCCCTTTACCATTACATGCTTCCATGGACCACGAATATCGTCGGCAATATAAGCCTGAAGTCCCTTGCCGTTGACATTAGTAAAGACATAGAATTTGCCTTTGTTGTAACGAATGCAAGGAGCCCATACACCTTGACCATAAACCTCTTTGCCGCCAACAAGCGAGAAGGCAGGGTCGTTGAAGTCGAAGCGGTCGAAGCAATAGCTAATCTGCTCCCAATTAACAAGGTCTTTGGAATGCAAGATGTTTACTCCTGGTACCGTGTGCATGGTGGTACCAGCAAGATAGTAGTCGTCGCCAACACGCAAGATGTCGGGATCTGAGAACTCATCATAGAACAAAGGATTCGTGAAGGTTCCGTTGCCATTGTCGGCTGTCCACGACTGTTGAGCCATAGCGCTATTGCCTATGCCCAATAGGGTTGCGATAATAAGATGTTTTAAATTCATTAATACGTTAGTTATTTGGTTTATTTTTAGAGTAGATAGTATGTCTTTATTAGTTGCTACAAAGATAGTTATAAAAGTGTAAAAGTACAAGTATTAGGAAGAATTATAGCAATAATTAAGTGTATTCAGTTAAATTAGGGGGATTAAGCATGTAGTTTTGCAATCAATACTAACTTTGTGGATATTCTTGACATGCACTATTTATACGATTACCTCGATTGTTTATTTAATCGCATCGAATTTAGGTAAGTAGTTGATAGGATGAGGTTTGCCATATATCCTCATCCTATCTTTTGCTATAGTCTTACTTTCCAAGCGATTTGAACATCTTGGTGATACAACGTTTTTTCTGTTCCATGTTCGGGTGAACATATAGGTTGAGTGTTGTAGTGATATTTGCATGACCGAGCAGTACGCTTACGGTCTTGTAGTCGCAGTTGCTTTCAATGCAGCGTGTGGCAAAGCTGTGGCGTAGTCCGTGGTATTTCAGCCGAGGAATGTCAAGGCGTTTCATCAGCCGATGATAGTAGTTGCGGTAGGTGCGTGGCTCTGTCGGTTTCTCCTCGTTGGTCAGTACATAGAAGTCTGTGTTTACCACCTTTTTTAGAGGTTTCACCATAGTTAGAAGTTCTTTGTTCATCGGTATCTCACGGCATGAGTTCTTGGTCTTTGGTGTGTTGATGACCAACTCTGTGTGCTTGCGTTCATCCTCCACAATGTAGATGCGCTCAATGGTACGGTTCACGGTTATTGTGCCGTTGTCGGTGTTGATGTCCGACCATTTCAAACCACAAATCTCTCCGATACGCAAACCTGTAGTCAGACTGATGTAGATGCCGAGGTTGCGAAACGTGAAGTTCTGCTTGATGAAATCGAGGATCTTTTTATGGTGTGCCACCGTCAGCACCTCAATTTCCTTGTTGGTCTCTGTTGTAGGGTACTTGATGTCCCACTCGCAATAGCTCATCCACTCGTTCTTTACCCCGAACTTCATCACCATTTTCAAGACAATAAGTATATCTTTCACCGTTTTAATGCTTAGTCCGTCATTCAGTTTCTGCAAAACGAACTCCTGCACAAGTTTCTCACTCAGAGCCTCACAATCGCCAAATGATGGCAGAATGTGGTTCTCCAGAATTAACACACATAAGCAGCGTATGTGGACTGCTTAACGTAGCGTTGCTTGTCACTTTTCCAAGCCAACGCAATTTCTCTAATTGTTTTTGTTGTCATTGTAATCCTTAATTTTGAAGGTGTACATAATAATTAGAGAAAAACAACCTCTAACGTCCCAAATCTCAGATTTCCTGAGTTTGAGGGGGAGTGGGAAGAAAAGCGGCTCT
>ERZ1026854.508-NODE-508-length-27154-cov-3.920292_pt1 | contig 27154 bp, 25 predicted proteins | sample MGYA00380157_ERZ1026854 | MGnify/ENA primary metagenome ERZ1026854 (study PRJEB33269, sample SAMEA4719793) | human gut metagenome | biome: human-associated habitat; feature: organic feature; material: feces | place: Cameroon | collected 2013-10 ... | reverse complement strand
ATCCGAACCCCGTTCTCATCCGGTTCAATATGCTTTGCCTCCACATCCATCGCTATCTTACACAGATAAAGATTCGTTCCAATCCCCGCTGTCGCCGTGATCCCTGTCGTTTCAAGCACATCCTGTATAATGGTTGCTGCCAGCTCCCCGGGTGTCTTCTGATACACTTCCAGATAGTCCGTCACATCCATAAATACTTCATCCACAGAATAGACATGCATATCCTCCGGAGCCACATACTTCAGGTAAATATCATAAATCCTTGTACTGTACTCCATGTAATATGCCATTCTCGGCGGAGCAGCAATATAATCCACTGCAAGAGCCGGATCTTCTTCCAGCTCCTGTGCCAGAACAGAACTTCCTTCCAGCCGGTGCCCCGGTGCCTTTCTTCTTCTCTCCCGGTTGATCTCCTTCACTCTCTGAACCACTTCAAAAAGTCTGGCACGCCCCGATATCCCATAGCTTTTCAGGGACGGCGAGACCGCCAGACATATTGTTTTCTCTGTCCTGCCTGCATCGGCAACAACCAGATGTGTCGTCAGAGGATTTAACCCCCGCTCCACACATTCCACCGATGCATAAAATGATTTTAGATCAATCGCAATATAAGTTCGTTCTTTCATGCTTTTATTATAGCACCGGGACAAAGTACATTGCAATCCTCCAGATTATGGAAGGTATGATTATTCCCGGACAATCGATTTACTACTAAAATAGGTGATGATCAGATAACCGCCATAGAGCACTACAATAATCGCTGCTGCCAGCATCATCGCCGTAAACAGCTGATCCTTCTCTGCCACATAAGTAAGAAGTCTGGTAGAAAACTGCATTCCAAAATAAGAATGAATCACTGCAAGCACCATTGGACAAAGGAAGAAAATGAATATCTGACGGAACAGTGCACCGTTTAACATACGGTTTTCCACTCCAAGCTTACGGAGCATCCGGTAGCGTTCCACATTGTCCGCACTTTCGGACAGCTCCTTGAGGGCAAGGATGGCTGCTCCCGCAATTAAAAAAACAATGCCCAGATAAAGTCCGATAAAGGTCACCATAGCACTCAGCCCCAGACTTGCATCGGCGATCTCCTGCTTGGATGCATAAATGCAGGTACTCTTTAATGGAAGTTTTCTGATCTCATCCTCCAGCTTCCGTACCTCCTGTTTGGCAGATGCCTTATAATTTCCAAACAGACAATCCTCTGCGATCCATTTTTCCTGTACGACATCATCCGGCACCACCAGAAATCCTGTATCTAATTTCTGGGAGGAAATATCCATAAAACCATCCTGACATTCCTTATACTTTGGCTTTAATTTCCTGCCAAACACATTTAACTGTCTTCCCTGTGACAACACCCGGTTGCGGGCCGGTATGATTCCATCAAAATTGGCGACAACCATATATTCATCCTCTGCCAGTGTGTATTTCTTACCACCAAACAGCTCCATTAACCGGTTGTAATCACTGATCGTCACAATATCCTCTCCGGTATTTACAAGCATAATAGGATACTGTTCCTTAACGTCCTGAATGATATCTCCGCAAAACTCTGCAAAAGTCAGTTTCGGGCTGCGGTAAACCTTAACCTCACAGGATTCCTTCAAATATTTGTTCAGATCCACCTTCTTCTTTTCATATCTCTGCACCACATTGAAATGGGAATTTTCTATCTGCTTCCGGCTGTATTTCTCGTCTTTTCCGGCAAAAAGATCCAGATTCATATTGACCTTAAATTCAATATCTGCCGGTGCCATTTTTTTGAGATTTTCCGTCATAGTATTTTTGATGGCAAAGGCCGAGGTCAGCACACAGATGGTCACAAAAAGCATCAGACAGATGATGGTCATAGAAAATACCGTGGTGTTGATCTTACTGCTGAGCTGTCGAAGGACAAAGCTGTTCAGCCCCTTATAATACAGCTTTTTAATAGACATGACGATGCGAAGCAGCAGCCCGGATACCGACCAGAAGATCAGAAATGTACTCACAACTCCCGTGACCAGGATCCATTTCAAACCATCCAGTGAGATATTCACCTTATCACTGCTTACCAGATAATAGCAACGCCCCAGTGCGATCGCTGCCACGATGAAAACGATCGTACAGATCCACGGATTTTTCATCCGAAGCTTTTCGGATCTGCGTCCTGCATAGATCAGATCGATCAGCTTGCAGCGGCTGATATTAATAGTATTAAACACGATCACAATTCCATAAATGATCACAAAACAGATCACAGTTTTGATGCAGGCATCCCCCGAAAAGACAAACCGGTACCTGGTCATATCCGCGTCAAACATATTTGCCACAAAGGCACTCATAAACTGAGAGGCAAAAATACCGATTCCAAGACCTGCCACCAATGAGAAAGCTCCTACCACCAACGTCTCTAACACCAATATCCCGGAAACCTTACGTTTTCCCATGCCAAGAGTCAGATAAATTCCAAACTCTCTGTTCCGGCGCTTCATCAGAAAACGATTGGCATAGATGATCAGAAATGCCAGTACAAAGGAAACAAACACACTGAGTCCCGACATGATCGTTGTCATCATTTTAATGATCTCTCTGGTATCCGCAGACACATTCATCATAACCGTCTGGGAGCCTAACGAATTAAATATATAAAATATTGCCACACCAATAACAATCGTAAAAAAATAAATCGTATAATCCTTTATACTTTTTCCCATATTTTTCCAGGCTATCTTAAAGAGCATCGCTGACATCACCTCCTAACAAAGTGAGCACATCAATGATCTGTCCGAAAAATTCCTTTTTTGAAGAATCTCCCCGGTGAATTTCGTGAAACAGCTTTCCATCCTTAATGAAAACAACTCTGGAGGCATAGCTGGCGGAAAAAGAATCGTGAGTAACCATCAGGATCGTTGCCTGAAGCTCCCGGTTCATATATAAGAACTTCTCGAGCAAAAGTCTGGAGGATTTGGAATCCAGAGCACCGGTAGGCTCATCTGCCAGGATCAGCTTCGGCTCTGTCACAATAGCTCTTGCCGATGCCACCCGCTGCTTCTGTCCACCGGACATCTCATAAGGATATTTTCTCAGGACATTTACAATATCCAGATCCTTTGCTGCCTTGATAACCCGTTTGTCAATCTCTGCCGCCTTTACATTCTGGATCGACAATGCCAACGCAATATTCTCATATGCGGTCAGGGTATCCAATAAATTAAAATCCTGAAAAATAAAACCAAACTGCTCTCTCCGGAACCGGTTCAATGCCTCTCCTTTTAACTTCGTAATGTCCTCTCCCTCCACAAAGATATGGCCGGCTGTGGGTCTGTCTACCGTAGAAATACAATTCAAAAGTGTTGTCTTTCCACTTCCGGATGCTCCCATGATCGCCACAAACTCCTGCGGCTCCACATCAAAGGACAGATCATCAATTGCCTTAGTAAGACTTGACCTGCTTCCATAATACTTTTCCAAATGTTCTACCTGTAATGTTTTGTCCATTTTATTTCCCCTTTCCCGTACCGTGAAGCCTTCTATCTCACTGCTGTCAAAGATAGTCACCGTAATTCACTGTACTGATCACGTTTTCCTTATTGTATCGGGGAATCCGGTTTTTGTCGTTTTTTCAAACTGACTGTACATTACAAAAATGTAATATTGATCCGGGTATATTCTCCTTTCTCCGACTCCACTTTGATCTTATGCCCCAGCTTTTCACACATATTATGCGCAATGTAAAGCCCCATTCCGGTTGATTTTGCCTCCATATGATGGAAAATACGTCCATTGCTGCCGGTAAAGGACTTTTCGAATAACCGCGGCAGATCACCGGATGCAATGCCGATTCCATTATCCCATACGGATAATATTGTCTGTCTGTCATCTTTCCGGGCAGTAATCCTTATCCTGGCTCCTTCTTTACGCCTGTATTTTATACTGTTATTGACAATCTGATCCAGCACAAATTCCATCCATTTTTCATCGGTCACCACAGACAGATCACAATTTTCTACCTGAAATTCCACTTTATTTTCCAGCAGATCATCTTTATTTTTCATAGCAGTATGATGAATGATCCCTGCCAGAGAACACTCCTGGATCAGATAGTCCTTCTCCGAATGCTCCGCTCTGGTATAATACAGTACCTGCTCCGTATAACGATCGATACGCCGAAGCTGCTCCATGTATTTTTTGTTGTTTTCATCCGGATGATTGTGGCTCAAAAGCAGGAGACTTGCCACAGGAAGCTTTACCTGATGAACCCACATTTCAATAAAATCTTTAAACTCCCGCATCACTCTGCGGCTTTCATTAACATGCTCCGTCATGGATTTGTTTGCTTCATACAGTGCCTCCTTCAAAAGTTCTCCATCATAAAACCGGGGGCTTTCCAATGTCTCTAACACCAGATATTTCTGATCCATCCGGTCCAGATTTCGAAAAAGCCTCCGGTAAAAGGAGTTTTTACGGTAATAATCATAAAGCAGACAAAAAAGCCCCGCCACCAGAGGCACCAATACAGCCACCAGAAACAGCTCCGTTCCCACCTGACATGCCGCCAGAAAAACCGCTTCTATGATCATCCCCACCATAAATATAAGGATCTCTACTCGTTTATCCTGTAAATAGCGTTTTCCGTTCATAAGCGTTCTGCATTCCTTTCTGAGTGTCTACACTAATACATACCCCTGTTTTTTTCTGGTTTCTATCACATCAGGATGCCCCATCTGCTCCAGCTTTGCCCGGAGTCTGCTGATATTCACCGTCAGGGCATTGTCACTGATATATTCACTATTGTCCCATAATTCGGTCATCAGATCATCCCTCGATACGATCTCCCCCTGATGATGAAGCAGAACCATAAAGATCAGCATTTCATTTTTCGTAAGGACCATCTGATCCTGTCCACGATTCAGGACACCCTTCGCCTGCCAGATCTCAAGGTCCCGATAATGGTACAGATCCGCCCCGGTATTTTCTGTCCGTTTGAGAATCGCCTGAATCCGCAGCAAAAGGATTGTTGGGTTATAGGGCTTCGTAATATAATCATCCGCACCGTAACTCATAGAAAGCACCTCATCCAGCTCTTCCGTGCGGCTTGTCACCATAATCACCGGAATTTCCGACTTCTGGCGAAGCTCCCGCAGCACCTGTTCTCCATTCATCTTTGGAATATTGATGTCAAGAAGCACCAGATCTGCGCCACTGTTTAATATCTCCGGTACCGTATGTGCAAAATCAGTCACAGCCACCGGCTGATACCCCGCATTTTCCAGAAGAGCATACAACTCCTCCCGGATCACCTTCTCATCCTCCACGATCACTATTTTTTTCATAATATTCCATGCTCCTTTAGAAATTCACAACCTATAAATCTGCAGCTTTATCCTTCTAACGGATTCTCCCGGATATATTCCTCCATAATCGCTGCTGCCATTGCCACCAGATCCGGACATGGCCGTTTTTGATAATACTCCTTTGTCCGTCTGGATGGCACCGGATCATCCTTACCTTTTCCCAGCCCAAGAATCTCCCGGCACACAATAGAGCCGTTGCGCTCCCTATACTCGCCCGCCAGCTCCTGAATCCTGGCATAATGCTCTGATTTTGCCTCAAAATTCTTCGGCTCATCATATCCGTATAACAGACCTGCAACCATAAACATTCCGGACACGGCACCACACACCTCCCGCAGTCTACCCATACCGCCTCCAAAAGAAGAACTCATCTTCATAGCCATGCTGTGATCCATATCATATTTATCTTCAAACGCCAGAAAAACAGACTGACTGCAGTTATATCCCTCCAGAAATAATTTTTTGGCTTTTTGTCCATAATAGCTGTTCTCTATATCTAATTCCATTGTACTTTTCCCTTCTGCAAAAAAGGGCAAAACCAGCGTTTTGCCCTTGCTCACTCTACGCTACGAGCATTTTCCTATACACCAATAAAGGATCAGATGGTTTGCAGTCTGCATTTCCATCTGATCCTTACTACATTCCGTTTTCATCTTAGCACAGAGACTCTGTCGCGTCAACGAACGCACAACTACTCCTGTAGAAAACTTTCATCCTGGTCTTTTCCTAATCCGGTTATTTTTAAATCGTGCCTGTGACCACCAGCGTGCTGACTCCCGGATTTGCGACCCATGCTCCACTGACCGGATCCTGGGTATAAGTGGCTGCCGGTACCGTAATCCCTCCCGCTGCCGTTGCAAATACTCCTGTGGTCTCATCATAGGTGTACTCCGTCGGATCTGTCCATGCCGTTCCGTTAAAGGTTACGGTCAGATTTGACAAAACGGGATCAAAGGTATCTGTGATCACTGCCCCTGTCGCTGCATTGGCTGCCGCATTGCCAAAATTCTGGATTACAAAAGTATACGTCAGTGTACCGTTTTCCGTCACCGGTACCGGGCTGACTGATTTCGTAATATTCAGGTTTGGTGCACTGGCAGCACCAATCGTTTCCGTCACCCTGATCGGAGTGATCCCTCCTCCGGTGATCGTCGCCGTATTGGTGATCTCAGATTCCACTGCCAATGGAGCATTCTGATTGACTGATGCTTCGTAAATGATCGTAGCATTTCCTCCTGCCGGAACATTGATCCCTGTGACAGTCATCGGCGGGCCTGCGGTTACTGTCGGCGTTGTCTGCAGGGTACCATTGACATAATAATTGATCGTTCCGGCAACATAGGTTAATGGAACCAGTTCTCCTGTCCCAAAAGGATACGCTCCTAAATTGTCCGTCAGCGTAAGACCTGTGACCGGAGTCGTTCCGGAATTGACAATGCTCACAATATATGTGACATTGTCATTCTGCCCATAGGTCGCTCTGACAGCCGTTTTTGTTGCAGAAAGAACCTCAAGGATCTCACCCACTGCAATGTTGGAATTTGTCACGGCATTTCCATACCGCAGCTGCGCCTGATTTGTAAATCGTGCCATATCGTTTCCCATCCTTTACTATGAAAGTATAGTACAGTATATGACAACTTTTTCAGATTGTTCTGCTAATTTACTCCAAAATCTACCAAATCTCACGAAACCGCCTGAATAATGGCTACATTGTAAAATGTCCTATATTCTGTACCAGCATATCTGCCGTATTCCTGAGATTTTCTGTGGAAGTCTCAATATTCTTAAAGCTTTCCTCCATCGCCTGAAGTGCCATACTGGTCTGGGAAGTACCGGAAACATTACTCTGCGCGATCTCAGACATTGCATCAATTCTCTGTATGATCTCTGCTCTGGCATTCTCCAGCTTTTTCATACTCTGTCCAATATTTCGGATATACTCGATGGAAATTTCAATTTCCTTCATCACGCTTTCCACACTCTGCTCTGTATTGGCAATATATTCATTCTGCCGGTCAATAACCTCCTGTGTCTGCGCCATCGTTGCAACAACCCGTTCAGAATTTATCAGAAGAGTATTCACGATCTCCTCAATGTTGCCACTGGCTGCGTTGGACTGCTCTGCCAGCTTCTGAATCTGGGATGCAACCACAGCAAATCCTCTTCCTGCCTCACCGGCACGGGCTGCCTCAATACTGGCATTTAAGGACAACAAATTGGTTTCCTCGGCGATCTCCGAAATAAACTGGGATGCCTCCCGGATGCTCTGTGCCGAGCTGTTGGTCTGTGTAGTCTGCTCTGCAATCTCAGATACCGCCCGCTTCACATCTTCACTAATACCGCGAAGCTCATCAATGGTCACAGCCGTTTTGTCACTGGCTCCCTTCATGCTGTCCGCACTGCTCTCCAATGAGTCCGCTTCCTTTCCGGTCTGAATGATCAACTCTCCCATATCCCGCACATTGTCAGAAGCACGCCCCACATCCTCCGCCTGCCGGCTTGCTCCACCGGTAATGGTGTTCATCGCGTGATTCACTTCTCCGATACTGTTATGAGTATCCTGGGACGTCTCCTCCAATGTGTTGGAAGCATCCAGAAGTGTATCGGTACTATCTTTAATGTCTCCAATAATCTTGCATAATTCCTCCTGCAGACTGTGAACCGCTCTGGACAAGTTACCAATCTCATCCTTTCTGCGGAGAAGCTTCCTGTTCTGTCCTACATTCAGATTACCGGAGGATACTTCTAAAACCTCTGCAATACTCTTATTTAATGCTCTGGTAATAGAGTTGGCACTGATGCCCACTGCAATACTGCAGATCACCATAATGATCACTACCATAGCCACGATGGTATTGATGATCTTAAGGACACTGCGAAATGTTTTCTGCTTTTCCTGACCTGCAAAAACCATTCCAACGGGTGCATCCTTGGAACCATCCTGATAAACCGGCACATAGTAACCGTAATAAATCGTTCCATCTATGGAAATGTTATCACTGAAATATTCTTTGCCCTGCTCCAGCACTCTTTTTTTAATTTTATCTCCTGCCGGACTGCCCAGCAGACGGTTGCCGTCCTTATCCTTTGCCGATGTCATAATACGGTCAGAACCATAAAAGAAGGTCACGTCCATACCGGACTCCTCTTTAATCGTGTCTACCAGAGTCTCCGACTGTGATATGTTGTAGCTTCCCTTCCAGATGGCACCATTCTCCGCCTTGAGATACGAGCCTGCATTCTGGTCATATGCTGCCTGAGTAGCTACTGCCGTTCCCTTCAGTGACTCCTCTACCTTACTGATGATAGAACCCTTTACGATCGTCGCCGCAATAATGATAATACTGGCTCCCAGTAAAAGAAGAGGTAAAATTGCGCTTAAAATAATCTTTTTTCGTAATGTAAATTTCATACAAGACCTCCATTTTTTATTTGGTGTGGGAAGTTTCAGTTATTTTAATACAACAACATTGCGGTAATACCAGTTGATCTTTCCTGTGATCGTTGCATCATCCAGAGTCTTTCCCTTTTTGCCGATCTTTTTGCCTGTATTGGTCACAAGAACACCATCAAATACATTGTTATCCCCACTAAGGATCTCGGCTGTCGCCTCATCAACCTTCTGCTGCGTGCCTTCTGCCGCAAAGGATGCCAGATCTGTAATGCTTACAAGTCCCTCGGCCATACCACCGTAATAATTGCTTCCATCCCAAGTGCCATCAATGATACTTTTCACCGCAGAGGTATAATATGCACTCCAGTTCCATATGACACTGGTCAGGCAGGAATCCGGAGTCTCCTTGCTCATATCAGAATTGTATCCAATACCGTAAACTCCCTTCTCCTGTGCCAGAGTCTGAGGATATGGCGTATCACAATGCTGTGTCATCACATCACACCCCATATTCAACAGACGCTCTGAAGCTTTCTTTTCCTTTTTCTCGTCATACCAGCTATTGGTTACATCTACATAAATCTTCGCCTTCGGATTTACTGACTCCACACCAATGGCGAAAGCATCAATGCCACCGGTCACTTCGGAATTCGAGGAATCCTGTGCCGCTACATAGCCGATCTTATTATCCTTTGTATTCATACCGGCTACGATTCCGCTGAGATACCTTGCCTGATAGATACGACCAAAATAGTTGTTAAAATTCTTGCCATTGGACATATAACCTGTTCCATGGGAAAAATATACATCCGGATACTTCTCTGCCATGTCTGCGGTCACCTGCATATATCCCCAGCTTGTGGTAAATATGATATTGCAGCCATCTGCAACGCATTCTTCAATAGCTTTCTCTGTCGCTTTTTCATCAGAATCATCTACAATTTTGCGTTCGATCTGATCATCCGACAACAGAAGATTCTCCTGCATCCCCTTCACACCCAGATCGTGAGTGTAAGAATAACCACTCCCCTCTGACGGATCAGAAAGATACAGCACACCAACCTTAATATCCTCCTTGGCAATCCCATCGGAACTGCCCTTCTGAGTGGTATCCTCCTCATAGCCCTTATTGGTTGCATAATCATCCGGTGTCCCTGACTTTCCTGCACCACATCCCGTTAAAAGAAGAGCAGCTGATAACAACATTGCCGCCTTTTTCCATATTCTCTTTTTTCTCATACATTTTCTCCTTTAACTATTCCGTTCCTATGTATATCTGCATGATCGTTTTATTGATCTGCAGATAATCCTTTCCATGAGACTTATGATATCACATTTTTAGTTATTCGTCATTATTTCTCGTCACCTTTTTTCACAAAACGACATTTTTATGCACCAACGTGTATTTGTAACACTTAAGATGACAGATCACTCTGAAAACGCGATAAATGCTCATAGGGAAGAATTAGTCTGCCCCGGTACAAACCGCAGCCATCATTGATCAGACTGTTATTGGCCGCCGAAAACATATTAACATCCAGCTTTGCAAGCTCCAGCTGCTGCAGACGCATCCCCCTTTCATAGGCTTCATCAAAACATCTGCATTCTCCCACAGGAATTACATCTCTTCTGGCACGTTCATTTTCCTGCCGTTTCTCGTATCCCAGATGATTTGCCGGACCAATCTCCGCATTGTCATCCATCGCCTTTGTCCTAAGCTGGACCTCCATATAGCATTTTGCCGTATCATCATAAAATGTAATATGCAAAGAACGATAGCCATATTCCCCTTCATTGGATATATAATCCCGGTAATAAGGCCGGACAACTTCCTTCAGCATATCGGAACTGCTCGCCCGTACTCCCTTTGCAGATTCCACCCGGAAACCTCTCTGTTCCATAAAGGAGGGCAATCCATTGGCAATCTCATAAAGATATCGCTGCTCCTCCTTTTCCCGATCCTGCCCCTCTTTCAGATGACACTGTGGTAAAGAGATCACAACCCGGTATGCGATCAGATCCCGGAAACAATCCAGACGCTTTTTAATCTCTTCCATCGACGGAAATTGATGATATTTTTCATAATAATCATAGATGTACTCGACAATATATCCATTAAATTTCTCCTCCGCACGGATCAGAGATTTAATCCTTCCTTTAAACGTAAAGGCAAGAAACGGATATTCCTTTGCCATATACATGTAGAATTCCCGTATCTTCTGGGACTGCGCCGTCAGGAAATCATTGTGTTCCAGCATGTCCATAATCTGGGACAGAAATGCACAATGCAGCAGATCCACCTCATTATGACTTTTCTGCGCCTCCTGTTCCAGATCGCTGCTGTATTTCTGCAATATCCGAAGAACCGTATCCCCCGAATATAAATAATCGTTTAATGCTATCATTTGTTTTGTACCACCCTCTCCTGCTGGTATTGTCTGCTCACCGGATCCATTTGAAAAACTTTACATTGCCATTTTATAAATCTGATACATATCTTCCTGATCCAGCTTTTTAATGCAGCCAACCGTCCGTTTTCCAAAATGACTGCACTTTTCTGCCAGACTGTGAAGCTGCTCCTCCGTTGGATTGATTCCCAGCTCCGAAAGACTTGTCGGCATTTCTACCTGATGGTAAAACTCCTCCATGGCACAAATTCCCCGAAGTGCTGTTTCTGTGTCATCCTTCCCTTTCTCCTGTCCCATTACACGGACAGAAAACTGTGCAAATCTGCTGGGATTTCCCTCCAGAACATATCTTGCCCAGCTTCCCCAGACAGCAGCCAGTCCCGCACCATGCGCCACATCAAACATACCGCCCAGCTCGTGCTCCAGCTGATGACTTGCCCAGTCCCCGCCTGCCGTTCCACATCCGGTCAGACCATTATGAGACAGGCTTCCTGCCCACATCACCTCTGCTCTTGCTTTATAATTGTCCGGCTCCTTCATAAGGATCCGTGCATTCTCCATAACTGTCCGGATCAGATGCTCACTAAATCCATCCGTAAGATCCAGATTTTCTTCCTGATTAAAATAACGCTCCATAGTATGCATCATAATATCCACACAGCCACTGGCCGTCTGATACTTTGGAAGGGTCATGGTAAGCTCTGGATCCATCACAGCAAATCTGGCACGGCAGCAATCATTTCCATAGCCGCGTTTCAGCCATCCATCCTCATTGGTGATCACAGAAGAATTGCTCATTTCTGATCCTGCAGCCGCAATAGTCAGCACCACGCCTATGGGCAGGCAGCCTGCAGCCTCCCGTTTTCTCTCATAGAAATCCCATACGTCTCCCTCGTTTGCCACACCATATCCGATTGCCTTGCCGGAATCAATGACACTTCCTCCACCAACGGCGAGAATAAAATCTACATGCTCTTTTTTACAAAGCTCAATTCCCTGATACACGAGAGACAGCCTTGGATTTGGCACCACGCCTCCCAGTGACACAAAAGGGATTCCTGCCTGCTCCAGTGACTGATAAATACGGTCCAGCAGCCCGCTTCTTTTCACACTTCCGCTTCCATAATGAACCAATACCTTTGTAGCTCCCTGTTCCCTGACCAGATCTCCTGCCTGATCCTCTGTTCCTTTTCCAAAAACCACCTTTGTTGGTGCATAATAATCAAAATTTGTCATCTCTATCTCTGCCTTTCTAATATTAATTTTCTTTTTGTTCTGTATTTTTCGCCTCACAGACGCACTATTTATCCTTGTATTTTATCATTGCTCTAATGTCAGCTCAATTATCCTCTCTTAGATCTCCTGTCCTATGATCTCTGACTGTGCTCCCGTTTTTTCTGCTCCCGGAACGTGATCATCATTTCTCTGGTGAGACTTAATCCCTCCGGATCATCCGGAATATCCCGGTAATCCACCCACTCTGCAAGAGAAAGCTCTGTCTCATCCAGATGAATCTCCCTCTTCTGTGCCAGATCACAAAAATACCCCAGCAAAAGATTACTGTCATACCCCCATGGCTGGCTTTTGTAATAACGGATATTTTCTACAGAAAGCCCTACCTCCTCCATGACTTCCCGCTCCACCGTCTGCTCCGCCGTCTCTCCAATTTCCGTAAATCCTGCGATCAACGCATATTTCTTATATTCTCTGTCCGCATATTTGGTCATCAGAATCCGGTCTCCATCTGTCACCCCCACGATCACTGCCGGCGCAATCTTCGGAAATACCATATTGCCACAATCCGGACACTTCATCATCCGAAGGGTTTCATCGTGTACCATTTTATGGGCACACCGTCCACAATATCGATTATCCCGGTACCACACATATAAGTGCCAGCCTGTCGCAGCTGCCAGAACATTTTCCTTCGGAGACAACCGGCGGGTTTCAAACATTTTATGATATCTGTAACCTTCCATCACAGCTTCGCCCAGATCCATCAAAAAATAATCCTGTGTATCTACAGAAAATAGAAAAACAGCCTTCGGAAGCTCCTGTTCCTTCTTCTTGTAATATTCCTTCACCTGACGAAAGGTAAGAAACGTAAGCTCTCCATCCTGCTCCCGGTATAATGCTCCCCCCTCCCGGAAGCTTAAGATCCTGCTGTCCGGCGAAGGCTCCTTTCTGACAAATGTATTATAAAGCTTTTGAGGTAATATATCCTGTATCATTGTTTCGCCTGCTTTCCTGACATATTCTGTATCATTTCTCATATCTGTACCGGTTCTATTTTATAACACCCCTCTCTTTATTACAACCGAAATTACTCTTCCTATGTGCAGCCCTATGTGCAGCTGAAATTGTGGAATGCCCTGATCAGACTGTGTCAAACTATCTTCCAACACATATCAGAATGCTAAGACAAATTGTTTTGTTTTTGACGAACACAGGTGATAGAAAGACGAGGTATACTATCAACATCACAAGCAAAAAGAATACATTGGCCAATGTAAACATGCAAAAATATCTTCCCTTTTGTGCAGGGTATTCTCTGGCAATATATTTAAAACTGATCAGACTTGCCATTGATGCAATCAATGTTCCCAGTCCTCCGATATTCGTGCCCACGATCAGATTGGGAATTGCGTCCGTAAATCCGGACAGGAGAATTGCTGCAGGCACATTACTCATCACCTGACTGGCAAGCACAGCAGTAACCATTTCTCTTCCGCGGATCATTCTTTCCAAAAACTGTCGAAATACTTCTATCCTCCCTAAATTTCCAATAAAAATAAATAACGCCGCAAAGGTTCCAAGAAGCGAATAATCTACTTTCATTAATGTCTTCCTATCAGCTGCGAATGTAAATACCAAAACAAACACAGTAAAAACAGACCATGGAAGAACCCTTCCCACAACAAGGAGTCCCAGAAGAAATAGCACACAATAACACCATAATTTCCACGAAAAAGATATCGATTTTTCAGAGTGTTTTTCCTCAGATAATTGATATCTCCCATCCTCTTTACTGAAAGTAATTTTATTATCTTGTATATTCTTTATCGTTGTCTGGTCTTGTTTTTGATCATTCCTTGCATATATCCGGCTAATGCCGGATGCCAGTATGATCCATATTATAAGCACCAAAAACGCCACCACAGAATATGGCAGCATAAGCAATATAAATTTTTCAATTCTCATCTGTGCCAATCCAAACAGATACAAATTTTGCGGATTGCCAATGGGGGTCAGCATGCTCCCCAAATTTGCCGCAATGGTCTGCATTACCACAATCCGAAGAATCCATTTTTCATCAAATAGTTCTTTTTTTCTTTGAAGAAGTATCAAGGAAAATGGAACAAACGTAATCAATGCCACATCATTTGTGAGCAGCATGGAAGAAAAAAAACAAAGCATTACTAAAACAGAAGTAATCGCCATTCTGCCGGATACTTTCCGCAACAGCATCCCGGCAAGACGATCAAATACCCCCAGCTGCTGTACCCCTGCCACACAGGTCATCAATCCAAAAAGAATACCAAGTGTCCGAAAATCAATATATTCCGGATATTGCTGATCCGGTGGAATAAATATCATAGAAATTACAGCTAATAAAACAGCAACGACTAAAACGGTTTCTTTTTTGATAAAAAATAAGATTCTTTTCATTTCTTCCTGCTTTCCTGACTATATTCTATACTAATCCGACATTATCACCTAACACATCCACAAGCTTTGGTTCTCAGCCCCAAAGCTACCACATTAGTTCCGATTCTATTTTATAACACACCTGTCTTGATTACAACCGAAACTGCTCTTTCTGTACGGCGCTGAAATCTCGTTCTGCAGATTTTAATTCTATAAATTTTCGATTCCTTGAATTTTTCTTTCAAACCACTTGATTATTTTGCATACTGTGTTAAACTACTTACCAGCACATATCAGAATATCCGGAACACAATACTTTATTCCGAACGAATATGTACAATAGAAAGACGAGGAATTTACCAATGATCAATCCAGCTATGATATTTCGTTTAAAAAGCTCATGGGAAAAATTTACGGCTTCCCATCCAAAATTTCCAATGTTTTTACAAGCCGCTGTGAATAATAATGTTCTGAGAGAAGGAACGATTCTTGAGATCAATATTACTACACCGGAAGGACAGAATATTTCTACCAATCTTAAGATCAACCCGGAAGATTTGGAACTGATCGAGGACTTAAAAAATATGACCAGATAATTGTCTGGTCATATTTTTTTACTTGTTAGGGCATATGCCCTAACAAAAACAACCGCTGATCCGGATATGCCGAACCAGCGGTAAATCATCTGCAACTATTCAAAATGCAACATTTGAAAAAGCAATTTTCCTGCTAAAAACCTACTCTCCCAATAAATTAAATTACTGGAGAAGAGAAAGAACTCCCTGATTTGCCTGATTAGCCTGTGCAAGCATAGACTGACCAGCCTGCTGAAGGATACTGTTCTTTGAATATGCCACCATCTCTTCAGCCATATCTGTATCACGGATACGTGACTCAGCGGAAGTGGTGTTCTCAACGACATTATCCAGGTTAGCGATTGTATGCTCCAGACGGTTCTGTACAGCACCAAGAGCGGAACGCTGATCAGATACTTTCTGAATTGCATTTCCAATTGTATCAATGGCATTTGTCGCATCTCCCTGAGTCATCAGACCATCTGTTTTTAATCCGTCAATTCCGATACCCTTGGCAGACATAGATTCAATTTTAACAGTGATCTTATTATTAGGGTCTGACTCAGCACCAACGTGAAGGCTAAACTGCAGTGCCACATCTGATGGTTGTTTTTTTACAGAAACAAATTTATCAATGTACTCAGCACCTACCTCTACATAGGTTCCATCTGCTGTCTTCTTACCAAAAAGGCCACCCTTATAGGTACCATCTTCATTAAAATAATTTTTCAGTTCCTCTTCCGTTGCAAAATCCCCGTTCGCCGCATCCTTTCTTAATCCATTTGACGCTTTTTCATATAAATTCTGAATATCAGCATCGGAAACAATCTCCTGTTTAACCTGTGCTCCATTTTCAGTGTTCGGAGTAGCTGCTACCTTATAAAGTTCTTTTCCTTCTTTTAAAACTACATTGCCATCCGCATCAATATCTAAACTGTCCAGAATCTCCTGTGCTGACAGAGGTGTTGTACCACCTTTTGCATGCCATGTAATTGGTGCTGTTTTTCCACTCTTTAAACCAGGTGTTTCTTTAAGTGCAGTCACGTAAGACACAGATACTTCCTGATCTCCCTGGGCACCTTTTAAAAGATACAAATCGTTAAACTTTGTTGTTTCAGACACACGATCAACTTCTGTGATTAACTGATCGATCTCATCCTGTACTGCCTTACGATCGGTTTCATCAGTTAACGTACCATTGGATGCCTGTACTGCCAGCTCATTCATTCTCTGAAGCATACTGTGCACTTCTGTCAGAGCACCCTCGGCTGTCTGTACTGCTGAGATACCATCCTCAGCATTGGTTGATGCCTGACTTAAACCACGGATCTGCTTTCTCATCTTCTCAGAAATAGAAAGGCCTGCTGCGTCATCTGCTGCACGGTTGATTCTGTAACCGGAAGAAAGCTTCTCGGTTGACTTTGCAAGGGAACCTGTAGTCAGGCCCAGCATTCTGTTTGCGTTCATTGCTGTAATGTTGTGTTGTACTACCATAGTAATTACCTCCTTGTTTTAACACAGCACATCCGTGTGCCGTGTGTGTATAAATTGTCCCGCTTATGCCTATCCGGCATACTGGCGGGTGTTACGCTGTTTTGGTTTACGATATTTTTCCGGTGGATCCGGCTCTGCATAGTAGTTGTTCTGCTCTGCCGCCTCCGGATGCATGCGTTCGTACACTTCACTCCGCATAATGTCTACATCCCGTGGTGCATCCACCATGATCTGCAGATGATTTTTTGAGCCTCCCAGAAAGACAATCTTGATGTTGTCGCCAATCATCAGATATTCCTCCGGGCTTACTGTAAGTCTCAGCATGAAAAGCTTCTCCTTTCTATCTCTTTTTATCTGCGAAGTCTAAAAGGATTTCAGAAATGAAATAAAAAAAGATACAATTTCTAACAAAATGTTGTATTCAAGGTATAATGATGCTGTAAATTGATCAATAAGTTGTGCATTTTTGTACAGAAGGAGGACACATGGGAACTACAAATCCAATCAGGGGAAAACGGGAACTGGAAAAATTCAAGAATTATTATTTAGAAAAGGAGAAGTACCGAAATTATCTGCTGATCATTATGGGATTAAATACGGCTCTGCGAATCAGCGATATATTAAAATTACGCTGGAATGATGTATACGATTTTCAGAACAAACGATACCGATCACATATCTGTCTTGTGGAACAGAAAACAGGTAAAAAGACCATGATCGCCGTAAATCATTCCCTGCATGAAGCACTGGTAATGTGCTGCAAGGATCGAAACGAAGAGGATTTCCTGTTTTGCACACATTCGGACCCATCACATGCCATCAGCCGTTATCAGGCCTACCGCATTATCCGCCGTGCCGCCGAGGAATGTGGACTGGAAGGGCATATCAGTTGTCACTCCCTGCGTAAAACCTTTGGTTATCACGCATGGAAGCAGGGCGTTCCACCCGCAATGCTGATGAATATATACAATCATTCCTCTTATCAGATTACAAAACGGTATCTTGGAATTGAACAGGATGATATGGATTATGTCTTTCGGAAAATCGATCTTTAAAGCGCACCGAATGGCATTTGTTTATTCTATATAGAGAAGATAACAGATTAATTTCACAATTTTTTATAATAGGGGTTAAGATTCCTCACTTACTGTCGATATAATTTGTGTAAACAAAAATGCAACATTTTGTTAGAAAGTGTTGCATTTTTTGTATGCTTTTATGCAGAATTCAGATGTCAATATCAGGAAACAAAAAACGATTATTTTCTTATTCCATTCAAAAAGAGCCATATAACAATGATCTCCACTGTTATATGGCTCTTCAAAATGTAGAAGTGCAATCAAAAATATCTACCTTAGATTCCCATTAAAATGTATTATTTTAATGTACCGGAAATTGTAACAGAGATGCTCTTCTTAGGCATCTTCTTGCAGCTTGCTGCTTTGTACTTCTTCTCAGAATACTTATTCCAAGTATTAACAACCATTACCTGTGTGTTACCGGATGTTGTACCTGGATCCGGAGTAAGAGTAGGGTTCTTGATCGTCTTTACTGTAGAACCGTCAATCTTTAATGTTGCAGATGTTACTTTGAGTTTCTTCTTATCCTTACCTGCAAGGCTTGTATCAACATAAATGCTGTTCCAGCCGCCATCCTTTGCAAAGGATTTCAGTTTTGCACCAGAAGCGGTTACTGTTACAGTAAAGCTGCCTTTCTTGATGGTTGCGTTAGAAACCTTAATTCCCTTGATGGATGCTTTCTTGTTTCCATTCATAACACCCTTGCTGCGGTTTGAGTCGTCGTGGTTAGAAAGTACACCATTATAGCTCTTGCTTGCGAAGCAAAGATATGCAGTTGCGCTGGATGCAGCGTCAGCCTTCTTGGAAACCTGTGGTACAGCAACAATAGAAGAAGCTGCAACAGTTGCTGCTAATGCAACGGAAAATACTCTTTTTGCTACATTTGATAATCTCATAATATTGCCTCCTTAATAAGTATATAAATTTGCAAATTCATAATAGCACACTCATATTTTCCTGTCAATAATTGCGAGTAGAAAATCCGTGGAAAACAGCGGAAAAATCGGCATTAAACTATATTTTGTGCAACGTTATTTTTTCTATTTGAAATAGATTTATTCAATCAACATATCTGCCCCTTTTGTGACATAAAAATGCCGGATTTCTGCCATATTTTCTTCACCGTTTGAACACAATCACCGCGCCAGAAAATCTGTGATCTCCGCAATATATAAGGTATGATAATCCTTATCTCCGTACCATTTTTCATCAATCTCCGAATCAAGAAACTCTTCCGGTTTAAGTTCCGTAGCAGACATGGCCCGGCAGATCAATACGAGATTCGCCTGATCCACATATGGAACACCATTCTGATAATTGATCTCTACGCCTGCTTCTTTAATCTTATCCTCTGTGCGTCCGGACACCGTTCCCAGATATTTGAGCATATTGCGATGCTTCTCTCCCAGAAATGACAAGGAAAAGGTTCCCTCTTTATCAATAAATTCTTTTGTATAGCGGCTTTGACGAATTACAATAAAAGCAGCATTTTTCCCCCACATAACACCCATGCCACCCCAGGAAGCTGTCATGGTATTTACTTTTTCCTCATTTCCTGCTGTTACCAGCATCCATTCCTTTCCGATCTTATCAAATGGACTACACTCCATCATATCGGCTGTAAATGACTGAAAACTATGCATAATATTCCTCCATTCTGCAGACGCTCTGCAACTATATTTTTTGATAATATGCGGATTCCTTCTCCCGGATCTCCGCTTTATCTATAGTATATATTTTCCGCATATTTTTGACAAGCTCTCCATAAAATGATAGGATAACGCTGATAGACGAATTTCACAGAAATCGAGGTTTTTCTTATGAAAATAGAGATGCATGCACATACCGGCGAGGCAAGTCCCTGCGCCAATGTTTCTGCCGGGCAGATTCCTGCTTTGTATCAGCAGGCGGGCTATGATGCCATTGTGATCACGGATCACTACTGTAAATGGGCTCAGGAACGAAGTGGAGCAGAGACAGCCGAGGCTTACGCACAATATTTCTTAAATGGATACCGGACTGCTAAGGCTGCCGGAGATAAAATCGGCTTTCCTGTTCTTCTGGGAGCAGAGGCGAATCTGCCGGGCAGTCCCAATGATTATCTGCTTTATGGCATTACCGAGAAGTTTATTCTGCAGCATCCGGATCTTCACGAAATGACTCTGAAGGAGCTTTATGCACTTTGTCAGAAAGAACAGATCCTTCTTTTACAGGCACATCCTTACCGGACGTACTGTACTCCGGCTGATCCGGCTTATCTGGACGGTGCCGAGAGCTACAATGGTAATCCAAGGCACAATAATCAGAACGAGCTTGCCAAAGAATGGTCGCAAAAATATCATATGATCCAATCTTCCGGAAGTGATTTTCACGAGCTGGAGGATGTAGCAAAGGGCGGCATTGAAACCTCCATACCTGTCACAGATACCCGTGCACTTTATCAGGTGCTGCGTTCCGGGAGCTACAAGCTGCTTACCCCTTAAGCTGTCCCATTTAAACTAAACTATTTTTACACTTTAATGAAACTATATCGTTTCACAATGCCTATGTAATGAATCATCGGGAAATGAGGAAAAGAGATGAAAAAAAATGAGAATCTGAATAAGGTGCGGGAAATGTTTCTCCGCTTAAAAAATCAATGGAATGAAGAACCAAAAGCAGTTCCGCAGGTTATTTACCGTAAAGGAAAGCTCCTTGGCTTTAATCTTCTGGATACAGCGGTATCTGCGTATGCCGGACAGGCCGCATTTATGATGATCCTGTCTTTTTTTCCTTTTACCATGTTTATGCTTGTTCTGTTACAGCGTCTGCCACTATCCCCGGAGCTTTTAATTACCGCTGTGGAGGCATTTCTTCCGGAATCATTTCGTGAATTTATGGCAGATATTATTAATGGCATCTATACAACACAGACCTCATCCTTGCTGCCTGTGACTGTTATTGCCGCCTTATGGCTTGGATCAAAGTCTTTCCTTTCCATTATCTACGGTCTGAATTCTGTGTATAAGATTCCCGAAACACGAGGATACTTCACCCTACGTCTCTGGGCAATGGTTTACACTCTGCTTTTTGCTCTGCTGATCATTGCAACTCTTGTGCTTCTGGTATTTGGTAATCAGCTTTTTCTGCGGATCACCAAAATCTTTCCGTTGTTGACCCATATCCTGCTTCCCATTATCAGCTTTCGTTCCACCGCAGGTTTTTTCATTATGCTCCTTTTCTTTACCGGTATGTATGTGCTGATCCCGAATCATAAACTGCACGGCTATGTCTCAGACTATGTTCCTTCAGATGAGATTGCAGGAAACACGATCACACCAAACCGCGTTACTTTTATCAGCCAGTTGCCCGGTGCGATCACCGCTACCATCGGCTGGCTTGGTTTTTCTTATCTTTACTCCTTTTATGTGGATCACATCAGTAATTATTCCTCCATCTACGGAGCCATGACCACCATCGCCCTGCTAATGGTATGGCTTTATGCCTGTATGTATATCCTCTTCTTTGGTGGCTGGTTAAATGAAATGGTTCGTCGTTTTTTCAACTAACATCACCGAATCTCACAATGACTGTAATAATGCTGTAAAATTTCTTTATAGCTTTTTCCCTGTCTTGCCATTTCCCCGGCGCCATTCTGGCTCATTCCCACGCCATGACCAAGACCTCCTCCCATCAGTGTAAATACAACTTTTCCATCCTCTGTTCCGTCCAGAACGGTAAAAGCTGCACTTGGCAGCATAGAAAGCACTACCTTCTCACCGGATTTCTTTTTCAAGATCTCAGTTCCCGCCGGATATAACTGCTGTCTGATCTTTTCCTGACCTTCTAATGTGACCCGGCCTTTTGTCCCGCTGATCCGGAGACTACGGATCAGTCCGCTTCTGCCCCGTTTCAATACCGTAATCTTTTTGGCTTTGCCAATCCCAAGCTTTGCACCCAGCGTTTCAGCCGGAAGCTTTACCTGCCAGCGATACCAGTCATAACCGGAATCATATGTCTCCGTGGAATCCTTTGTAATAAAATCATAAAATCCCGCCTCCTGCAGCAGACTCTGTCCCGGAGTCTTTCCTGCTCTCTGAAAACGGATCGGATAATTCTGTCCTGCATTTCCACCCCATGCTTCCTGCTCGGATGCACTGTATCCCCAGGATGTAGAATAATAATATGTGGTGATGACCTTATTACCGGAATATACCATTTTCCCGGCAGTTGACCTGACCGCTTTTCTGGTGCGTGCATCTTCTCCGGACATATGATACACCTGAAAAGACGTGGTATCATCCACATCTGCACCATACGCTTTATAGCTGTTGGAACGCATCTGTCTCCAGGCAAAGGAGCGGGCACAGACCGCCTGCGCTTTTAATGCCTCCATAGGATATGAGGACGGCATTTCACTTGGCACAACTCCATACAAATATTCCCGCAATGTCAATGTATTGACTAAAAGCAGCCCCTGCTTTTTCTTTACAAGCTTCATCGTTCCACGATATACCGGATTTTTGCCCGATCTTGTGATCGAAACGACCTTTATTCTTCCTTTGGGACAGGAAATGTCAACCTTATTCCCGATATAATGACGTCCCCTTGCTGCAAAGGTTACCGTCTGCCCTTTTGCATAACATTTTTTTCTACCATTTTGCGATACGACCAGTTTCTCTGACCCACAGATCCGAATGGTATCATGATAAATACTGTTCATTGCATCGTTTGTCAGAAGAACACGGATCTTATCCTGATCCTTTTTGTCGGAAACCATCTTCGTTTCCGACGGTTGATGCGTAAGCTCTTTCCATTCCTTCTGAAAGAGTCCCTTTCGGTGACAGTCATAAATAATACATACCAAAAAAAGCACCGACAATGTAAGTAAAAGCCATAGCCGGCGCCTCATTTTCTGTTTATTTGTTTTTTTTCGTGTTGAGCGAACTTTCCTTCTTTGCTGTACCATTCGTTTTCCTTCTGTCATTTCTGCTTCAACTTCATATATCAACAAAATATATCAGATATTTTCCAGCGTCCATGCTTGTTTCATTACTCGAATCTAATATATTCCGGCAACCTGTCTTTTATGAATAATGTCGCCTCCTGTATAAAAAGCAATGCTCTTTCATAGGTGTAATATGCCGGCTGTTCCGGCACCGGAGCCTGATCAAAAAAGAATTGACGAACCCATTTTCTGCTATCTGCCAGCTCCTGTGATGTGATCATATCGAAGGCTGCCGTTTCCCGGATACTGCATTGATCCTCACAAAGCAGGCATCTCTTCATTTCATCCATCCCCGGATATTCCTCGCCCAGCCGGAAATCAATCTGATTTACATCATAAGTAAAATGCTCAAAGGTCTCTGCGTCCCGGTCGGTCAGACCCCGCACGGCAATCTTTTCCATAAACTCCGGCCGCACTGTTTTCATAAAGATCTCATCTGTCAGAATATGAGTAATATAACCAAGATATAAATCTCTGTCCAAAGACGGATCAGACAACATTTTCCTCGAAAACTGCCGTATTCTCTGATGAAAAAGCTGTAGGTTGGACGGAGCAGTAAACTCCCGGTCCGGTATTCCATCACGGAAATGTGTATGCATTTTCATGGGACGTGTGTACCCTTTCCGGGACATAATCCCATCCGGTGCCAGATTTCCCAATACAAAATGAACCGGATCTTTTAATTGGAGTAAGCTGCCATCAGCCGCTTTATCTGTATGAAGCAGTTCTATCGTCACTGCCAGATGCTCTACCGATCCCGCCATATAAAAACCAGCCTTTCAAAAACAATATTGCGATCTGCGATGCTGTCAGCTCCGGGAACTATCCGTTTACTGATCACCGTCACCAAATTTTATTTGCGCTTCTGTAATGCCTGATTCGCCGTCTGTACCAGATAGCCCATTGCAATGCCCGGATAATTTCCTGCCGCTGTTTCTCCTGTGAGCATCAATGCATCTGCACCATCCAACACCGCATTATAAATATCCGATACCTCCGCTCTGGTTGGCACCATTGCCTCCTCCATAGAATGAAGAAGCTGTGTCACTATCATAAACGGTTTGCCTGCTTTTTTACATCGTTCACTGATATCCTTCTGAATCGCCGGAAGCTCCCAAAGAGGAACTGCCATTCCAAGATCTCCTCTGGCGATCACGATCATATCACTCTCCGGAATAATCTCATCAACCGCTTCGTAGCCCGCCAGATTTTCAATCTTGGCAAAGACCCGGATATCTCCCACACCTTCTGCCTGCAGCGTCTTTTTCAAATTAATTACATCCTGTGCTCCACGCACAAACGGAAGCATCACACCGGTCACTCCTGCTTCCTGAGCATTATGAATATTGGCCATATCTGCCTTTGTCAAAGTCGGCAGCTCCAACTCCAGTCCGGGAATTGTGATACTTTTCTTGGATTTCAGAACACCGCCTCGCACAACAATACATTCTGCATAATTTTCTTTTGCCTTTTTGACCTTCAACAGAAGCTTGCCATCATCCACCAGAATTTCCTGTCCCTTTTCCAGTGATGTCCTGATCTGCTTGGAAAGCTTAATACCACCCTTTCCAAGAATAACCTTTTTGCCTTCCTCCAGAATAATAGGCTTCTTCAGCTTACCGATTCGAAGCTCCGGTCCCTGCAGATCTACTAAAAGCTCCGGTTTTATGTCACACCGTTTTGCAGCACGGCGCATATTCTCCAGCCATTCCTCTCTGTCATCCAGATCCTGATGCGAGAGATTCACCCGCACTCCCGTCATACCGGTACGAAACATTTCTTCCAGTGTTTTCTCACTCTCACAAGCACTTCCCAGGGTGCCATAAAATTCGATCTTATTCTTCATTATCGTCTCCATTCCGCAGATTTCTGCGTGATACTTTCCAATAACCATACCTTATTACTATAGACCATTTCTACTCAAGAAAAAAGGACTTGATTTTTTATCTTAAATACGTTAGAATAATGTCCAGTGCTGAAATAGCTCAGTTGGTAGAGCACTTCACTCGTAATGAAGGGGTCGTCGGTTCGAGTCCGATTTTCAGCTTTGATATAAAAGTCTTAGAAACCTGGAGTTTCTAGGGCTTTTTATCATTTTAGGACTACTTTCCGCTCCAGCAAAAGAAAAGCAACCAACGAATCAGCTTTTTTGAATATTTCAGCTACCACTCATATTTTTTGGATAATTTGAACAAAAGGATAGATCACCATCCCAAAAGACATTCGCGAACGACTTAATCTAAATGTTGGTGACCGAGCATGCCAGCCAAAGCTTTTCACAAGGCGGTTCTTTCACCCAACAAAGCAATTATCTGCGATTGGTCGATTGTGGAATTATGTAGAGTCTATAATAAAAAATGGCCTAATAAAATTGTATTTTTAGAGACTTTTCCAGAATAATCTCTAATCCATGACGAATGTGATCGCTCCATTTTAAGGGCTGCACGAAAAAAGTGTCTCTTCTGGCATCTTCCACCATTGTTCCCAGACCATGCCAAGGTCGTTCTCTTCCAACAAACATCATTGTTTCTACTTCTTCTGACATAATATGTCACTCTCCCTTCCGCTCTTTTGAGCAAAAAAAAGACAGATCCCTATGATCTGTCCATTGATTTCATTGTTATAATATATGCTTCAGTAAATGGAAACTGACAAGACATTATCATTCTTCAGAAATGTTCCCAACAACTTTATTGATATTAAATTCGATTTATTGCAATTCCCAAATCATAGTTCTCATTTTCTCAATTGGATAATGTTTTATGTTGCCTGTTACTAACCTCGATTTTGTAGCTTTTGCAATAATTATATTAGCATCAATTACAACCTGCATACATTACTCCCCATGAATGATTTGATCAATTTCGTCCATACTCATTGGATTGCTTGTTACATATTTTTCTCTCATTTTAGCAAGCCGATTTTGGGCATCATTTCTTTTTCCTCTTGAATTGATAAAACTTTTTACAAGACTCAAAACAAGAACCTGTTCATCCGGTTGTAATGCTTAAATATCTTTTATATCTCCAGCTGTCACCATAGCCTGCACCTCCATTTCACAATACTCTGTATTCATTTCTTCCTTAACTATATTATACTCAAATAGAAATCAGACCTTTTCGTCCTGTCCGATCAAAACCTTTTTCCCTTCAAAGGCAAAACCATAATGACGAATCCGTTCTGCTGATATTCCCTGTGCCAGCAGTTCGGCATCATAGTTCTTCTCTGCGATCTGTTCTAAAGCTCCCCGAACCGTATCCTTTAAAGTTTCCTCCTCATCCGGTTCATGCACTTTAAACTCAATTACAATCGCATCATCCACCTCTGTCACCGGTGTAAGCATCACATCATATCGTCCATATCCACTCTCCCGGTTGGAACGTATCTGATACCTGTCCCTTAACTCCACCAGAAGTCCCAGAACAAATCCATGATAGAACCGCTCCGGCTGGCTTTTCTCAGAAGGTTTCTTTCCGGTATCAAAGCTGCTGAAGGTTGCAAGTGCAACATCATTCATATAGATATTCATTTCCTTGAGACTGCCCTTTAACAGTGCCTTCACAAAATCATTATAGTTTGCATCTTTATTTTTAAACCATCCCCGGAACATTGTCATGAACATACTCAATGTCTCAATATTTGTAATATCCAGCGTGTACCATGGTTCCAAAGTAATCCCGCGGTAGTCTATATTCTGCACTTTCAGATAACCACCGGCAAGCAGAAGACTCCAGATTGCATCTTCATTATCATCCAACTGGTTATATACGATCTGTTCGTCAAAATTTACAGTGATCGTCTGTCCCCTCAACAGATCCTCCATCTTCTCCTTCACATCGGCAGATGCCGTCCGGATCAACCGGCTCACAAGCCCGTTGGAGCTGGTGGAAGCCCAATATGGATATATTTTTCTTTTGTCCAGGTAATTCGTAATAGACCATGGATTATAAATGTCTCGATGCTCTCCAAAGGTAAAACCATCATACCACTTTTTTATTTCGTCCTTTTTGTCTCCCATTCCGAACTCGTCCAACGCCTGAAACACTTCCGTTTCAGTAAAGCCAAAGCAATCTGCATACAGATCAGATGTCGTCGTAATCACCTGCAGATTATTTAGATCTGAAAAAATACTCTCCTTGGAGACTCTGGTAATTCCCGTCATAATCGCCCGCTCCAGATAAGGGTTCGTCTTAAAAGACGCATTAAACAGACTTCTCACAAAAG
>ERZ1026854.507-NODE-507-length-27263-cov-9.807998_pt1 | contig 27263 bp, 29 predicted proteins | sample MGYA00380157_ERZ1026854 | MGnify/ENA primary metagenome ERZ1026854 (study PRJEB33269, sample SAMEA4719793) | human gut metagenome | biome: human-associated habitat; feature: organic feature; material: feces | place: Cameroon | collected 2013-10 ... | reverse complement strand
TTATTTTATAGATTTATTATAGTATTATTGTACAGATTTGTCAATAGCCCTGCAAAACTTTCGGCATTTCAAACAAGTATGCCAATTTGGCACTATATTTTTGTTAAGTTTTACACAATAAAAAAGAGCAGCCAAACCTGACTGCTCTTTATGAAATCGGATATTGTGTGAATTATTCCTTAACGCCGCCCAGTGCAACACCTTCAACGATAAATCTGGAGAAGATGAAGTAAACTACTACAACGGGGATAATGGAAAGCATGATAGCTGCGTACTTAGCACCGTAGTCAGCAAGCTTATCGTTGGAGATGATGGTGTTTACCATCATAGGAAGTGTGAGCTGCTTCTGCTCTCTTGAAATAAGGATCATAGAGGGCATATAGTAGTTGTTCCAGTTAGCAACGAAAGCGAAGATAGCCTGAACTGCGATAGCGGGCTTCATCATGGGGATACCGATGGTGAAGAAGGTTCTGAACTCATTGCATCCGTCGATTCTTGCCGCCTCAACGATCTCCAGCGGGAAGTTGGACTTCATTGACTGTCTCATGAAGAATACAACTGCGGGAGCTGCGATAGCGGGAACAATCAGAGGAAGGTAGCTGTCGGTAAGTCCGAGCTTGGACATGAACTGATAGAAACCAACTGATGTAACCTGTACGGGGATCATCATTACCGCAAGGATAATGGTGTAAGCTACGTTCTTGAGCTTGAAATCATAAACAACAAGACCGTAAGCTGTCATGCAGGAGAAAAGAACTGTAAGGAATGTTGTGGAGAATGCGATGATACCACTGTTCTTATAACCGATAAGGGCATTGTACTGTACCTTATTGGAGCTTGCCCATTCGTTCAGGGTACCGATGTTTGCAAAAAGCTTGAGATTAGGGATAAGTGAAACGCCGCTACCTGTGATATCAACGGAAGCTCTTGTTGCGTTTACGATAAGAACATATATAGGGAGCAAGCTGATGATCGCAAGAAGGATCATTACAGCTGTTACAAGACCTGTTCTGATCTTTATGGCCTTGGTATTGCTCTTGGTTCCTGCCATAGTTGTACTCATGGATTACAGACCTCCCAACTTAGACTTTAATGCCTTGGAGCCCTTGCGCTCCTTTACCTTATTGTCCTTGTCTCTGTTAACAGCAAAGCAGATAGAGCCAAGAAGTGCAGTTACGATGAACAACAGTACCGAAGCCGCTGCCGAATAACCGTAGTTTGGCTTGAGGCTGTGGAAGTGGTTGTAGATGAATACTGCGATAGTCTCTGTATAGGGGTTCTGGGAAGTACCCATATTGTACAGATAAGGCATATCGAACATCTGAAGTCCGCCGATCATGGATGTAACCATTGTATAGAGCATGATAGGCTTGAGAAGAGGGATAGTGATGAGGAAGAACTGCTGGGAAGCAGAAGCTCCGTCAATGTTTGCTGCCTCAAAGAGTGAGGGATTGATGCCCATGATACCGGACATAAGCATGATGGTGGTATTACCGAACCACATCCATGTCTGAATGATCATGATCATTACACGGGACTGGGTCTTTCCTGTTACGAAAGGATAAGGTGCGCCGTCAACGCCCCAGTTCATAAGCATCTTATTGATAGCACCGAACTGTGAATCGGAGAAAAGCATTACGAAGAGAGCCGCTACTGATGCCGCCGTTATAATATTCGGCATATACATAACGATCTTGTAAAATCCCTTACCTTTTATTTTCAAGTAAGCATCTGTGAACCAGGCTGCAAGCAGAAGTGAAATAATGATCTGCGGAATGAAGTTACCGAACCAGAGGATAAGAGTGTTCTTCATAACTCTGAAGAAGTCATTTCTTACAGCCTTAGCCTGTCTTGTTTCGGCATAAATAACGTTTCCGTTATCATCAGTCTTCTGACCCTGACCGGTCAGGATAGCTCTGAAGTTGTCAGTTCCTACCGACTCGGTTATAACTGAACCGTTGCTCTGTGTGCTAAGATAGAATGTATTGAACAGTGGATAGATCTGAAAAAACGCATAAATTATAAAGAATGGAAGGATGAATATGTAACCATACTTAGCATAACTTATAGAGCGACTTTTCATGTTTGAGCCTGATACCATAAAAATTCTCCCCTCAAAATAAAAAATAAAGTGCTTTTTTTACATTTATGGGGCAGACAAATCTGCCTGCCCCATTGATGTAAAAGTTATTTAAGCAGTTGTACAGTTTGCTTTTCGATTATTCAAAATCAGAGTAATCGAGCTCAGGGAGAGAACCTGCAACCTTGTCAACGAAGCCGTCGATAGTAGCATCAACAGAATCGTAAGCACCCTGGCAGTACTGAGTTACAGCGTCATTGAATGCAGTCTTGATAGTGGAGTCGTATTCAGTGATACCACCGGCCATATCGATCTGAGCAGCAACTTCGTTGAGAACTTCGAACTGGTTCTGACCGCCGAGAACGCCTTCACCTGCGTAAGAACCGTCAGCAAGGATACCCTCCATTGCCTTCTTGTTGGATACGAACTCACCCTTGGACTCTGCATATGCACGAGCAGTATCAGCGTCGGAAGTGAAGAAGGAGATGAATTCCTTAGCAAGCTCGGGGTTGTTGCATCTTGTAGCAACAGTTGCCCAAGTACCGCCCCAGTAGAAAGGCTGAGGTCCAACTACTACCTTCCACTTACCGTATGTAGCTCCGCCTTCGCCGCCGGCAGCCTGAGTAAGGATGGAGTTACCGAAGCCCCATGTGGATACGAAGTAACCCATTGTGGAATCGGTCTGACCAGCTGCATACCAGTCTGTGCTCCACTGAGCAAGATCCTTAACAACGTAGCCGTTGTCGTACATGGTCTTAGCGAGGTCGATGAACTTCTTGCACTCGTCATCGAGCTGAAGCTTGTTATCAACTACCCAAGGAGTCTTTCTTGCAGCGGAGAATACCTGCCATACACCGCCCATTGTGGAGGTGAGAGCTGTTTCGCCGTTGGAAGCGTCCTTAACCTTAGCAGCAGTGTCAACGAACTTATCCCAGTCAGAAACGAGAGCCTGGAAATCGTCAGGAGTTGTAACGTTCAGGTACTTCTCAGCGAGGTCTTCTCTGTAGCAGAATCCGCCTGCAGCAGCCTGCCAGGAAAGACCCTTCTGAACGCCGCTTGTGGACTTACCGATCTCAAGAGTGTAATCGTAGAGGTCAGCGTAGTCAGCATCGGTGAATCCGATATCGGAAAGGGGCTTGGTAGCGTCGTCATCGTTGATGTACTTGAGAGCCCAGTCAGCCTCAACGAACATGATATCAGCATCGTTGGAAGCGTCTGCAAGGTAAGCATCGTAGTTCTCAGCAGCCTCGCCGCCGCCGCAACCAAAGCTCTTTACATTGAACTCGTCCTTGGAGTGACCTGTCTTCTCGCAGAAGAGAGCGAGCATGGGGTCGATATCATCGGTGTTCCAGCAGAGAACTGTGAGCTTGTCGCCGTCAGCAGCTGTATCAGCAGCAGCGGTGTCATCAGCAGCTGCAGTATCATCAGCAGCAGCGTCGTCAGCAGCTGCGGTATCGTCAGCAGCAGCATCTGCAGCAGCAGTAGTATCAGCTGTGGAATCGGTAGCAGGTGTTGGGTCGTTGCCGCAAGCAGCGAACATGGAACCAGCCATTACAACAGATGAAATCATTGCAAGAGTCTTCTTTAAATTCTTCATTTGGTTTTTCCTCCTTAATGATATATTATATTTTAAAATTTAAAATATAATAGCGTGGTTTTTATCGGTTCAGATCTCTGACCGATGCTCCTTCAAGCAGATTTCCTTTTATTATGAGCGGAGGCTCATTTACGGAGATCTCCTTGTTTATCAGTGAGATAAGTCTTTTCGCCGCTTCGGATCCCAATCTATCGGTGTCCTGCCTGATAGTTGTGAGCCTCGGCCTCAGGGCCTGTGACAGCACGATACCATCGTATCCCGCTATGGAGATGTCCTCCGGAACAGACAGCCCCAGCTCCTCCAATGCATTCAATGCTCCCAATGCTGCAAAATCGTCCGGCAGAATGATGCACGTCGGTCTGTCGCTGCAAGACAAGACCTTTTTTACAAGAAGCTCGGTACACTTGGTATCATGGTAGCGCCCCTGCAAAAGGAATTCGCTCCTGATATTTATATTCAGGCGAACCAGTGTTTCCTTGAAAGCCTTTACTCTTATCGCGGTAACGTCTGAAGGATCGCCGTAAATATACGCAATTTTTGTATGACCCTTGCCTGCGATATACTCCACAAGCTGCCTCATTCCCGTTTCATTGTCGGAAACCACCGAAAGGTGATTCTGAGGCACATGGTCGATGCTGACAATGGGAACATTGCTTGCAAAAAGCTCATCAAGAGTGCTCTTGTCAACGTAATCATCAACGCTGACTACCACCACTCCGTCCACATTGCGGTACATGCAGTGCTCATACGGGGTCATTTTTCGTTCGCCGATATTTCCGCTGATAAACGTAATATCGTACCCCTCGGACTCGGCTTCTTTCTTGAAGCTATCGAGCACCGAAGCAAAATAGTTCTGGGTAAGACCGCTGTTCGTCTGTTCTGTGAAAAGAACACCGATATTATATGTACGGTTCGTTTTCAGCGCCCTTGCCTGGGAATTGGGGAAATATCCCATCTTCTTTGCAGTTTCCTGCACAGTCCGCTTTGTGGTTTCGCTCACATCTTTGTGGTCATTGAGCGCTTTGCTGACAGTAGCAATCGAAACGCCGCAGACCGCTGCAATATCTTTGATCGAAACCATAATAAGGATACCCCGGTTCATAAGTCTGACTGGAGGTCATTTTGTAAAATATGCACACATTACTGACACATATCTTACAGGTTCTGAACACCTTGACCAAGCGCAACACGCTTTAAACGTTTTCGCTTCCAGTGATTTAAATATACAACCGTTTCACCAAAAAGTCAATGGTTTTTATACAAGATACGAAAAAAATAGTTGTTTTGCACAAGAGAGCATTTTCATTTTTTAGCAATGTGACAGACAATTCTTCACAATTAGGAATAAACCCGTCATAAATTTCTGACGTTCCCCACTAAAAAGCATGACGGTTTACGAAAAATATTATGCAGATTACTGTCACATTTACCCTCTTTTTGGCATACTTATGAATAATATAAAAAGAGGGCTGCCGAAACCTTTGTCTCGGCAGCCCTAACCTTATTCGATCACACGGTAGTTATCGGAAGCGTTTTCCTTTGTGGCGTACTCGGAAACGTTCAGCACCTCGACCTTCAGGGGCTTTGAGCCCATGCAGATCTCAATGATGTCCCCTACCTTCACGTCATATGACGCTCTGGCAGCCTTTCCGTTCACAAGCACCTTATCGGCGTCGCACGCCTCGTTTGCCACTGTTCTGCGCTTGATGAGCCGTGTTACTTTCAGATATTTGTCCAGTCTCATATTAAGTCCTCCGCATAAAAAAATTGCGCCGCTTTATTCAGACGGCGCAGAGCATATGTTTTGCGATTACTTAACGTCAACAGCGTCCTTGAGAGCCTTGCCTGCCTTGAATGCGGGAGACTTTCTTGCAGGAACGAGAACCTTTTCCTTGGTTCTGGGGTTGATTGCTTCCTTCTCCTTCTTGTCTCTTACCTCAAAAGTACCGAAGCCTACGATCTGTACCTTGTCGCCGTTGGTGAGAGCCTCTGTGATGGAAGCTACTGCTGCGTTAAGAGCCTTCTCGGAATCCTTCTTGGAAAGCTCGCTCTTCTCTGCGATTGCGTTGATAAGATCTGCCTTTGTCATTGTCTTTACCTCCATAAAATTCAGCGTACAAAACGCTTATTTATTGATTTTTCGCTTTCTGCCAGTAAGCGTCCAGCGTATCTATGTCAAGGGAACGCATATCCTTCCCTTCACAGCGAACCATATTTTCCGTCTTTTCAAATCTGTCAACGAATTTATCTGCGGCACGGGTAAGCAGCTCCTCAGCGTCATAGCCCTTTTTGCGGACAACGTTTACAGCCGCAAAGAGCATATCGCCCAGCTCCTCAGCCTCATTCTCTGCCGATGCTGCCTTTACCTCATCTATCTCGCTTTCAAGAGACTTTAAAGCTGCCTCGGCATCGGGGAAATCCATGCCTGCACGCTCCGCACGCTTGCCTATCTTCTGCGCCCTCATAAGAGCAGGAAGAGCGCCGCAAACGCTCCTGAGAGTTTCGGTATAGGTCTCCTGACCCTTGGTCTTCTGCTTGATGTCGTTCCAGTTTTTGAGAACGTCCTCGCTGTCCTTCACCTTTACCTCGCCGAAAACGTGGGGGTGACGGACGATAAGCTTTTGGCAAACATCATTTACAGAGTCTGCAAATGTAAATCTGCCCTGTTCCTCCTCAATTCTTGCATGGAATACCACCTGGAGCAGAACATCGCCCAGCTCCTCCCTGAGAAGCTCGCTGTCCTCAAGGTCGATAGCCTCGCAGACCTCATATGTCTCCTCGAGAAAATCCTTTCTTATGGACTTATGATCCTGCTCCCTGTCCCATGGGCAGCCGTTTTCGGAACGGAGTATCTCCATTATCCTAAGCAGGTCGTTTATGTCATATCTGTCCTTGAATTCAAAATCCATTTTTAAAAGACTTCCTCTCACGGGATTGGAAAAGTTCAAGCCCCAAACGGCTTGAGACCGTCCTTTTAATATATTAACCGATAAATCCGAATAATTCAAGTGGGTTTTTGAATTTTTTCAAGAAATCAGCATTTTTAACGTACTTTTCGTAATTACGCCCGAAAAATATGTGCTTAATATGTAAATTATTGCTCCCGTAAGGCATGAAACGGCGGTTTTTATCATTATATGAGAGCCTGCGGTAAGCTGTTTTGCGGTGATGAACGCTCCCGCTGCGCAAAGCGCTCCTGCGGCGAATATTTTTGCACAAAATCCCATTGTCCGCCGCAGTCTGAGGCCTCCGTGGGAAGCCAGCGCCCAAAGTGACATAACGCAGATAACAACGTAGCAGATGAGTGTGGCTATAGCCGCTCCCGTAACGTTAAGCCCGGGGACAGATGTGAGGACAAGATTTCCCGCAAGCTTCACCGCCGCACCTATGCCCATGAGCTTCACGGGGATATCCGCCCTGTCCGCCGCCTGGAGCACCGAAAACGCCGCTGACGATATGCAGACAAATGGCACGGCAAGTCCCAGCACTCTCATGGCATCTGCGCACACGGCTATCTCTACCGTGCGGCCTGAGAAAAGGAGCGTAAGTATCTCCTCCGCAAGGACGGAAATGCCCAGACCTGCGGGAACGGATATGACAGCCGCCGCAAATATCACTCCTGCGGAGCATTCGCCCAGCCGCTTGTCATCGCCCGCAGCCTTTGCCGCAGAAGCCGCAGGGAGCATACTTTTTCCAAGCATATTTGTAAGCGAGGGTATCAGATTGAAAAGCGTCACCGCCAGCCCCGTAAAGCTGCCGTAAATGAAATTTGGCATATCATTATAAGATATTCCCGAGCCGAGAAGATGCGAGAACACCCACGGGGTCTTTGCAATGACCGTTTTGAGGGAGCGCATAATAGTCACAAGGTCGATAAGGGAGGTAAGATTTATGACCAGCGCCCCTGCCGCCATGGGAACGGCTGTTCTAAGCAGCTCACGGTCAATCTCCCTGCGGCGGCGGACGGCAGTTTTTCCCCTGCCCTTTATCATTATATAGATAAGCCCCGCAAAGGAGGACAGTGTTACGCCCATAACGGCAGCCGCAGCCGCATATGGCACAGCCGCTTCCTCAGCCGTCACTCCCCTGCCCGTGCAGCCTGTGAGCCTTAGGAAAACCTCGGGGCGACTTCCGGCAAACCAAATGCAGCCGCCGCAGAGGGCAAGTCCCAGTATGGTCTTTGCAAAGCCCTCTATTACCTGTGAAACGGCGGTGGGGTACATATTTCTCATGCCCTCGAAATATCCCCTGTAAACTGAAACAAGGCAGCCTGCCAGCACCGAGGGGGCTATTGCCATAACGGCGGGCAATGCCTTTATATCCCCCGAAACAAATCTGCACAAGGGATATGCTCCTATAATTATTATAAGTGTACCCGCAGCTCCCACAGCTCCGAAAAGCCTCAGCGCCGCAGATTTTATCTCCCCTGCACTGTGCCTGCCCGATGCCTCAGCAGCTGCCACAGCCTTTGCCGCAGCCGACGGCAGCCCTGTCACCGACACAGCATAAACAGGCATAAAAATGCCATATGCCGCCGAAAAATATCCCATGCCCGTACCGCCCAGCATATTTGCCAGCGGTATCCTGAAAACTGCGCCCATTATCTTCACTATCAGTGCTGAGACCATTAACACGGCGGAACCGTAAAGAAAGCCTTGTTTTTTCAATTTATCACTCCCGAAACGTCACAACATCAAAAATTTGCCCCTACAGCAAGTCCATATAAAAATATATGTTGCGTTTTTCGGGAATATGTGGTATAATCTGTTTATACATATACTGATAAAAGGAGAGTTTCTATGAAATACTCATTTTCCGATAAGATATCAAACCTTAAGCCATCTGCTATAAGAGAGATACTTAAAATGACATCTGACCCCAACATAATCTCATTTGCGGCAGGAAATCCCGCTCCCGATGCTTTCCCTGTGGAGGAGATACGCCGCATTACTGCCGATATACTGGAAAAGAACCCTATCGCTGCTCTCCAGTACAGCGTTACCGAGGGTTATGCTCCCCTGCGTGATGCCGTAAAGGCAAGACTTACCGCTCAGCATTCTTTCGTTCCCGAAAAGGACGAGCTTATCATCACATCTGGCGGTCAGCAGGCTTCCGAGCTTTCCTGCAAGGTATTCCTCAACGAGGGCGACACACTTTTATGCGAAAGCCCCAGCTTTGTAGGCTGCCTTAACGCATTCAAGTCCTACAACTCAAAGCTTGTGGGAATCGAGATGGACGACGAGGGCATCAAGGCAGACGACCTTGAAAAGGCTGTAAAGGAAAACAAGAACGTTAAGCTTCTTTATGTTATCCCCAACTTCCAGAACCCCTCGGGAAGATGTATGTCCGCTGCCCGCAGAAAGGCCGTTTATGACCTTGCCTGCAAGTACGACTTCATTATCCTTGAGGACAACCCCTACGGCGAGCTGAGATTTGCGGGCGAGGATATCCCCTCCATCAAGTCTCTTGACACTGAGGGCAGAGTTATTTACGCAGGAAGCTTCTCCAAGGTGATCTCCCCCGGTATGAGAGTTGGCTTCGTTGCAGCTGCTCCCGAGATAATCTCCAAGATAGTAGTGTGCAAGCAGGTATCGGACGTTCACTCCAATATCCTTGCTCAGATGATATGCCACAGAATACTCACCGAGTACGACTTCGACGCTCACATTGCAAAGCTCCGTGAGATATACAAGAGAAAGTACACAATCATGGCTGAAAGCATCGAGAAGTATTTCTCCCCCAAGGTAACTGTCACCAAGCCTCAGGGCGGTCTGTTCATCTGGGGTACTCTTCCCGAGGGTGCGGATATGCAGAAATTCTGCAAGGAAGCCGTTATGAGAAAGGTAGCTGTAGTTCCCGGCAACGCATTCCTTACCGACGACACAATGCCAACCACCAGCTTCCGCATGAACTTCTCCACACCCACAGACGAGCAGCTTGTTGAGGGCTGCAAGATACTGGGCGCTCTCACCCACGAGATGTTTGACTGATAAATCTTGATTTGAAAGGATAAATAACCATGGAAACACAGGAAAAGAAGATAATTTTCAGCGGAATACAGCCCACAGGCACATTCACCCTCGGCAACTACATCGGCGCTATCCGCAACTGGGGCAAGCTCCAGGACGACTATAACTGCATCTATTCTATCGTTGATATGCACGCTATCACAGTAAGGCAGGACCCTGCTCAGCTGAGAAAGCACACTATCGAGGCATATGCCCTCATCATGGCCTGCGGCGTTGACCCTCAGAAGTCCATCGCTTTTATCCAGAGCCACAACAAGTGCCATGCTGAGATGAACTGGGTGCTCTCATGCTCCACACAGTTCGGCGAGCTTTCCAGAATGACACAGTTCAAGGCAAAGTCCGAAAAGCACCCTGACGATATCAACGCAGGTCTGTTCACATATCCCGTGCTCATGGCAGGCGATATCCTCCTTTATCAGACTGATCTGGTTCCCATCGGCGCAGACCAGAAGCAGCACCTTGAGCTTTCAAGAAACGTTGCTCAGCGCTTTAACCAGAAGTACGGCGAGCTGTTCAAGATACCCGAGCCATACATTCCCGAAAAGGGCGCAAGGGTAATGAGCCTCCAGGATCCCACCAAGAAGATGTCCAAGTCCGACGAAAATCAGAACGGCTGCATCTACATTCTTGATGATAAGGACACCATCGTAAGAAAGTTCAGAAAGGCTATCACCGATTCCGACTCCAAGGTAAGATATGCTGAGGGCAAGGACGGTATAAACAATCTTATGACCATCTATTCCGTTGTCACTGGCAAGAACTATAACGAAATAGAGCAGGAATTTGACGGCAAGGGCTACGGCGACTTCAAGACTGCTGTAGGCGAGGCTGTGGCTGACCATCTGGAGCCTGTACGCACCGAATATGCACGCCTTATCGCTGACAAGGCATACATCAAGGAGTGCTACACCAAGGGCGCAGAGCAGGCAACAAGAATTGCTCAGAAAACTATGTCCAAGGCTTACCGCAAGGTCGGCTTCGTTGACTTCAGATGACATGACGCACCCGAAAAATCAGCTCCCGAATCCCTGCGGTTTCGGGAGCTTTTTGTTACTGTGACCATGAAAGGACATTTTATAAATGAACAGCAAGCTCATTCCGACAGGCTGCTTTACGGCATCGGTGCTGTCGCTCATCATATCAATATCAAAGTACATTTCATCGGGCAATTCTGAGCTGCTTGTGGGCGGCGTGATACTTACGATACTTTTGGCAATCGTGGGGCTGAGGGTACTTTTAAAGGACAGACCATCGCTTTTCAAGGGAATACTTGCCCTGTCGCTGATGATACTCTGCGGCGGTATCGGCGTTTTCATCGGCATATGCGTATATGAATCAGGCGATGCGGATATCAAAGCGGTGTATATCGGCATCGGCTTTGGTCTGTTTTGCACTGCGATGGGAATATGTATGTTATTTATGTTCAAAAACCGATACAGGACATTTTACAGCCCAAGCTATCCCCTGACCAAATATACGGCAGAAAAGGTGCGTGAGGCATATGCCTTTCACCGTGGGGAAAATGACCCAAAGCAGCTTATTGAAAGGGAGCTTGCTCCCAATGCTCTGACAGTGGGAAAAACAGCTCATCTTGACAGGCTCACAGCGCTTATAGACAAATGCGGCTGCTCCCGTGATGAGTTCAACGCAGATTATTACAAGGGCGAGATATTCCGAGGCGAAATGTGTATGCTGAATGTGGGAGATATTTTCACCATCTACTGCGATATTGGCGCAAATCAGTTTGTTTTCAGAAACAGCGACATAGTTTATGTGGGGCCTTACATTGAGACCGATGAGGTCTCGGGCATGACAGTACAGCGCTTTAACATCAAGCTGCGCATAAAAGGCGAAGAGATCTATCACGTTCTGCGCATTGCGCCATACATGGACAGACCTGTTCTTGACGCATTCAGAAAACGCCGTGAGCTGCTTGCCCCCGGGTGCGGGATATTTGATTATCCCTACTGACAGGCTGTATAATTGTAATAGCAGTCAAACTTATTTGACTTGCAGAATTTTTTATGCTATAATATCCGCTGAAAGCAGTAAGCATTAGCTAATAATGACTTTCAGATCGGAGTGCATTATGAAGAAAATAACTTTTTCAAACAGCAATGACGGATTTTACGGTACATATTATATAAATCCCAACGGTGCGGATAATGCGGTGATAGGACTGTTCGGTGACGACCCTAATGATTACATGGCAAAATGCGGCGCTAAATGGCTGCATAAAAATGGTGTAAATGTTATGTGTATGTCGCCTGATGTAAAAAACTACAGCCATGTGAACTATCCTCTGGAGAGGATTGGAACAGCTATCAAATGGCTCAAAAACAACGGCAACAAAAAGATAGGCATAATGGGAATGAGCACTGCGGGAATGGATTCCATAGCTGCGGCTTCATACTATCCCGACATTACGCTGACCTTCGGACTTACTCCCAGTGATTTCATCTGGCAGGGATTTGAACAGGGCAAAAAGGACGGCTGCAAGGAATGGCCCATTCCAAATGCGTCCACCCTTTCATGGGAAGGCAAGCCTATTGCTTATATGCCCTTCGTTTATCAGCACCCCGAATATTATCGCATAATAGAAGAGGAAACCAAGGGTTCGGGCGATGTAACACGCAGCACAAAACTGTTTATCGACTCTGAAAAGGCAAGAGAGCACACCGAAGAAGAGATGATAAAGGTCGAGAACATTAAGGGCAAGCTTATCCTTATCGGAGCAGAGGACGACAGCTTCTGGGAGACGGGAAAATATATCCGCCGTATGGATAAAAGACTGCAGGAACACCCTCACAGCTGCGACTATGAGGCGATCGTTTATGAGCACGGAACTCATTTTGTTCTTCCCGAATCCCTGCTCAGAACAGCTCTTCCCGTAGGACTTAAATTTGTGCTCAAATTTGTATTCAGGGCAGCAAAGGAATATCCCAACGAGTGCGAGGCAACAAGAAAAGATATTGACAAGCGGCTTTCGGCGGCTATAAAAGAGTGGATCGCTAAGTAAAGAACGCACGCCCAGTCTCCGATGTTCCTTTGAAAAACTCTTATACTAATCTTCAATCGTTCTATAGGCAAAGCCGACAGATGAAATAAGACCAGTCTAGGAAAGTGACCGCAGGCGGGCTTGCCGCCCGGCAAGGGAGCTTGACGAAGAATGGGCTTATTTCAGCCGAGGATTTGTCTGTAGGTTGATTGAAGATTAGTATTACAACCATTTAAAGGAGTCAACATGAAGATCATCGAATACTACAGCTGTGGCGACCAGGGCAGCTATCTTTCACAAATAAAGCAGTCGGACTGGGGAGCGGGACAATATCTGTATGAGCTTCTCCGTGACGGCAGCCTGAAAGCCCTCTGCGGTGAAAATACACGGGTGCTTATGCTTACCGAGGGCGAAAAACTTATGGCTTTCTGCACCCTTGCGGAAAAGGACGACATTCAGCCCACAGAGCTTTCGCCGTGGATAGGCTTTGTATATACGTTCCCCAAGTATCGTGGAAAGCGGCTTGCAGGCTATCTGCTGAGCTATGCGGAGGAAACGGCTCGGAGCGTGGGCAGGGAGTTCGTCTATATCTCCACTGACCATGTGGGGCTGTATGAAAAATACGGCTATGAGTTTTTTGAGGAAATGCAGTCCGTCTCGGGAGAAATTTCGAGGGTTTACCGCAAGAGCCTGAAATATGACATCATCGGCAGGACGGTAAACGTAAAGATCGACCGCCCCATGGGCAGCCGTCACCCGAAGCACGGCTATGTTTATCCCGTAAACTACGGCTATGCCGATGGCATAATTGCTCCTGACGGCGAAGAGCAGGACGTATATGTGCTGGGCGCTGACAAGCCTCTCAGCGAGTTTACGGGCAGGATCATTGCCATTATCCACCGCTTTGATGACATGGAAGAAAAGTGGGTGGCTGCTCCCGAAGGCATGAGCTTTACCAAAAAGGAAATTTACAGGCAAGTGGAATTTCAGGAGAAATTCTTTGACAGCGAAGTGAGAATGTGATATAATACTAAGAACCAATAAAACTATAGACAAAAAGTCTTCGCATAATCCATATACGCAAGATTATGCTCGATTTTTTGTATAGTTTTTAATTGGTTCTTAGGGAACCTGTTGGGGAAAGTGACTTGAATGTTGTCATATTTTAATACAAATCAAAAGCCCAAATATGTAATATTACACAAAAAACAAGCCCAAAGCAACCAGCATATATAATAATAGTATAAAACAACAGCGTGCTAAAAGCAAGCAAAATCGCAAAGTAAAATGTAAACTTTTGTTGATGCTTCCGTAAAAATTATTCATTAAGTATCTGTTCTGTCCGCCATTTTTTGGGTGAAACTCCGTAAATACTTTTGAACGCTCTTGAAAAATGAAGCTGATTGTCATATCCCACGGCGGAGCTTATATCTCCGACGGAAAGCTTCGTCAGCTTTAAAAGCTCTGTGGCTTTTATCATACGATAGCTCAGCAGAAATTCCTGGGGGGATTTTCCTATTGCCTCCTTGAATATTTTTCCGAAATAGCTTCTGTTTAGTCCGCATACATCGGCGATATCCTCAACGGAAATATCATTCTGAAAATTATGCTCGATAAATACAAGCGCTTCGTGAATATAAAAATCACGGAGCTTGCTGCTGTGATGCACATTTATCCCCTCGGTTGAACGGGTAAGATAATCCAAAAACAAATAAAGATGTCCTATAAGATGAAAGGGAGATGAGCTGCCGTTTTCGGCAATGTAGTTCATCTCCTTCATCATTTCGTCCCGCAGTTCCTTTGACCGAGCCTTGTAAACAGGCTGGTCCCATGAAAATCCTGCAGTTTCGACAACAGCCTTTGCACGAAGTCCGTCAAACTCTATCCAGACGTATTCCCACGGCATATCCTTGTCGGCAACATATGTTGTTATCTGATCGGGTAATATCATAAAGCCCTGCATACTTTTTATGGAGTATTCCTTGGTTTCACCTTTTTTGTCATATGCAAACAGCCGTCCCGTTCCCGATATGACATAATGAAAAAGATAGTGATTTCTTGCCGCAGGTCCGAAGGAATGAGCTGGAGAACATTTCTCACGTCCGCATTGGAAAAGGCTCAGGTCTACAAAGTTTTCGCTGGGAAATACAGAAAACAACAGGTCATTCATACTATGTCCTCCTTGTAAACATTTACATATTTCTTTCGATTTGCAGTGGATTTTTATTATTATATCACAGAATATACCGAAATGCAATATATATGCTATATATCACAAAAAAAGTGACATATTGGTATAAAACTGCTTGATTATTGCAATTTACAGAACGCATAATGGTATGATATACTTATATCAGAATAACAGTTACGGCATCAATGATAATAAAGGAGGACAAACATATGAATAAAGCAAAAATGGCAAAATCACTGCTAATGCTTGCGGCATTTTCGTCAACGCTTCTTTTGCAGGGCTGCGCTTCGGGCGAAAGTTCCGACGGAAAAGTACACATCACTATGATCCAGTACAAGCCCGAGGCTGTAAAGGCTTTCGAGAAAATAGAGGAAAGGTTCAATGCTGCTCACGATGATATTCACCTTGACATTGAATCTCCCAACGAGGCAATGACAGTCCTGAAAACAAGGCTTATCAGAGAGGATTATCCCGACATTGTGGGAATAGGCGGAGATATAAACTACTCAAACTTTCTTGACGCAGAGCTTTTTGCGGATATTTCCGATCTTGATGTTGTGAACACTATAAAGCCTGCTTATCTGCAGATAGACAAGGATCTGGAGTTCATTCCGCAGGAGGGAATTTACGCTGTACCCTATGCCGCAAACGCCGCAGGCATTCTCTACAACAAGGATATGTTCGATGCAAACGGCTGGGAAATACCGCAGACATGGAGCGAATTTACAGAGCTGTGCGAAACCATTAAGGCGACAGGCACAAATCCTCTTTACTTCGGCTACAAGGACACATGGACCTGTCTTGCACCATGGAACGCTCTTGCAGTGGGACTTGCCCCCGCAGATGTATGCAGCCGGGTGAATTTGGGTGATACGACCTTCAAGGCGGAATACAGAGAGGTTGCCGACAAGATAAAGGTACTGCTTGATTACGCAGAGCCTAACCCTTACGCATACAGCTACAACGATGCCTGCACAGCCTTCGCAAGAGGCGAATCCGCAATGTATCCCATAGGCAGCTATGCCGTTCCGCAGATACTTTCCGTAAATCCCGATATGAATATTGATTCCTTCCCGTTTCCCGCAAATGAAAATGAAGCGGATAATGTACTTAATTCGGGAATCGACCTGCAGTTCTCCGTAATGAAGGAGTCCAAAAACAAGGAAGCGGCTTATGAGGTGCTGAGATTCCTGTTAGAGGACGAAACCGTTCAGATATACCTTGATGATCAGGGCGGCATTCCCTGCAAGGAAGGCGATTTTGCACTTCCCGTTTTCCTGAATGGAATGGAACAGTATATAAAGGATAATAGAATGTCCGACTACCACGACCACCATTATCCCAGCGAAATGAGCGTTGATGCACTTATCCAGACCTATCTTATGGATTCAAGTGCAAACTCCGCAGATACATTTCTCGACCGCTTCGACACCGATTGGGTAAGATACAACAGAGATCTCATAACAAAAGTTAAAAAGTATGAGGAGGGGCAGAAATGAGAAAGTCAAAAAAAATGTCAGACCGACAGAAAACCTATATTTTAATGGTTATCCCCGCACTTCTCCTGTTTGTGGCATTCAATACAATTCCCCTTATTACGGGTGCAATGTACAGCTTTACGAATTACAGAGGCTACGGCAGCTACGAGTTTGTGGGACTTAGAAACTACATCGACCTTTTCACCGACTCAAGAGTGGGAAATTCCTATCTGTTCACATTCAAATATGCGATAGCAGGAACCATACTTGTAAATTTGCTGAGCCTGCTGCTTGCTCTCGGACTTAACAGCAAGATTAAATGCAAGAGCCTGCTGAGAGGCGTGTACTTCCTTCCCAATATTCTTGGCGGACTTATCATCGGCTATATTTTCAGCTTTATTTTTACTTACATAATTCCTGCAATAGGTTCGGCTCTCCACCTCGGTTTTCTTGAAAACAGCATACTTGCCAGCGAAAAATATGCTTGGATAGGCGTGCTTATTGTCGGCGTATGGCAGGCAGTTGCAATGAACACTATCATTTATATTTCAGGCTTGCAGACAATTCCCGCAGATATTTACGAAGCCGGAATGATCGACGGCGCAAGCCGTTGGCAGACCTTCAAGGATCTTACACTTCCAATGCTTATGCCCTTCGTTTCCACAAATCTTATTCTCAGCACAAAGAATATGCTTATGGTATTCGACCAGATCATGGCTCTCACAAAGGGCGGCCCCGCTCAGAGCACCGAATCCATTTCCTACCTTATCTACAAAAACGGTATGGACGGCGGACAGTTTGGATTCCAGAGCGCAAATGCAGTGATATTCTTTGTAGTAATCGTTACTATCTCCATTTTCCAGATGGCAGTTACCAATAAAAAGGAGGAGCAGTTATGAGTTCATTGAAAAGAAGCTTTGTCCCTCAGCCTATTGAAGCAAAAGTGAAATCAGCCGATGAAATAAAGAATGACAAGGGTGGAAAGTCAAGCATTCTTATTACTATACTGCTTGTTCTCGGCTGCGTTACCATACTTTTCCCCCTGTATATGACTATCATTATCGCATTCAAATCTCCTTCGGAAATGACAAATGACATTAACGGCGCACTGAGCCTTCCTCAGAGCTTCAGCCTTGATAATTTTGCAGAGGCAATGCGTGTAACCGACTTCTGGCATTCCCTCGGAAACAGCGTTATCATCACAGCCGCAACTATCATTCTTTCCCTTGTTATCCACTCCATGGCAGGCTATGCTATCGGAAGAAATATGAACCGCAAAAAGGGTTTTAAGATGATATATTTCTACATTGTAAGCGGTATGTTCGTACCATTTGCTATCCTTATGATGCCCCTTGTAAAGCAGACTGCAAACCTCGGACTTGACAATATGGTGGGCGTTGTTATCCTCTACACAGTTTTCTATATGCCGATGAACGTTATGCTTTACAGCGGTTATATGAAGAACGTTCCCATGGCAATGGAAGAAGCCGCTGACATGGACGGTGCTTCCGCATGGAGAACATACTGGACAATTATCTTCCCCATGATGAAGCCTATGCACGCAACAGTTGCCGTTCTCACCGCTCTCGGCACATGGAACGACGTTATGACTCCTCTCGTAATCATGTCGGGTTCGGACAATGTTACACTTCCTCTTGCACAGCTTAATTTCCAGACACAGTTCGGCACGAATTATAACCTTGCATTTGCTTCTTATCTGCTTGCACTTCTGCCTATTGTGATATTCTATATCATATGTCAGAAGCAGATAATCGGCGGCGTTGCAAACGGTGCTGTCAAGGGCTGATACACATAGCTCATAACAATAAATTCCCCTGCCAAGCGGCGGGGGAAAACGCTATAGGAAAGGAAATCCGAAATATGAAGATACAGAATAAAATTATGCTTATAACCTATGCTGACAGTTTGGGAAAAAATATCCGTGAGCTTCACGCTGTACTTGACAAGCATTACAAAAAAGCAGTAGGCGGCGTTCATATCCTGCCATTTTTCCCGTCCTCGGCGGACAGAGGATTTGCTCCTATGAGATATGACACCGTTGATGAAGCTTTCGGCACATTTGATGATATTGAAGCACTCGGAAAAGAATATTACCTTATGTTTGATTTTATGGTAAACCACATCTCCGCAAGCTCGCATTATTTCAAGGATTTCCTCATGAAAAAGGATGAGTCGGAATACAAGGATATGTTTATCCGATACAAGGATTTTTGGGAGAACGGCGAGCCTACACAGCATCAGACAGACCTTATCTACAAGAGAAAGCCCCGTGCCCCTTACATTGAAGCGCAGTTTGCGGACGGCACTACCGAAAAGGTGTGGTGTACCTTCTGCGAGGAGCAGATAGACCTCGATGTTACATCGGAGACTACAAAGAAATTCATTGCCGATACTATCCGTGAAATGTGCCGCAGAGGTGCTTCGGTGATACGGCTTGACGCTTTTGCATATGCCGTAAAAAAGCCCGACACAAGCTGCTTTTTCATTGAGCCGGATATATGGGAGCTGCTTTATGATATAGAAAAGATAGCTGCCGAGGGCGGTGCGGAGATACTTCCCGAAATTCATGAGCATTACACTATTCCCATGAAAATTGCGGACAAGGGCTTTTGGATATATGATTTTGCTCTGCCTGTCCTCACGCTCCATGCACTCTATAATCATACGGGAAAATATCTCAAAGAATGGCTCTTAAAATGCCCTATGAAGCAGTTTACCACCCTTGATACTCATGACGGCATAGGCATTGTTGACGTTAAAGATCTTCTTCCCGATGAGGAGATTGAAAAGGTCAAGGATCAGATGTATTCAAAGGGTGCAAATGTGAAGATGATATACAGCTCCGAAGCCTATAACAACCTTGATATTTATCAGGTGAATACCACTTATTATTCTGCACTCGGCAATAACGACAGCGCATATCTTCTTGCAAGGGCGATTCAGTTCTTTGCACCGGGCATTCCTCAGGTGTACTATGTAGGAATGTTAGCAGGCGAGAATGACATTGACCTTATGGAACGAACCAAAAACGGACGTGACATAAACCGTCATTATTACACCGCAGAGGACGTTGAAAATGAGCAGTCAAGACCTGTTGTGCAGAAGCTGAAAGAGCTTATGGAGCTGAGAAACACTCACCCTGCATTCTCTCTTGACGGAAATATTGAAGTAAATGCGGACGACGACAGGCTTGTTATCATTAGAAAGCACGGTTCGGATAAAATTACGCTTACCGCAAATCTTACCACCTACGAATTTAAGATAGAGGGATAAACTATGGCAATTATCGTTGATGAAAAAACAGGACTTTTTCAGCTTATAACCGACAACACGGAATATCAGATGAAAGCCGATAAATACGGCGTTTTGAAGCATCTTTGGTACGGTGAAAAAACAGGCTGTGATATGGAATATCTGCAAAGCTATCCCGATGTGGGCTTTTCGGGAAATATTTATGATGCAGGAAACGACCGTACATATTCCCTTGATACTCTTCCGCTTGAATATGCCTGCGACGGTGTGGGAGATTATCGTGTAACGGGAGCTGCGGCAGTTCATCAAGACGGCAGCTGCGCTCTTGACCTGCGATACAAAAGCTATCGCATAAGCAAGGGCAAATACAGTATAAAAGGACTTCCCGCAGTTTATGCAGATGTATCCGAATCGGAAACCTTGGAGATAGTTTTAAAGGATAAATATTCGGATATTGAGGTCACGCTCAGATACGGTGTTCTTCCGAAGCTTGATATTATCACAAGGTGCGCTTCTGTGGCAAATAACACAAACGAGCCTGTTATACTTACAAAAGCTGCAAGCCTGTGCCTTGATATTCCCCACGGTGAATGGGAGTGGGTGCATTTTCACGGCAGACACGCTATGGAGCGGCTGACCGAGCGTATGCCATTATGCCACGGCATACAGGAAAGCTCCAGCACAAGGGGAACATCAAGTCATCATCAGAATCCCACCGTGCTGCTTTGCTCCCCTGACTGCACTGAAACCTCGGGCAGCTGTATCGGTGCGGCACTTATGTATAGCGGCAGCTTCCAGACAAAAATCCAGCTTGACCAGATGGAGCAGGTGCGGCTTGTTATGGGCATAAACCCCGAGCTTTTTCGCTGGGAGCTGAAGCCGTCGGAGGTGTTTGATACTCCCGAGGTGATAATGTCATACAGCAGTAATGGTATGGAAAAGCTGTCCCACAATTTCCACAAGGTCATAAGAGAACACGTTTGCAGAGGAAAGTATAAGCTTGCGGAGCGTCCCGTGCTCATTAACAATTGGGAGGCAACATATTTCGATTTTAACGAGGAAAAAATTCTGAAAATTGCGGAACAGGCGGCTTCTCTCGGCGTTGATATGCTGGTACTTGATGACGGCTGGTTCGGTAAGAGAGATGACGACTGCTCGGGTCTTGGTGACTGGTTTGTCAGCGAAGAAAAGCTGAACGGAGGTCTTGGAAAGCTTGCGGAAAAAATCAAATCTCTCGGAATGAAATTCGGTCTTTGGTTTGAACCCGAAATGGTTTCCGAGGACAGCGATCTTTACCGCAGTCACCCCGATTGGGCAATAAAAATCCCGTCAAGGAATCCTGTGAGAAGCCGTTATCAGCTGGTGCTTGATATGATAAATCCCGAGGTCAGGGACTATCTTTTCGGCGCAATTAGTGACATTCTGAAAAATGCGGATATTTCCTATATAAAATGGGATATGAACCGCAGTATCTGCGATTGGTACACGTCCTGCCTTTCGGCGGAAAATCAAGGCGAAATGCCCCACAGATACGTTCTCGGACTTTATGAGCTGCTTGAACGGCTGACAACAGCTTTTCCTGACGTGCTTTTTGAGGGCTGCAGCGGTGGCGGCGGACGGTTTGACGCAGGTATGCTTTACTATTGTCCGCAGATATGGTGCAGCGATGATACGGACGCTTTTGAGCGGACAAAGATACAGTACGGAACATCATTCTTCTATCCCGTGTCTGCGATTGGTTCTCACGTTTCCGCAGTGCCGAATCACCAGACGGGCAGGATTACGCCTATAGAAACAAGAGCCGTTACTGCTATGGCAGGCAGCTTCGGCTATGAGCTTGATCTGAACACGCTTTCCCATGATGAAAAGCAGGAGGTCAAGGAGCAGATAGTACGCTTCAAAAAGGACGGTCCCCTTATTCACAACGGGCTTTATTACCGTCTGAGTGACTCTTTGAATGATAAATATGCCATGTGGGGATTTGTTTCCGAGGACAAAAAGGAAGTGCTTGTTCACGGTGTAATTTTCCGCACCGAGCCTAACCGCACACAGTATCTTGTTAAGCTGCGGGGACTTTTGCCCGATACCAATTATCGCCTTGCGGAGAACGGAGAGGTGTATAAAGGCAGTGCTTTGATGAACGGAGGTATTTTACTTCCTAAATCATGGGGAGATTATGCGTCTATTGAAATGCACTTTATATCAGAAGCGTAATAGGAGAATACCTTATGATATATCATAGATTTCTTGAAATGCTTAATGAGGACTGTTTTGACAATGTTATGACAGAGCTTTACGGCAGTTGTGCAGAAACGATCGCACGTCAGAAGAAGCGATATGCTTATGCGTTGGAAAAATTTCACGAATATTTTCCGAATCGTGAAGAGATCAGTGTGTTTTCCGCACCCGGGCGAACAGAAATAGGCGGTAATCATGCAGATCACCAGCATGGCTGCGTCCTTGCTGCAGCTGTAGATCTTGATATAATTGCAGTAGTATCATTTCATAATGAAGGCGTTATCTGTAAGAGAAGTAATGATTGCTGTGAAAGAAGCACTTTTGTCCGGGAAAGACTTAAATGATGATCCGCTGACGGTTAGTCATGCTGAATGGGCAAAAGAAATAGCACATAACAATCCTGATATTTCAAAGGAAAATGTCTCGGATATCATTTGCAAAGAGATTGGCAAGGTTTTTGAACAGGTTTTGCTTGACGCAGGCGTATTTAAAAGGAACTCAACCGGCAGACAAGCATTTTACCGATTTATATATACACTGTCTGATGGAGGGCAAATATGAAAAAATTTGACGTGGTTGCATTAGGAGAATTACTGATAGATTTTACCGAAAACGGTATAAGTTCACAGGGAAATCCCATATTTGAAGCAAACCCCGGCGGTGCGCCCTGCAATGTTCTGGCAATGCTTCAAAAGCTCGGAAAGAAAACTGCGTTTATCGGAAAAGTGGGCAGCGATATGTTCGGAAGTCAGCTTACAGAAACCGTAAAAGCCGCAGGAATTGATGTGACAGGTCTTGTTTCGGATAAAAGTGTTTCCACAACTATGGCTTTTGTGCATACACTTCCGGACGGTGACAGAGAGTTCAGCTTTGTTCGTGATCCCGGTGCGGATATGATGTTCAGAAAAGATGAAATTGATGTTGATATAGTAAGCTCCGCAAAAATATTTCACTTTGGAACACTTTCATCTACACATGAGGGAGTGCGTGAAGCTACACGATATGGGGTAGATATTGCAAAGGAAAGCGGTGCGCTCATTTCCTTTGACCCTAATCTTCGCCCGCCTTTGTGGGATTCGCTTGATAATGCAAAAAAGGAAATTGAATACGGCTTGTCAAAGTGCGATATTCTGAAAATTTCCGATAATGAGATAGAATTTATGACGGGCAGCACCGATTATGACAAGGCTGTACGGGAGCTTATGGGAAAGTACCATATTAAGCTCGCCTTTGCAACTCTCGGCAAAAAGGGCAGCCGTGCATATTTCGGAGATATGCAGGCGGAATTTGGCGGTTTTGATGTTGACACCATTGAAACAACAGGTGCAGGAGATACTTTCTGCGGAAGTGCACTGAATTTTATTCTTGAACACGATATAAATGCACTTACCGAAAATGATCTGAAAGAACTTCTTGCCTTTGCCAATGCTGCCGCAGCTATCATCACCACACGCAGAGGGGCATTGAAGGTTATGCCTGAAAAGAAAGAAATACTTGAACTTATCGGGAGATGATATTATGAAAAAAGTTACTATCAAGCTTGAAACCATCAATGATGTAAAGAATTTTGTAAGTGCTGTCACTAAGTTTGAATGTGATTTTGATATTGCAGCTGACAGATATGTTGTTGATGCAAAATCAATAATGGGCATATTCAGCCTTGACCTCAGCAAGCCGCTTACTCTTCAGATAACCACGGATGATGAAAAGGAGATAGGTGACGTTTTAAAGGCAATTTCGGCGGTTATTGTTTCCTAATAAGCAGTTAATGAGAATACAAGAAGCTTCGGCATTATGTAATACTAAGAACCAATTAAAAACTATACAAAAAATCGAGCATAATCTTGCGTATATGGATTATGCGATGATTTTTTGTCTATAGTTTTATTGGTGATTAGTATAAAATGTCCGAAGCTTTTTTAGTATTATTCTTGACAAAACAAAATAAGTATGGTATAATCGTTCTATTTAGAACGATTATGAGAGGAGAGATATACTTTTGTTCTTTTGGGATAAACATAAAACGATAACATGCTATTATGAAGAGCTTACAAAAACAGTGTGCGATAAATTCGGTCTGACCCGTATGGAATATGATATTCTTATGTTTCTTTACAGTGATCCGAATTACAATACAGCCGCTGATATTGTTAAGATCCGCAAATCGACCAAATCCCACGTTTCAACTTCTTTAAAAATGCTTGAAGATAAGCACCTTATAAAAAGAGAAGCAAGCCCCGGAAACAAAAAGCATATTGAGATCATTCTGCTTGATAACGCTCGGGAGATAGTCAGTGAAGGCTTGGATATACAGAAAAAATTCGCCGAAAGTCTGTTCAGAGGATTGTCCGAAGAGGAAATGACCATATGCAGTTCCGTATTCGTCAAGATATGCGGAAATGCGGAGGAATGTTTGAAAAATTTAAAGGAAATGGGAGAATGAAAATGTTTCTTGTAAAAAAACGAACCTTGCTGCTGATAGCGGGTATAGTCTGGCTCATTGCTGGATTTAACGTTGCGAGGCTTGGAGTGCTTTCGTATCAGCTGATCGAAATGAAATGGTTTCTCATTCTGCTTTCGGTCATCGTATTTGCCTTATTTGGAATGATGTTTCTCAAAATGAGCAAAAAACATACCGGGAGGATCATGGGTTATGAGGACAAAAAGCCTTTCTGGAATTTCTTTGACCTTAAAGCATATATGATAATGGCATGTATGATGGGCGGAGGCATCGGATTCAGAGCGGCAGGCATCTTCCCCGATGTGTTCATAGCATTTTTTTATTCGGGTCTTGGCTGTGCATTGGCATCGGCAGACGTTGTTTTTATAACCAATTTTATACGATATGAAAAGCTTACGGAAAAGGAAGCTTTATAACGAGAAATTCCACCAAAACAAGAGGAGCTTATTGGGAAAGGGCGATTTTACGTTGTTTGCAAAACCATAGTAGAAAAAGCAAGGCGATAGGGGAAATTTTTCGGTTCTGAAAATCAAACCGTGTAAACGCAATAATCGCCAAAATTCTGACCATACTAAAGATGCAGTCCAAACATGGCAACGCTGAGGAGCGACCCGACGCAGGCTGCGGAATAAAACGGTGAAGAGCAGTGACAGAAATGTTGCTGCTTTTCTTCATCTTCACCGGATATTCCCAAAGCGGATAAACCTCAAGGGAGTATAGCCTTGTTCCAAGGCTTGGGTGGAACCCTCATCAGCCGTCAGGCTGCAAACCTGTCATCGAAGAAAATTGCAAGCTGGGAATACGCAAGTCCCCAGTCACGAACGGGCATTGTCCACTTCTTTGAGATCTCTTTTACGCTCATAAAAATGATTTTTTTGATCGAATCATCAGTCGGAAAAATAGCCTTGGATTTGGTGAATTTTCTGACCATTCTGTGGTAGCTCTCAACTGCATTCGTTGTATATATATCTCTTGCGGGTATTCAAAGAAAGTAGTCAGTTCTGACCAATTTTTGTCCCATGATTTTAAGATGTTGGGATACTTTAGGATTTGTTTGCAAATCCATTCCCATATTTTCACGGAACTCTTCCTTTGCATATTCTGCATCGTCAAGATTGACCGCACCATAGATCTTCTTGAGGTCTGCACACACTGCTTTTCTGTCTTTGTATGGCACAAATTTGCAGCTGTTTCTGATCTGATGAACGATACAGAGCTGATTTTTTGTCCTTTGTCCTTGGAAATATTGCATTTATTGCATCACAAAGTCCCGTTAAATTATCTGTGACATCATCTTCCGAATGGAAGCTGGCTATGAAAATGTCCGTAACACCGCGGTTTTTCAGGTCTGAGCATATACTTGCGTAGAAGCTTGCGGATTCATTTTCGGATATCCATGTGCCCAGAATTTCCTTCTGTCCCTCCATATTTATGCCAAGCACGGAGTACACGCATTTGCTGATGATCTTGTTGTCTTTCCGTGAGTTGAAAACTATTCCGTCAAAGAAAACGACGGGGTAAATTTTGTCGAGAGGACGGTTCTGCCAGTCATTTACCTCAGGAAGAATTTTGTCGGTTATGCGTGAAACAAGTCCCTGAGAAATTTCTGCGCCATAGATTTCTCTTAGGGTATCTTCAATATCACGCTGGGACATTCCCTTTGCGTACATTGTAAGAATTTTCTGTTCAATTTCGTCTGTGTGAGTCTGTCTTTTTTCGATGACTTTAGGCTCAAATTCACCGTTGCGGTCACGGGGTACGGATATTTCGCACTCTCCGTAATCGCTGGTGATAGTTTTTTTACCATAACCGTTTCTGCTGTTGCCGGAATTGTTGCCGAGAGCAGAGTTTTTCTCATAGCCAAGATGTTCGTCCATCTCAGCTTCAAGCATCTGCTCTATCGTTCCTGCAAACAACTTTTTCAGCTTTGCCTGAATATCTCCTGTGCTTTCGCAGTCTGCCATCAAAAGCTGAACAAGTTCCATTTCCTTTTCGCTTAATCCGTGATTTCTGTTTTTCATATCAATTCACCTCCAAATTTCTCTGTGGTTATTATTGGCATTTACACAGTTTATTATTCAGACTCGAAAATCAGCCATCTCCGCTGAGCAATTATGATTACTGCTATCTTTAAAGCTAACATCTCTTCGTGGATGTACAGAAGAATCTGTTATTACAACTCCATTTTGATATCTTAAATCCTTACCTATAATAACTCCTACATAATCAGATTCCAAACCTTGCGAGGTATGTATACAGCCCACCTGATCAAAGCTATTCTCATCAATTGCCCATATTTTGCTGCTATCATTAAAATTTCACTTTGCACAAAAACCATTTGGAAGAATGATATCGTATCTGTCAAAATTTCTATTATGCTCATCTTTAGTTATCCAATCATAACAATATCCGGCTAACATCCTTGATTTATTATTTATTTTTCTCATAAAAGGCTTTCTTCATCTCCACAGGATTATCAAAAAGCTTAAAATCATATTCGATTTTCCCACTAGAACGTGATTTACAGTTCATACCAAGAATATATTCAAGGAATCTTATATAGCTATCACTTCCATTACAGCGAAATTGTGAGTGCAAAACCGTTGATTCATCGTGGAATACCGCCGATCCATAAAAGTTTGCCCACTTCTTTATTTCTGATATTCTTCCTATATCCTTTGCAGTTACTATTTGTGCTTCATCGATAAAGAATACCAAAACCTTTGCAGCATTAATAATTTCTTTTATCTGATTTTCGCCCAAATTGCTTTTAAAGCCGGATTTTGCCACAAGTCTATGTGCCTCATCAACGATTATACAATCGAGTTCATTAAGTTGTGAGTTAATGTATGCACCGGAACTCTTAAGGCAACACCGTACAATGCCGCCAATAAATTCTCACAAATCAAGTTAAACGC
>ERZ1026854.505-NODE-505-length-27320-cov-20.200734_pt1 | contig 27320 bp, 21 predicted proteins | sample MGYA00380157_ERZ1026854 | MGnify/ENA primary metagenome ERZ1026854 (study PRJEB33269, sample SAMEA4719793) | human gut metagenome | biome: human-associated habitat; feature: organic feature; material: feces | place: Cameroon | collected 2013-10 ... | reverse complement strand
TCTGCCGCTCCGGGAGTTCGTCCGGGTTGCCAATATTTATTTCACTAACTTTCCATTTACTTTATTTCCTCTGCAACCAATTCTGCCCATGCTACAGTAAATCCGGCTCTGTGGGCGACCCGTTGGGAGGCAATATGTGACATGCTTGTGCCGTAATAGGGAACGGCACCTTGAGCGATGATATCCTGCGCCAGAAGTCTTACCAGAGTAGAACCCACATGCATTCCGACAGCATGGGAATCAACATTGATACCAATTTGCCAGAACAGAGGACTGTCGGCACTGGCACCGGCCATGCCAAGGATATTTCCGTCTTTTGCTGCGGCAATTCCCAGAACATCCGGGGCATAGGGATCGAAGGCAAATGCCTCATCAAAGCGGTTGTCTTCCCGGAACTGCAGAATGGCATTTTGGTCATACCGAATCAAATCGAAGGCGAGAGCATCAGACGCATCTGGCAAAGGAATGCCAGAGGAAGGCATGACATCGGCTTCTGGCAGAAAAAAGGGATGCGCCTGTGCAACACGGAGGTGGAACGGCAACAGCAGTTCTTCTATTTCCCGAAGTCTTTTCGCATCGAAGAACCATTCACCGGTTACATTGGCATAACGCTTTCTACATTCTGCAACAATTTCTTCGGAACCGGTAAATAATAATTTCCCATTGACGACAGCAATTTTCAAGCCACGGATCAAAGCCTCCTGAAAGCGGCGGCGTCCTTCCTGTGGAACATAAATTGAAAAATGGTTCTCCGAATCAGCAACATCTGCGGGACTACAGCAGTAATCCAGTGCCAGTTGACGAGACAATTCTTCTCCATACATAAATGTCGGAACTCCTTTCACAATGGACCGCATCGGACGGTTTGAATGCTTGAAAAAACATTTCACGCAAAGGTTCAGAATGTCTGTGGCTCCCAACCCTTCATCACCCGTTCCACGGTATACTCCGCAGCTTCCACATCCGTCAGTTGGTGGGAGAAGTCGGCGCGGGTGGCAGGGGAGGCGCCGGGGCCGTAGGAGTTGTATTCTCCGTAGTAGAAGTGGTCGTGGGGCTTTTTCCAGTCCTGCCAGCCGGCGGGGTGGATATGTTCACCCAGTTCACAGTGCAGGAACACTGTCTTTGCCCATTCTCTCCAGGGACGTCCCAGATAGATGGAATTGGGCGGGCAGTCGCTCTCTAATTTGCATTCATGGAACACGTAGCCGTAGGGCTCTTCCTGCGGGGTGGAGGCAGCAGTCACATAGCCGTAGATTACTTCAGACTCCGGACTTTCCGGTGGAATCCGGTCTCCGGGCAGCTTGGAGAAGATCGTGCAATGCTCAAACCAGGCGATTCCACTGCCGAAGATGAAATCCACATCACCCTGGATAAAGCAATTTTCATAATAATGGCGTCCTATGGTCCGGGGCTTGAATTCTCCGGGACCCTTGAATCCGCCGGGCTGAGCCTCTTTTAATGGCAGGGGGGCATCGAAAATCGTATCCTGACTGCCTAAGAACCGGCAGTTATAAAAGGCATTGCGGTCACCGTCCACATAGACGGCCAGTGCCTGCCCTACGGTGTGGCCGTAGCCGGAATCGTTCTGGAAAGTCAGGTTTCTGGCGGTAAAGTCATGAGTGTCGATCCGGACGGAAGCGGTACGGAAGGTCCCTCGCTTATCCCCCTCCGGCATGAGATCGAAGGCAGCATCTCCATAGACAAGGATCGTCTCGTCACAGCCGGTACCCTCAAAAGTAATATTCGGACGGGTGATTACCAGCTTTTCCCGATAAATTCCTTTACCGATATGCAGGATCACCGGCGGCAGCTCCGAAACGGGAGCCGGGAACTGCTTTCCGGATTCTGAGGCAGGAACATCCGGCAGGGAAGCCAATGCTTCTCCGATGGTGGCAAAAGAAGTGCCCGGAATTGTATTTCCGGACATATTTACATACAAATGAATTGTGTCTGACATAGAAAATACCTCTTTTCTTTAATTAACGATATAAACTCACAGAAGTTTAACAATCGTAACATCCGGCAGATCTGCAAGATTCACATATCCCCCGCCACATTGTATGACAGGGCGGGACAATTTTTCCTTATTGATGTATATGATCGTACCTGTCCGTCCGTCACTTAACAGACAACGGTTCTGCAGACAGGAATTTACCACATTTTCCAGGAAAGGCAGCAGAATGGAAACATCATATTTCTGAAAACCTTCCGCTTCAAACATTTCAATGACCCGGAAAGGGCACAGGGGACCGCGGTAGCAGCGGGCAGCCGTCATAGCATCATAAACATCGGCAATGGCTACGATCCGTGCGTAAGGATCAATCTGATTTCCTTTTAATTTCAGAGGATATCCGGTGCCATCACTACGCTCATGATGCATCAGTGCTGCATTTTTTACATGATCGTCTACATTCTGGGATAACAGAAGCTGATAGCCCAGGGAGGGATGTGTTTTGATCGTTGCAAACTCTTCGTCCGACAGCTTTCCCGGTTTGGCAATGATGGAATAGGGAATCAGCATTTTGCCGATGTCATGGAAAAGCCCACAGGCGGTCGCAAGCTCGATCTCTGAAGTGGGGAGTTTTAGCCATCCGGCAAGGATATTGCAGATCAGCGCCACGTTCAGACTGTGGGTATAAGTAGAATCATCATACTCCCGCATGTTCTGGAGCATATCGAGGATGCTGATGCTTCCGGAATGATTTGACACAATGGCCAGAGTGTTTTTTAATAATGTTTTAACGTCCAACGCTGTATTTTTTTGGACTACCATATTCATGTTTTCCCTGAAAAGGTCTACTTCTTTTTCAAAATCTTCTTTAAAAAGCTGGAATTCCGAGGAACTTTTGATTCGCTCAGAATAAGAGGATCCTAAATTGCCGGAATCAGAAGTAGTATCGGATGATTGCACAGCCGGGATCGTGTCCTCGGCAAAAATGGTAAGAATGCCGTAGAGATCCAGTTTGGTGATCAGCCGGTCGGTGAGAACCGTGCCCTTCGGAATCAGAAGTTCATGATCCAGATTGTAGACATCTTCTGCAACAATCATTCCGGGAATCAATTGTGTGATGGATAATCTCTTCATAGACCGTAATCCTTGTGCCTTTCGGTAAACTGAAAATCATCAGGTGCTTTCGTAAATCTTACTTATTTCAATTATAATAATTTTCCCCCGGACTGTCAATTTTCCGGGACAGAATAGATGAAGAGAGTTGTTCATAAAATTTTTACAGTCTTTTCACGGCTCTGCAGGCACAGAAAGGTTGAAACATAGAGGAAAATCTGCTACAATAACCTTTGAATTATGCGAAGACCCATGGACATTTTATTGTCAAAAGGGTGCGGAAACGAGGAAAAAATGAGCGTTATTGAGAAGATATTTGGCACGCACAGTTCCAGAGAACTGAAGCGTATTGAACCTCTGGTAGACAAGATCGAGGCACTCCGCCCTGCGATGCAGGCACTTTCCGATGAGGAACTGCGGGGGAAGACCGAAGAGTACAAGAAGCGTCTGACCGAGGGAGAGACTCTGGACGATCTGCTTCCGGAGGCTTATGCAACCGTGAGAGAGGCTGCAAAGCGTGTTCTGAACATGGAACACTACAGAGTACAGCTGATCGGTGGTATCATCCTGCATCAGGGACGTATCGCAGAGATGCGTACCGGTGAAGGTAAGACTTTGGTGTCTACCCTTCCCGCTTATCTGAATGCTTTGGAAGGCAAGGGTGTCCATGTTGTTACCGTCAATGACTATCTGGCGAAGCGTGATGCGGAGTGGATGGGTCAGGTACATGAGTTCCTGGGACTGAAGGTCGGCGTGGTACTGAACAGCATGACCTCCGAGGAGAGACAGGAAGCTTACAAGTGTGATATCACTTATGTTACCAACAACGAACTGGGATTTGATTATCTGCGTGATAACATGGTTATTTACAAGGAACAGCTGGTTCTGCGTGGATTGCATTATGCCATCATCGATGAGGTGGACTCTGTACTGATCGATGAAGCGAGAACTCCTCTGATCATTTCCGGACAGAGCGGCAAGTCTACCGCTTTATATGAAATGTGTGATCTGCTGGCGCGTCAGATGAAGCGCGGTGATGATGTACAGGAACTGACCAAGATGGACGCCATTATGGGTGTGGTACAGGAAGAGACCGGAGACTTCGTAGTCAACGAAAAGGATAAGATCATTAACCTGACCGCAGCAGGTATGGAGAAGGTTGAGAGATTCTTCCACATTGATAACTTCGCTGATCCCGAGAACCTGGAGATCCAGCACAACATCATTCTGGCATTACGTGCCCATAATCTGATGTTCCGTGATAAGGATTACGTGGTAAAGGATGACCAGGTACTGATCGTTGATGAATTTACCGGACGTATCATGCCGGGACGCCGTTACTCCGATGGTCTGCATCAGGCAATCGAAGCAAAAGAGCATGTAAAGGTGAAGAGAGAAAGTAAGACGCTGGCATCCATTACCTTCCAGAATTTCTTTAACTTATTCGATAAAAAGTGTGGTATGACCGGTACGGCTCTCACTGAGGAGACCGAGTTCCGTGAGATCTACGGCATGGATGTTGTTGTGATCCCTACGAACCGTCCCGTTATCCGTAAGGATCTGCAGGATGCTGTATACAAGACGAAGAGAGAGAAGCTGAACGCTATCGTGAATGCGGTAGAGGAAGCGCATGCCACAGGACAGCCTGTACTGGTAGGTACGATCACTATCGAAGCCAGTGAGGAACTGAGCAGAATGCTGACCAAGCGCGGCATCCAGCACAAGGTCCTGAATGCAAAATTCCATGAACTGGAAGCAGAGATCGTAGCCGATGCCGGTGTACACGGTGCGGTAACCATCGCTACCAACATGGCAGGTCGTGGTACGGATATCAAGCTGGATGATGAAGCGAGAGCCGCCGGCGGACTGAAGATCATCGGTACCGAGCGTCATGAGTCCAGACGTATTGATAATCAGCTGCGTGGTCGTTCCGGACGTCAGGGAGATCCCGGTGAGTCCAAGTTCTACATCTCTCTGGAAGACGATCTGATGAGACTGTTCGGTTCCGAGCGTCTGATCAGTATGTTCAATACCTTAGGTATTCCCGAAGGACAGGAGATCGAGCACAAAGCATTGACCAATGCCATCGAATCCGCACAGAAAAAGATCGAGAGCAACAACTACGGTATCCGTAAGAATCTGTTAGAGTATGACCGTGTCATGAGTGAACAGAGAGAGATCATCTACGAGGAGCGTCTGCGGGTACTGAACGGCGAGAGCATGCGTGATGTGATCTACAAGATGATCACCGATATTACCGAGAACTGTGTAGATATCTGTATCAATGACGACGCAGATATCTCCGACTGGGATTTCAATGAGTTAAATACCCTGCTCATTCCTACGATCCCGTTACAGCCTCTGACACCGGAGCGTGTGAAGAAGCCCAAGAAGAACAGCCTAAAGCAACAGTTAAAGGAAGAAGCTGTGAAGCTGTATGAAGCAAAAGAAGCCGAGTTCCCCGAACCCGAAGCTATCCGTGAGCTGGAGCGTGTGGTTCTGCTGAAGGTCATCGACCGTAAGTGGATGGATCATATCGACGATATGGAGCAGCTGCGTCAGGGCGTGGGCTTACAGGCATACGGACAGAGAGATCCTCTGGTAGAGTACAAGATGAGCGGCTACGAGATGTTCGATGAGATGACTCAGAACATCCGGGAAGAGACTGTGAGACTTCTGTTCCATATCAAGATCGAACAGAAGGTAGAGCGTGAGCAACAGGCGAAGATCACCGGCACGAACAAGGACGATTCCTTACCGAAGGGACCTGTAAAGCGTGAAAATGCAAAGGTGTACCCGAATGATCCCTGCCCCTGCGGAAGCGGTAAAAAATACAAGAACTGCTGCGGCCGGAAAGCGTGATGCTTTCTGATGGCAGTGGAAGACAGTGCGGCAGCGCAGACAGAAAGTCTGTCAGCTGCAAAAGTAAGTATTAAAATAATAGAATAGAAAGTAGGTGACGTTAAGTGGTTGAATTAGATCAGATGAAGACAGAAATTCTGTCCTACGAAACACCTTTAGCGGAAGTGAGGGATTCACTTTGACCTTGCTAACAAGGCAAAGCGGATCGAAGAAATGGAACGTGAGATGGAGGCTCCCGGATTCTGGGATGACCCGGAGCGTTCCAACCAGAAAATGAAAGAACTGAAGAACCTGAAGGATACGGTGGGAGAGTGTGATAAGCTCTCCACACAGTACGATGATATCCTGACTCTGATCGATATGGGATATGAGGAGAACGATGAGTCTCTGATCCCGGAAATCCGCGGAGAACTGGATGAATTCATCAGGGAATTCGACGAACTTAGGATTGGTACCCTATTGTCCGGAGAATATGATAAGAACAATGCGATCTTAAAGCTCAATGCCGGTGCCGGCGGTACCGAGAGCTGTGACTGGTGCGGTATGCTGTATCGCATGTATACCCGCTGGGCGGAGCGCAAGGGCTTTACCATCGAAGTATTGGACTATCTGGATGGTGATGAGGCCGGGATTAAGTCAGTGACTTTCCAGGTCAATGGTCTGAATGCATACGGCTACCTGAAGTCTGAGAAGGGTGTACACCGTCTGGTGCGTATCTCTCCTTTCAATGCCCAGGGCAAGCGTCAGACATCCTTTGTATCTCTGGATGTTATGCCAGATATCGAAGGAGATCTGGATGTGGATATTGATGAGAAGGATCTGCGCATCGATACTTATCGAAGCAGTGGTGCCGGTGGCCAGCACATCAACAAGACATCATCTGCGATCCGTATCACCCATATCCCGACGGGGACAGTGGTGCAGTGTCAGAACGAACGAAGCCAGTTCCAGAACAAGGATAAGGCTATGCAGATGCTGAAAGCCAAGCTGTATCTGTTAAAACAGGAAGCAAATGCCGAGAAGCTGTCGGATATCCGCGGCGAAGTCAAGGAGATCGGCTGGGGCAACCAGATCCGTTCCTATGTATTACAGCCGTACACACTGGTCAAGGATCACCGTACCGATGTGGAGACAGGCAATGTGGATGCAGTGCTGGATGGCGGACTGGATATCTTCATCAATGGCTATCTGAAATGGATCAGCGTGCAGGGAGATAAGAAGACAGAGAATTCATAGTAGACAAAATAAAAAAACATTCCATAGGCGTTTGGCTTATGGAATGTTTTTTTTATACATAATAATCATAATAAATATCCGTTATTGGCGCTCGTTCTGCATCAGATCCAGAAAATATAAGGTCTGGGTCATATTCATGTATGGCACCAGCCACAGAGTTCCGATACCGAAGCTCAGCAAACACAGGAAGCCCAGAGGCAGGAAGCTCAGCTGTAAACAGAACAGTTCCCACTTATGCCCTTTCATAATGCGGAGGCTTAACTTCATCAGTTCCGTGGCGCTGTACTGGGGGAAATCCAGTAACAGATAGTAGGATTGGGACAGCCCCAGGGCCAACGGAATATAGATGCACATACCAACGATGATAAATACAATGGTCAGGATCGCCATAGTGACGGTATCATAGCCTTTTCCGTTTCGCAGAAGGAAGACACAGATGTCATAGGGCAGTAGACATATGGTATTTGACAGAACTAGCACCGCGGAGATTCCCAGTGATTTTTTGAACAGATATTTGAATCCGTAGAACAGATTGGCTATCGTTGCCGGTCTGTTACAAGCGGAATTCAGATAAAACAAAATAATACCGGTCTGAAATACTCCGGCGAAGATCGACAGCAGAGTGGTGCAGCCGGTCAGGATCAGGTATTCTGCCAGAGATGTCTCAGTACTTCCTCCCATAAATATCCTCACAGTAACAAGCGCAGTGAAGATCATACTGATACTAAAGGAGAGAGAAAATACGATCAGACCGCGGCAGATGGACAGCAGAATGGCATTGCCATAACGTCCGGCCATCTGATCTCTGGCCTTATCTTTGAGCTCTGCTCGGGATGCATATTGTATCATAAGAAGCCTCTTTTCTTTTATTTATTTCAATTTAACTCTATTTCTTGTCTATGGTTTCCGAATCGGAATTCTCCGAAAACCGTTACCGCATCTTACAGATAAGACTGCCAGAACTCATCAAGGCCGACACCGTACATCTGCTGGTACATCTGATCCAGCATATTCAGATAAGAAGGATCGGTGAATACCGTTACGATGCTGCTGACGGTGATGAAGATACCGAGAGCCAGTCCCACACAGGACAGCCAGATCCCGGCTACACACATGCTGTTCATGCGCTGTCCCCTTTTCCGGGTCAGCAGTGCAAAGAAAATACCCAGTGCACCGGCGGGAATGGACAACAGTCCGGTACAGCACAGTACCAGAGAACAAATGCCGCAGACCATGGAAGCAATGGAAAAGCCTCTGAAACGCGGGTCGGGCATCTGGTTACTCCCGTTCATTTCGTTATTTTGTTCCTGATTCTGATAATAATCCATAAGAATCCTCATTTCCGGGCGGACAGATAGCTTTTCATGTTTCCGCTCATAAAAGTACTGTACCATTTTTCGGTAGAATAAGCAAATGAAATAAAAATTAAAAGATTGAGAAAACTTCGGATTTCCAGTATAATAGACCCATGCGCAAAACGAAATGGCGACAGGCCATCAGGAGGAACTATGGATATTATACAGAAAATCAAAGAAGAACTTCAGGTAGAAAAATGGCAGGTGGAAGCTGCGGTGAAGCTGATCGATGAGGGAAATACCATCCCTTTCATCTCCCGTTACCGTAAGGAGGCCACCGGATCTCTGAACGACGAGCAACTGCGTAATCTTGATGAGAGACTGACCTATCTGAGAAGTCTGGAAGATAAAAAGGAGCAGGTGCTGAAGAGCATCGAGGAACAGGGAAAACTTACCGATGAGTTAAAGGAGAAGATCCTGGCAGCCCAGACGCTGGTAGTGGTAGAGGATCTGTACCGCCCCTATCGTCCGAAGAGAAAGACCCGTGCCAGTATTGCAAAGGAGAAGGGGCTGGAACCTCTGGCAGAATACATTCTACGCCAGGAGGCGGCGGAACCGGTGCTTAACGAGGCGGCCAAGTATGTTTCTGAAGAAAAAGAAGTAAAGACTCCGGAGGAAGCATTGCAGGGGGCACAGGACATCATTGCCGAGATGGTATCTGACGATGCGGATCATCGTCTCTACATCCGTAATATCACTGTGGAGGAAGGTATTGTTACCAGTACAGCCAAGGATGAGAAGGCTCAGAGTGTCTACGAGATGTATTATAATTTCGAAGAGCCGGTGAAAAAGATTGCAGGCCATAGAGTGCTGGCATTGAACCGAGGAGAGGCAGAAAAAGTGCTGACTGTAAAAGTCAATGCACCGGAAGAGCGTATTCTGCGTTATCTGGAGAAAAAGCTGATCACGAAGGAAAATGAATACACCACACCGGTAATCTGTGCCGCAGTGGAAGATAGCTATGATCGTTTAATAGCACCTGCTATTGAAAGAGAGATCCGTAACGATCTGACAGAAAAGGCAGAGGACGGAGCTATCAATGTTTTCGGTAAAAATTTAGAGCAGCTGCTGTTGCAGCCACCTATCGCAGGAAAAGTGGTCTTAGGCTGGGATCCGGCGTTCCGTACCGGCTGTAAACTGGCAGTGGTAGATGCTACCGGAAAAGTGCTGGATACGAAAGTGATCTTCCCTACAGCACCGCAGAATAAGGTGGAGGAGTCCAAAGCTGAACTGAAGAAACTGATCAAAAAATATAATGTGGATTTAATTTCCGTAGGAAACGGTACAGCCTCCAGAGAGTCCGAGCAGGTCATCGTAGAACTGTTGAAGGAACTGGATCGTCCGGTACAGTATGTGATCGTCAACGAGGCAGGTGCTTCCGTATACTCCGCAAGTAAGCTGGCGACAGAAGAGTTCCCCAATTTTGACGTGGGACAGCGAAGTGCTGCATCCATCGCCAGAAGATTACAGGATCCCCTGGCAGAGCTGGTGAAGATCGATCCCAAGTCCATCGGTGTCGGTCAGTATCAGCACGACATGAACCAGAAGAAATTAAGCGATGCCTTAAGCGGCGTGGTAGAGGACAGCGTAAATAAAGTCGGCGTGGATCTGAATACCGCATCCGCATCTCTCCTCGAATATGTCTCCGGTATTAACAAGACGATTGCGAAGAATATTGTAGATTACAGAGAAAATAACGGGCGTTTTGTAAGCAGAAAGCAGTTGTTAAAGGTGCCGAAGTTGGGACCTAAGGCATATGAGCAGTGTGCCGGTTTCTTACGGATCCCGGATGGTAAGAATCCTCTGGATGCCACCAGCGTCCATCCGGAGTCCTATGAAGCTGCTGAGCAGCTGATGGAGAAACTGGGACTGACAATGGAGGACATTAAGGAAGCCCAGAAACAGGCGGCAGCTAAGAAAGCTTCCGGCAAGAGCAGCGCTACGCAGGTAGACGGACAGAAGAATGGTAACGGCACAGTCAATGCATCGAAGAAGCGGGAAGAACAGAAAGGTAAAGCTGTTCGGGTACACAATACTAATACCGCTATGGGCAAAGCTCTCGCAGCGGCCATGGGCGGCGTGACTTTTGACAATTCTGTGCAGACCTCTGCAAAGCAGACGGCACCTGCAGCTAAAAATGCAGTAAATGATGCAAAGGATATGTCGGGTCTGGAGAAGCGGATTAAAAATAAGAAGCTTTTAGCAGAGGAGCTGGGAATCGGCGAGATCACGCTGACAGATATCCTGAAGGAACTGGAGAAGCCGGGCAGAGATCCAAGAGACGATATGCCGAAGCCGATCCTGCGCAGTGATGTTCTGGATATGAAGGATTTAAAGCCCGGCATGATTCTGAAAGGAACCGTACGTAATGTCATTGACTTTGGTGTGTTCGTGGATATCGGTGTCCATCAGGACGGACTGGTGCACATCTCCCAGATCACCGACCGCTATATCAAGCATCCGCTGGAAGCTGTCAGCGTCGGAGATATTGTGGATGTGCAGGTATTGACTGTGGATGTGGCGAAGAAACGTATCGGTCTGACCATGAAGATCCAGAAGCAGTAATATTATAATAATTATAATAAGAAGAAAGAGGGATAACACAGCAAAATGTTATTCCTCTTTCTTCTTACGATTTTATAACCAATAACACCAAACGATACGAAAAGTGAAATAGATCTTTATTATGCCTTATGACCTGTTTTGATAATAGGACTTAAAGGCTTGTAGATGAGCAGTGTCACAACAGAGACCAGCGTTCCTTTGATGAGATTCATGGGAGCCACACATGCCACCACGAAGCTTACAATGCTGCCTTCCTTTGCCAGCGGATTGACTTCGGTACCCATTGCCAGGATGGCATCCAGAGGCATTCCGTAGAACTTGGAGAAGGCGGGAAGCAGATATACGGCATTGAATGCGGTACCGAATATCGTCATGACCAGTGTGCCGGCAATGCAGGCAAGGATGGCATTTTTCTTAGTTTTCTTAAAGGAATACACAGCGGAAGCGGGGATGATCAGGCTGCAGCCCACTACGAAATTCGCCAGATCGCCGATGAAAGCGGTAGAGGTACCTTTTATGCACAGCTTCAGCAGTATCTTCACGAATTCCATCATGACACCTGCTACGGGACCGAAAGCAAAGGAACCGACTAAGATCGGCAGCTCACTGAAGTCCATTTTATAGAAGCCGGGGGCAAAAAAGATGGGGAAGTCCAGCACATGCAGGATCATGGCGATGGCGGAAAACATACCGATCATGGCAAGCTTTCTGGTATTGAAGATCGGCTCAGAAACTCCGTTTTTCTTCTGTGCGCTCTTTTCCAGCACTACAGCCACCAGAAAACACCCCACGATGACCGCCAGGAAGATGACTACATAGGCCACATTTTCAGTTACGGTTTGCATTAATTTGTTCATTTCAGAACTCCTTTCCTATGAGAAAAATCAAGGAAAGCCTTCAAAAAAAGCCCCGGAATACAAGCTTCCGGGGCATGGGTATCACAAAAAAATATAAGTGATACGTCTTCTTTCATCCAGACTGTACTGTTGGTCCCGGATTCACACCGGATCAGCCGCAGAATTGCATCTGCGGGTCGCGGACTTAAGGATGACCTATTACCGCCAGTAGGGAATTACACCCAACCCTGAAGAACTTTACCTTATGCATGGAATATAACACTTTGTGAACATATTGTCAATATAGAAAATCTTTAGAATTTTCCCAACAATTTTTTCGGATTTCCCTGTTATAGTAGCTGTAATAACTATTCAGAACCGCATGCGCAAAATCGCCCTTCCAGAGCTTTCCTTTTGCATGGTGCTGAATAGTTGCAAATACTTATAAAAATGTATTGACACTCAAAAAAAATTATTGTATTATTCAAATAGTACAGTAACACAAAGAGGAATACACAAAATGTAACAGGAAATGGGAGTATGTGAGGAATGAGTGCATTAGTAGAGATCAAAGATGTGTGCAAGGTTTACAATCCCGGGGAAAATGAGGTGCGGGCATTGGATCATGTGAGCCTGACCATCGACGAACAGGAATTTGTGGCCATCATCGGACATTCCGGAAGCGGTAAGTCCACGCTGATGAATATGCTGGGATGCCTGGATGTGCCCACCAGTGGAGAATATTGGCTCCATGGACAGGATGTATCCGCATTGACAGACGATGAACTGTCGGATATCCGCAACCGGGAGATCGGCTTTATTTTCCAGGGATTCAATCTGATCCCCAATCTGACTGCGGTGGAAAATGTAGAACTGCCACTGATCTACCGGGGAGTATCCAGAAGTGTACGGCAGGAGCTTTCCAGAGAAGCACTGAAAAAGGTGGGACTGGAACACCGTATGGATCATAAGCCTTCGGAGATGTCCGGAGGACAACAGCAGAGAGTGGCCATTGCCCGAGCTATTGCCCAGGCACCACCGGTGATCCTGGCGGATGAACCTACCGGCAATCTGGACTCCAATTCCACAAAAGAGATCATGGATATTCTGAAAGGTTTACATAATGAGGGGAGAACAGTCATCCTGATCACCCATGACAATGATATTGCTGCACAGGCAAAACGGGTGATCAAGATCAAGGACGGCAAAGTGGAATCCGATTCCGGACAGATCGTTCCGGTGGAGGAGCTGCAGACGGCAGGAGCGTAGTGGAAAATAAATCTTTCACATGCAATGCCATGCCGCCGGTCACGGCTACCAAATTATGAAAAGATAAGAGTATGAATGAATATAGAAAGGATCATAAGTGAGGGATCATGGAACAGCAGGAAAAAACAGAACAGGCACTGAGTGCAAAAGAAATCAAAAAGGAAGAAAAGAGAAAGCTGAAAGAAGAAAAGAGAAAACAGAAGGAAGCCCAAAAACAACAGAAAGTGGAAAATGCAAAGAAACCGTACAAAAAGCGTAAAAAAGCACCTGTTATTATTGCGGCTATCATAATTGTACTGATCGTGATACGCATGGTAAGCTGCGCATTTTCCGGCAATGCCGGAGTGCAGGTAAGCACGACCAATGCGTTTCGCGGAGATATCGAAGAAAGTGTCAGCACCAGCGGCAAGGTAGTCAGTGAGGAGAAAGTGGTTCTCTTTGCGCCGGTAGGCGGCAGATTAAATGAAGTCAATGTGGCAGCTGGAGATGCTGTGAAGGCAGGGGATGTGCTGATGACCTATGACATGGAGCAGATGGAGGAGCGCCTGCAGGAGGCATCCTTGCAGCAGGATAAGAGTAATGCTTCTTATAACAGTACTATGACAGAGAACAGCAAAAGTACAGCAAAACTGAATGAGGCCAATACCAATCTGGCAGTGTTGGATCAGCAGCTTACCGATTACAAGGCATATCTCAAGGAACTGCAGGATAAACTGAGTACGAGCCAGAGGGAGACCCAGAGACAGTTGTCTGAGGAGAGCTACGATCTGAGCAGAAAAGCGGCAGACCTGAACAAAGAACTGCAGGACGGTGTGACAGCAGAACGGGCCAGGGAAATCAATAAGGAATTACAGGATATCAGCAGCAGTCAGGCCAGAAATTCTTACGTGCAGTCTATTGCTAATTCCAGTGATTATGTAGTGAGTATGCAGAATGAGATTGCTACCGTGCAGGAGCATATTACGGAATGTGAAAATTACAAGGCTGAGATGCAGAGTCAGAAGGGCAGCAGTGAGGGAACGATCCTGAATGGCTATCAGTCGCAAGCCTATGCGGCAGACAAGGATCTGGCACAGCTGACCTATCAGGAGGCACAGGAACAGTACGATGCGGCGAAGAAAGGAATTGTTGCGGATTTTGACGGTGTTGTAACGGAGTGTACCGGTGTCTCCGGAGCCAGTGTAACAGAAGGAGCACAGCTGATCACGCTGGAGAGCAGCCAGAATGTAAAAGTTACCTTCGATGCTTCCAAATCCGATGTGGAAAAGCTGGAAATCGGTCAGAAAGTAGACGTTACGATCTCCGGCAATAAGTACGAAGGTGAGATTGCCAAGATCAACCGAATGGCAACACTGAACGCTTCCAATACCCCTATGGTAGGCGTGGAAGTACATCTGACCAACCCGGATGACAAGATCATCCTCGGACTGGATGCGAAACTTACCGTACATACCGACAGTGCACAGGATACATTGTTGATCCCGGTAGAAGCGATCAATGCGGATAAAAACGGAGATTTCCTCTATGTGATCGAGAATGGCATGGTAGTTAAGAGGGCAATTACCTGCGGAATCTCCTCCGATGAATACACAGAGGTCCTGGATGGCATTACCGAGGAAGACCAGATCATTGTGAACAGCCTCACAGGTATCAGCCTGGAGGAGGGCATGGCAGTAGCGGCTGTGCCCATGGAACAGTAGGAGGCGGATCCATGACACAAGTATGGGAATACATCAAAATTGCATTGATGAATATCCGCAGTAATAAAGGACGTTCGATCCTGACCATGTTAGGCATTATCATAGGAATCTCTTCTGTGATCATGATCATCTCCATAGGTAATGGAGTGAAAAGTGGGATCAACGGAGAACTGAATTCTATGGCGGGCGGCCAGATCGCAGTATATAGTAGTAACACCGCGGAAAACGGAACAGAGGTGGTATTCACGGAAGAGGATATGGATGCCATTCTGGAGAAAGTTCCAAATGTCAAGGCGGTAACACCGTCCTGGAGTTTCAGCGGAAGCGCCACCGGCAGAAAGGGAACCTTTGATGCTGCTGCAACTTTCGGTAAGGCGGGACTGGAATATTCGAGCCAGGATCCGATCATCAAGGGACGTTATTTTACCGATTCGGATTATTATACGGCGAATAAAGTCTGTGTCATTACAGAGAGCAGCGCGAAAACGCTGTTTGGTAATACCAATGTGATCGGAATGAGCTTTGATTATACGTTGTATGGAGTGACACAGGAATTTACGATTGTTGGTATCCGTAAGGACAACGCATCGAAGCTGTTCGGAATGGGAGGAAACGGTACGGTGACCATGGAGGCACCTATCTCCACAATTTCCGAGGGGTATGGATTCTATGTGGATTACACGGACCTGCTGATCGTCAGTGATGGCGCGGAAAATGCCTCTCAGGTGGCGCAGGATACGGTGCGTCTGCTAGAGAACAGGCATGGTGTCAGAGGACAGAATGTCATCTCTGTACAGAACTTTAATGATATTATGAGCCAGATGGATCAGATTTTAAGCTACATCACCATTTTTGTGGTATTTGTAGCAGCCATCTCCCTGCTGGTGGGTGGTATCGGTGTTATGAACATTATGCTGGTATCCGTGACAGAGCGTACCAGAGAGATCGGTATCCGGAAATCTCTGGGAGCCAGGACCGGATCCATCCTGTTACAGTTTCTGTCGGAATCCGCCATCATTACCCTGCTGGGCGGCCTGATCGGTATTCTGATCGGTGTGGCAGGAGCCTTCGGAATCTGCAGCCTGATTGGATTTACCGCAAAGGTGAGTGTGGGTACGGTGCTGGGAGCCAGTATGTTCTCCTCGGCTGTAGGTATTTTCTTTGGAATTTATCCGGCGAAAAAGGCGGCGAAATTAAGCCCTATCGAAGCATTACGGCATGAATAATATGTGATAAAAGTTAAATTGTAATTAAACAAAATGTAAACTATAAGAACCGCAGGTCACAGATATTGGAATCCCTGCGGTTCTTTACTTGCTTTTTTATGGGAAAAAATTTATAATGTTCTCTATAGTATGCAATCCTATGCGCAGTCGCCGGATGGTGGGGATGGGATTATAATAGCAAGTAACTATGCAGTCACATTATTATAAGGAAAGAACTCATTATGGTAGAATTGGATGTGAAGATTACATCGGGAGATTTATATGACTTTTTATTACGGCACAGCTACAACAGTGTGTCCGGACTTCTGGGAGCAGTGATTGGAGCTTTGGGCGTGATCGTGGGTATCTCGAGACAGTACTGGATCTATCTGATTCTTGGCGTGGTGATTCTGTTATATCTCCCATGGACACTCTATATCAAGAGCAAACAGCAGGCAGTAAACAATCCGGTCTTCAAGGAACCGCTGCATTATGTGTTGGATGAGAACGGCATTACCATCTCCCAGGGGGACAGCTCCACCTGTCAGAAATGGGAGGATTGCTTGAAAGCGGTATCCACCGGACGCAGCATCATTGTGTATACGGCGAAAAATAATGCAACAATTTTTCCTAAAAGTCAGATGCAGGATAAGACAACGGATGTTATTGAAATGATTTCCACCCATATGCCGCCCACAAAAGTGAAGATCCGCAGCTAGATGCATGGCTCTGAATAGTTACGAATTATATAAAAAGTAACAGTAACTGCATAACCGTAACATGTAACAATAGAAAGCGTAAGGAAAATGACAACAGGCGATTCAGCAGATAACAGAGAATTCAAAAAAGAAATCATAGAGACCCACAGTGCGGAAGAGACCTTTGCACTGGGACAGCGGATCGGCAGGGAAGCACTTCCCGGACAGGTCTACACGCTGATCGGAGATCTGGGAGTAGGCAAGACCGTATTTACCCAAGGTGTGGCAGATGGCCTCGGAATCACGGAGCCGGTGAACAGCCCGACCTTTACCATTGTGCAGATCTACGAGGAAGGACGTATGCCCTTTTACCATTTTGATGTCTATCGTATTGGCGATGTGGAGGAGATGGAGGAGATTGGCTATGAGGATTGTTTTTACGGGGAAGGACTTTGCCTGATCGAGTGGGCGAATCTGATCGAAGAGATCCTGCCGGAACATTACAGGCAGGTGACCATAGAAAAGGATCTGGAGAAAGGCTTTGATTACCGCCGGATCACGATTGAGGAGAGGACTACAGTATGAAAATATTAGCTTTGGACAGTTCCGGACTGGTGGCTAGCGCCGCCATCGTGGAGGATGACGTCCTGATCGCGGAATACACCACGGATTACAAGAAAACACATTCCCAGACATTATTACCCATGCTGGATGAGATCCGGCAGATGATCGATCTGGATCTGCATACCATTGATGCGATTGCAATTTCTGCAGGACCTGGTTCTTTTACCGGACTTCGGATCGGGGCGGCTACGGCAAAGGGACTGGGACTGGCACTGAACCTTCCGCTGGTAGAGGTCCCGACACTGGAGGGACTGGCTTTTAACCTCTGGGGAACGGACAAGCTGGTATGTCCCATCATGGATGCCAGAAGGAATCAGGTATATACCGGAATTTATGAGTTCTGTAAAGAGGAGATCCCGGAAAAGGAAAGCTCAGAACATCAACTTGTGATGCACAGTATCAAAGAGCAGTGCGCTATTGCCGTGGACGAGCTGGTGGAGGAATTAAACCGTCTGGGTCGGGAAGTGATCTTATTAGGAGACGGTGTTCCGGTCTACAGGGAACAGATCTTACAGAAACTGAAGGTTCCCTGCTCCTTTGCTCCGGCTGCCAATAACAGACAGCGTGCCGCCAGTGTGGCTTCTCTGGGAGCTGTTTACTATGCACAGGGCAGAACGGTGACCGCAGCGGAGCATGAACCCGAATACCTGCGTAAGAGCCAGGCAGAGCGGGAACGAGAGGAACAGGAGAAGGCTGCAAAAGAGGCACAGGCATGAAAATAGAAGTTCGTAAGTTACAGAATACGGATATCGAAGAACTGAGCCGGATCGAAGCTGCGTCCTTCAGCATGCCATGGTCGGCGGAAGATTTCAGAGGACTTCTGACGAGAGATTATTGCCTGTATGTCGTGGCGGAGGCAGACGGTCATATCGCGGGCTGCGCCGGGCTGACGGACAGTTTTCATGAGGGCAATATCGATAACGTGGTGACAGCACCGGAATATCGGAATCTGGGCATTGGCGGCAAAATGCTGGAAGAGTTGTTACACCTCGGCAACGAGCGCGGGATCACAGCATATACGCTGGAAGTCAGAGTGAGCAATGCACCGGCCATCCGCTTGTATGAGAAATTCGGTTTTGTCTCCGAGGGGATCCGCCCGAAATTTTATGAAAAACCGACAGAGGATGCCATGATCATGTGGCGCCGTTAACAAGTATTACCACCACTTTTCCGTCGGATTATCTATTATAATGATGCCAGGGTCAAAAGGTAACATTTACAGTCAGAAAGGTGGAAACAGGATGCGAAAAGAAGAAAACGGTAAATTACAGCAGGTAATCTGTAACGGCTGCGGCAAGGAGTTGAAAATAGAAAATGAAATCGTCCGTGAAGGATGTTTCGCCGCAGATGTGAGATTTGGCTATTTCAGCAGGAAAGACGGGCTCAGACACAAGTTTGACCTGTGCGAAGACTGCTATGACAAATGGATCCATACGTTTGCCGTTCCGGTGGAAGAAATGCCGGAGACAGAGCTTTTATAGACAGACAGAACAAAAAGATGCTGCTTAGGCAAGATTGCGAGGAAAGATGTTAGACGTTTGCTTATTGGGAACCGGAGGAATGATGCCACTGCCTTACAGATGGCTGACTTCCCTGATGATGCGATATAACGGGAAAAGTATTCTGATCGACTGTGGAGAGGGCACCCAGATCGCCATGCGGGAAAAAGGCTGGAGCCCGAACCCCATCGACATTATCTGCTTTACCCATTTTCACGCAGATCATATCAGCGGTCTTCCGGGAATGCTTCTGACCATGGGAAATGCAGAGCGCACGGAACCGCTGCTTCTGATCGGCCCCAGGGGACTTACCAAAGTGGTGGCTTCTCTGCGGGTGATCGCACCGGAGCTTCCTTTTGAAGTAAAATGCATGGAGATCACGGAGAATGCCCAGACATTTTCTTTTGAAGGATTCCGTCTGGAAGCCTTCAAAGTGAACCACAATGTGCTCTGTTATGGGTACAGTATGGTGATTGACCGTGCGGGTCGATTTGATAAGGACAGAGCTTTGGAGCAGGAAATCCCCATGAAATTCTGGAGCCGTCTGCAAAAGGGGGAGACTCTGGAGGAAAACGGAAGAGTCTTTACTCCGGATATGGTACTGGGAGCGGAACGAAAGGGCCTGAAGGTGACCTACAGTACAGACACCCGTCCTACTGAAAGCATCCGTCAGAATGCCCAGGGAGCGGATCTGCTGATTCTGGAAGGAATGTATGGCGAACCCGACAAGCTGGTCAAAGCCAGAGAGCATAAGCACATGACAATGTACGAAGCGGCGAAGATCGCAAAAGAAGTGGGGGCACCGAAACTGTGGCTGACACATTACAGCCCTTCTATGACGAGACCTGAGGAATTCATGGATGATGTCCGGAAGATTTTCCCCGCAGCTTATGCGGCAAAGGACGGCTGGACCATGGAATTGAACTTTGATGAAGGGAAGTAGGAAAATATGAAAAAAAACAACACGTCGATGACGAAAATTACGGTTTTCCTGATCTTCCTCATTGTCCTGGTAGTGGGATATTATTCGTATCTGTCGGGAAAAAGCAGGACAGAACAGCAGGAGGCCGTTATGTCAGAGGTGGATACAGCACTTTCCAGAGATCTGACCAATAATTATCCTGCGACCCCCAAGGAAGTAATCAGATATTACAATGATCTGATCAAATGCTTCTACAATGAAGACTGTACCACGGAGGAACTTCAGGAACTGGGAAGGAAATCCCTTCAGCTGTTCGATGAGGAACTCAGGGCAAATAACGAAGAAGATACCTATCTGATCCGATTACAGGGAGAGGTTAAGAACTATAAGGACAATAAGAGAAAAATAACAAGTGTTTCTCTTGCGTCCAGCACCAATGTGGACTATTATACAGCAGACGGATATTCTTTTGCCCGGATTGCCTGTGGCTATGGCATGACGGAAAACGGGAAAAAGAGTTCAACCATGCTGGTATATCTGCTTCGCAGGGACGAAAACCGCAAATGGAGGATCTACGGCTGGGAGACGGCGGATCAGTTGAATGACAGTCTGGAACAGCAGGAGAATAATTAAAAGCAAAGTAGGCAGAAAAATGGCAGAGACAGAAAAACAAAAAGATATTTATATTCTGGGAATTGAGAGCTCCTGTGATGAGACAGCGGCTTCTGTGGTGAAAAACGGCAGGGAAGTGCTTTCCAACGTCATTTCCTCACAGATTGCATTACATACCTTGTACGGTGGTGTGGTGCCGGAAATCGCATCCCGCAAACATATTGAGAAGATCAATCAGGTTATTGAGCAGGCGCTTGCCGATGCCCATGTGACGCTGGAAGACATTACCGCCATTGCGGTGACCTATGGTCCCGGACTGGTGGGAGCACTTCTGGTGGGTGTATCTGAGGCAAAAGCAATCAGTTTTGCTACCGGAATTCCCCTGGTTGGAGTACATCATATTGAGGGACACATCAGTGCCAACTTCATTGAGAATAAAGAACTGGAGCCTCCTTTTATCTGTCTGGTGGCGTCCGGCGGCCACTCACATCTGGTGGTGGTCAAGGATTACGGTGAATATGAGATCATCGGACGGACCAGAGATGATGCGGCGGGAGAAGCTTTTGACAAGGTGGCTCGTGCCATCGGACTGGGATATCCCGGCGGTCCCAAGATTGACAAGGTGTCGAAGGAGGGCAATCCCGATGCCATCCACTTCCCCAGAGCAGCAGTGGCGGAGAATGAATATGATTTCAGCTTCAGCGGTCTGAAATCCGCAGTGCTGAATTATCTGAACGGGTGCCAGATGAAGGGAGAAGAGATTAATCAGGCGGATGTGGCTGCCTCCTTCCAGAAAGCAGTCGTAGATGTGCTGGTGAGTCATTCCCTCCATGCGGTAAAAGCCTATGGATTGAATAAGTTCGCCATTGCCGGCGGTGTGGCATCCAATTCTTCCCTGCGGGCAGCGTTTGAGGAAGAATGCGGAAAACGTAACATAGCATTTTATCATCCCTCCCCCATTTTCTGTACCGATAATGCGGCGATGATCGGTGTGGCCGGCTATTACGAGTACATTAAGGGTGTCCGCAGCGGTTATGATCTGAATGCGGTGCCGAATTTAAAGCTGGGCGAGCGATAAGAACCGAAAAAGACTTCAAAGAAAGACAGATACAATATGGCAGACAGAGTAGCACAGGACAGAAATCTGACAGAAGATTATATGATAAATAAAGCAGAAAAGGAAGAAAAACACGACCGGGAGCCGGAGAAAAACGGGGAAAAGCCCAGATGTACTGCCATTATCCTTGCGGCGGGCAGCGGAAGCCGTATGCAGTCAGCGGTGGCAAAACAGTTCCTGCCTTTAAAGGAAAAGCCCCTGATCTGGTATGCTTTGCATGCCGTGGAGGAATCCCGGATCATTGATGACTGCATTCTGGTGACGGCAGAGCAGGATATTTCCTATGTCCGGGAAGAAATCGTGCAAAAATATCATTTTACCAAAGTAAATATTATTACTTCTGGAGGAGCGGAACGGTATCTGTCCGTGGGGAGAGCCTTACAGCTGATTGCTGACGGACGGTTGAAAGTACCCAATGAGCATGGATATGTGTTTATTCACGACGGTGCCAGACCTTTTCTGACGGAGAAGATATTAGAAGATACCTATGCAGCGGCCGTGCAATATCAGGCCTGTGTGGCGGCGGTACAGAGCAAGGATACGGTAAAGATCAGTGACGGAGAAGGCTTTGCCCTGTCCACTCCGGATCGAAGAACCGTCTGGAATATCCAGACACCGCAGGTATTTGAGACTAGCCTGATCCTGCAGGCATACGAGAGACTGAAAAATCGTCTTCCCAGGATGCAGGAACAGGGTATTCAGGTAACGGATGATGCCAGCGTGGTGGAACTGTTTACTGAGACAAGGGTGAAACTGGTAGAGGCTTCCTATCAGAATATTAAGATCACAACACCGGAAGATATGAAAACAGCCGAGGCATTTCTGGAGGGTTAAGTCCTCTGGAAAATGCCCCGGCTGTATTTTTTCATTTTCTACTGTCCTATTTTTCTCTCATGGCGCTGGGGGTTACCCCGTATACCTTTTTAAAAGCACGCCGGAAAGTATTGGAATTATTATATCCCACAGCAATATACAATTCATTCAGACTGATATCGGTCTCTTTGATCAGCCTTGCGGCTTCTGTCATACGGATATTCTCCAGATAGGTGGAGAAGTTGACTCCGGTCTTTTCCTTGAACATATGAGAGAAATAGCTCTCTGAGATCTGGAATTCATCGGAGATCTTGTTAAGCCCTAAGGAAGGATCCTTGTAATTTTCCTTAATATATTTCTCTATGGTGGAGGATAAGGTGTTATCATCCTCCTTATTGCCGAAGAGATTACACAGGGATAAGGCAAGATCTTCGCACAATTTGAAGGTCAGGTGCTCATTGAAACGTTCATCCAGTACCTTTATAGCTTCGGGATCTGCATCCTGGGGCAGTGCAAATCTTGCTTTTAATAAAGTGTTACGGATATCTGACAGTAGGTATTTTAACAGGTTGACCGGCAGGGTACGTTCCTCGATATTCTCCTGATGGATCAGGTTGAACAGCTCCAATACCTGCGGTGTATTGCCCGTGGAGATGAAGTGGATCAGCTTCGTGGAGATCTCCGGCGGGTAATAGAACACGTTGGAATCCTTCTTAATAAATTCATATGGGAAGAAAATGTAATTCTTCGTGGTATAGCTGACTGCTTCGGAAGCCTGCTGATAGCATTCCCATACATTCATCAGGGAATCCGTATTGCGACCGATACCGGCGAAGAGCCAGATGTCGTAAGTATCCAGCAGATAATCATGAAGTCGTAAAATACAATTGTTGATCTTCAGGATCAGATCATTTTCCTCTTCTTCGGAACAGTGCAGCAGAACGGAATAGGTCCGGTCCGAAGGGCTGAAGTAGAAGAGCGGTGTACCGAAGAAATTCTCCAGTGCAGACTCGATGATCTTCTCCAGCTCCTCTACGGATTCTACGCCGCCTGGTAATGCATTTTCTGTATTATCACTGAAATTATTATAGTATACGATATATAACACATTATAATAAGAAGAAGCAGTGATCCCCAGATAATTCTCCATATAAGCCACTTCGTCTTCGGAAGTGACGGTACCGGATAAGAGCTGTCTCACATAGGAGGTACAGATGATCGGACGCTGGCTGTCTACTACCTCCTGCAGATTCTTCTGTACTTCCACAGCGGTCTGTAGCTCCTGACCGAGTTCAATAATAGGCTGCACATTCCGACGGGAAAAATAATATACCAGAGAACCGCCGATCACCAGTGCAGACATGGACAGTAAAATGAAAAAGAGCTGTGTGCCTTCAAGCCCTCCGGTCACCTTATAGGGAGGAAAACTGAAATAATAAGAATAACCAGTGTTATCTGAAATGTATTTTCCCAAAGTAAAGGACTGACCGTCCAGGCGAACCTGGGTATATCCATTATTAAAGTCCAGGGAATCCAGCATTTCTGCGGAAATGCTGTCTGGGGTGTTTATGGTAAGCACAGTGGAGCCGTCTTCCGCGGTCACCGCCAGAAAATTATCCCCATCCATCTGTACACAGTCGAACAGATCCGCCATCTTATCCTGTTCGAAGATAAAGCAGACCTTCGCATTGGCATCCATATAATAGAGATCGTTCAGGTCGATGATATACATATAGTATTTTTCACTGTAGTTTGGCATGAACTGATCCATGGGAAGAAAACGGTTCTTGTATTCCGGTTCCGTCATGTAGGCGTGCCAAAGTTCTTTTTCGGTAGAAGGGTACTTCTGGATCCAGCTATAGAACCGCTTTGCGGATATAAAATAAGTAGGATTCAATACATAGTCTGTCTCCGGAAAATAGACAAAGGACTCTTTTAACGGAAGAAGCGCCTCTGCATATACATTGGTAGCCAGAGAGTTCTGCAATGTATTTCCCATTTCCGTAAAAGGATAGTAGGTATTCTGATAATTCATGACCTTACGGAAGGTGTCGTTCTGCAATAGCTGCCGGCAATACACCTCCATAATGTTCAGATCGCTTTCAAACAGCTCCGCATTGCTGACCAGGGTGGTTTCGTTCTGCTGATCGTAAGAATCACGTGCGTTATTTATTGTAGAACGGTATAAAAAGATGAACAAAACCAGGATAATAAGTAAGAAAATGCTGTAAGAGGTTACCATTTTCAGCATTAAAGTACTGTTATGGCTTGTGTAATCTGTATCCTTTTTGGCGTTTTTTCTGTGTAAAATCATCAAATCTATCTCCTAAAAACATTTTAAATCAAAAACTTACCGGACAAATTATGTACATTGTAACAGTTTTGCATAAAAAAAACAATATGTAAGCTCTTACAGAAATGCAGTAAAATCAAGGGGTTGCGGAATCGGTTGTCAAAATTTGCACCCGAACGCAAAAATTGTAACTTGTTTTTCCGGGTGGCTGATGGTAAGGTGAGGGCAAGTCAAGGGAATGACCCCATGACAAATCATGATTCCAAATTTTTAGGGAGGAAAGAAATGAAGAGAAAAGTATTATCCGTACTTTTAGCATCTGCTATGGTAGCTTCCTTAGCAGCATGCGGAAGCAGCAATGATGCTCCTGCAGCATCTACCGACAGCGCAGCAGCTACTGACAGCGCAGCAGCTTCTACCGAGGCTTCTACAGAAGCTTACAACCTTGAGGAGATTAACGTAGTAGTTAATGGTACTCTGACCGCAACCGTTGATAACGGCCAGGCTGAATTCGTTCAGCAGTGGGATGATGCAGTATCCGAAGCAATCGGTCATCCTATTAAGATGAACGTCCAGCAGTTAGACCACTCCGGTTATACCGATGCAGTAGGTCGTCTGTTCGCAGGCGGTGACTATCCTGATGTAATGATCATGAGTGCAGATATGTTCAAACAGTATGCACCTACCGGTCTGCTGTGGGATATGTCCGAAGCATATGCAAACGCTAAATTCCAGTCTCATATGTTACTGCCTGAGATCAACGAGAACCTGAAGGATGAGGAAGGTCATCTGTATGGTTTCGCTCCTACCTATGGTAATGGATGTGTTACCTATGTTAAGCAGGCATGGTTAGATGCAGTTGGCCTGAAGGCTGAAGACATCAAGACTTATGATGATTACTACAACATGCTGTTGAAGTTCCACAACGAAGATCCCGATGGTAACGGCGTAACCGGTGATACCTATGGTGTTATCGCAGCTGGTTTCGTTGGTAACGAGGCTCCTTATGTAAACTATCTGCCTGAGTTCTGGCAGGATGCATATCCCGCAATCCTGCAGGATGACAACGGTACCTGGTACGATGGATTCCAGACCGATGCTACCAAGGCAGCTCTGTTAAGATTACAGCAGGCTTACAAGGATGGCGCTATCGATCCTGAGACACTGACCGCTTCCACCAAGATCGCCCGTGAGAAATGGTTCTCCAACGATCAGACCGGTTCTTCAGGTGTATTCACTTACTGGGCAGGTTCCTGGTATCAGACTCTGACCGATAACCTGATCAAGAACAACGTAGATGAGAATCTGGTTGAGCTGGCTCCTATCGCTGAGGTTGGCGCTTACCTGAACAGAGAAGCTCCTGTATGGGTTATCATTGATGACGGTGACGGAGACAACTCCCGTGAGCAGGCTATCTTCGATGCATTCATCGAGACCATGATGGATGGAGACAAGGTGCAGACTCTGTGGACTTACGGTGCTGAAGATGTTCACTGGTCTACCAAGGCTGAAAGCTTCACCATCAATGCAGGTACTGACAAAGAGAAGTCCTATGAGTACGAAGACGGTCAGTTCCACTTAAAGCAGTCTCCTAACGATCCTAACTCCGTATGGAAGAAGAATGCTATGGATCCCGCTCTGGTTATCTGTTCTCTGGACAACGGCTTTAACGATATCTCCAGCCTGGCTGCAGAAGGCAACAAGTTCTTCACCGAGAACTGCAAGGATGCTCCTCAGTCTCCTACTTCCGAGACCTACACCAACGAGTCCGGTACCATCTACGATGCTAAGCTGGCAGCTATCACTTCTGTAGTAGTTGAGGGCGGAGATGTAGATGCAGCTATGCAGACCTACGTTGACACTGTTGGCGGTATCATTGATCAGTGCTTAGCTGAACTGAATCAGTAATTGAGACCGTAATATAGTAGCGGAAGCTACAAAAATATGATATAATTATCCTGTCCCATCGGGATACAAAGCCTGTGGGACAGGATATTTTAGAGAGAAAAGAATGTGTGAGATGAAGTTGAAAGGAAGAGGGATGGTATGAGCAAGAAAAAGAAAATCACCACATCCACCGGCGTTGAAGTACGTCACAAGCCTTTGGGTCTCCGAATCTGGAATAACAGAGGCTACTATTTGATGTTCCTGCCTGTATTTGTGTTCATTTTGATCATGTATTACTGGCCTATGCTTGGTATTCGTTATGCATTTTACGATTACAAGCCTGTAGGTGCACCTACGTTTGTAGGATTGAAGCATTTTTACAGCATGTTTAAGACCGATGCGTTCTGGACTGCTTTCCGGAACACACTGGAATTAAGTATTATGAAGTTATTGATCACTACCTTTACTGCGGTTGTTGTATCAATCTTCTTAAATGAAATGGGAAATCTCTTTGCAAAGAAAACTTTGCAGACTATTATATATCTGCCCCACTTTATGTCCTGGGCAGTAGTTGCATCTATCTTCAGTTTGTTCCTGTCTCCCTCCTCTACCGGTCTGGTAAACGGATTATTACATGACTGGGGCATTCTGTCTGCTGATGCCAAGAACATTTATTTCCTGGCAAGCCCGACATGGTGGAGACCGATATTCTACATTATCAATATCTGGAAAGAGACCGGTTGGGGAACCATTATCTTCCTGG
>ERZ1026854.504-NODE-504-length-27374-cov-7.481094_pt1 | contig 27374 bp, 55 predicted proteins | sample MGYA00380157_ERZ1026854 | MGnify/ENA primary metagenome ERZ1026854 (study PRJEB33269, sample SAMEA4719793) | human gut metagenome | biome: human-associated habitat; feature: organic feature; material: feces | place: Cameroon | collected 2013-10 ... | reverse complement strand
ATAGTAAATAAAGGTGAATATTTCACTTTTGTTAAATGTCACGTAGTGAAAAACCAGACACGTGTCTAAAATTTAGACAAAGTGCCAAAAATGTCTAAAAATTGGGTGGTTTGGAGGGTATATGATCTCTTCTCTCACAGAGAGAAATTATCAAATTTCCACATTTTTACCCCTAAACCCCCACTTTTTATACCACTATTCCATATCACCCTCTCTCCTCCCTTATGCCCCTCCTCTCTCCCAACCCCGTCTCCCAACCCCGTTTATCCACAAAAACACACAGTTATCCACAAAAATTGTAAGGAGAATTATTATGAACGTTTACGAAATTGAAGCAGAATACAGATTTTACATACCCAAAGATGCGGTTCCCAGGCTAATTGTTCCGCAGGGCACCCAAAAATTGCCCACACTGACGCACATCAGAACGTACACAATCACCCAAAAGTGGTTGACCAACGGCCTTACAGACAGCGAGCAGGCTTACAGAACCCGAGTGCGTGCGCAAACACAGGTGGTCCCGACGACAACGAAGCCTGTTTTCACGTATACAACCAAGTTTGATTTGCCCAACGGATCATCGATTGAAGCTAACGCACCGCTTACAAGGAGTGAATATGCCGCAATTGCGGATATGTTTTATGGTGAAACAAGGATAAAAACACGGATTGTGGCGCAAGATAATCAAACAGGACTATATTATACGTTTGATTTAGAGAAAGACGAACCGAATGCAAGGGTTGAAGTCGAGTTTGGTTCGGTAGACGTTGCAAAGACATACACAAAACCCGAATGGTTGACCGCAATTGAGATAAAGGAGTAAAGCCTATGGAAGAGCGTACATTATGTTGGTTTTGTAAAAAAACAACTGCGGATTGCAATAAAATGTGCCAATGGATGCACCAAAATAAACCCATAAAGAACTGGATAGCGGAGAAAGGGGACGTGGTAAGATACCGTGATATGCGAGGAGATTTACACCGTGGACACGGATATACAGTGCTTGAATGCCCCTACTTCGAAAGGGATATAGAGTGGCTTGATTACGCGGATGTAGCCAAGGACATATCGAATACATTAGGGTTCAAAAACTACTCACAGTTCTACGTAAACCCCCTAAAAAACCTCAAACGATACCATGAGATGACGGGCAAAAACATACCCGAATGGGTGTTCGAAGAGATAGAATACCTGACAGCACGCAAGAAAAATTCCACCACAAATGCGGACAATACGCAGGAAGAATGTGCCGTAAAACCCAAAAAGAAACGGCGTAAAACATACCAATTGACCGACGAAGACTACCAAGAATTGATAGCTGGTGGGTTCGATACGCGATGGATTTAAGTGCCGCAATTGCAATAAAAACCAAAAATAATTGCAAAGATAACCGTAAAAAACACCTGTAATAATACGAAAAAATCACGAAATAAACACGAAAATAGGTAGAAAACATCCTATAATTTATCCTAACTTTCCCTCTAAAAAAATCAGTTTTCTAAACAAAAAGTTTAGCCCCACTAAACAAAAAGCTCCCCTCAAAATTACCCAACGGCCTTACCGAAAATACACCTGACAACTGCGGACAGAATGTTACAAAACCATACAAAAACCAATGCCGCAATTGCTGTGAAACATTCAAATTATCCAACGGCCTTCGGGTTAGTTTTCCCTTAAAAATAGCGTAAAATCGCACAAAATACACCCCAAAATGGTTGATTTTCCCTAAAATTAGCCATTTTTTAGGAGTATGCACTATGTTAAAAACCTATGAAACATACGCCAAAACAACCGTACAATATCTCGAAAATGTTACAAATTCTAAGGACAAATACGGGGTTGCTTTGGTAAGAAAATACGACAAATACAACTGGTGGATCAAGGTGATTTCGTATCACAAAAAAGCAAGCAAACTCAAAAGTTACTTGGCTTTCCCAACGACCTTAGAAGATCCCAAATTACGAGTGCTTGAATGGTTTACAAAAACCGCAATTGTGAAAGAAGAGAATGCTAACCGACCGAATCAGTTTACGTTCTTTATGCTAACACAGGTGTCATACTTAATGGAGAACCACCACAAGTACATAGATGAATTCCGCACTCCGATAACCGAGGGAGAGTATATACAAATGAACGCAATATACAAAACCAAGGAAGCAAAACAAGTGCGGTACACCTTTTTAGATCTTGCCACCAGCACAACATACAAGGTAGTTGAGTTCGGCAATGGAGAAGCAAGGGTGACTCCCGAACTACCACCCGAACAACAGCTAACAATACCCGATTGGCTTGATGAAATACTCCCCAAACAAACCGAAGAAGAGTGGCTTGAAATATGGAAACAAGGTATGATTGCCAGACGGAGAGAGAAAAATCGTATTCGCAGACAAATGCGAATAAACCGTGGTTGGAAGAAGCGCAATCCCAATAAGAAACTCAAAAAGCTATACAAGGCAAAGGAAGCAGATCTTAAACAACAACTGCGGCAAGCAAACCAAACAATAGGCAAACTCAAACGAGAACACGATAAACAACAAGCTGCAATTGCAAGAGAGATAAATACTGTTACCAGAAAGGTAATCGATGGAAAGCTAACTACAACAGCCACAACAGCAAGTACTCTCAATAAGATTGCCAAACGTATCAATGGACAAACAGTTGATACAACCAATCCTAACAGCAAAACCAATCTCACTAGGACATATACTCCAAGTGTAACCAAACCAACTAAACAGCAAATACTAGAAAGACAACAAGCTGAAGCAAACAACAATATACTGCCAGCAAACCAGCAAACTGATACACCTGCCGTGGGCACTCAACAACCAACTTCTCAACCGCAACAAGAAGAGAATATGTGGGAAGCCTACTGGAAGAAAAAGAAGAGATAAGCCGCCGCAGGCTATCGAATCTAAGCCACCACAAACCAACAAACAAATGCTCCCGCAGGGTACCAAAATATAGCCCCGCAGGGCACCAAAAAATGATGGCAAAAACCGACCCGAAAGGGGAGATTTTTGCCTTTATTTCTTTTCTTTTCTTTTATATATGAGCATATATATATTTATATATATATGCGAATATATTTTCTTTTCTTCTTTTGTGTTACTTTTCTTCTTTTCTTTATTTCTTTTCTTTTCTTTTTTTTGGCTTCCGCAAAAACCAAGTTTTGTAACCCCTTGTAACCCCTTATGATTCGAGGGGTTTATGCAAGATTATTTTTGATATTTTTTTTGATTTTGTTTGTAACTTTTGTTGACCACAATTGTGTTGTGTGGTATAATGTTTATGTGTGAAATTGTTGATGTTTTATGGGTTATTTATTTTGTGTTACTTGTTTAACTTACATTGGCGCCTTCGGGTTTTATCAAACCCTCAGTCGTTGTCGGTCGCAGACCGACAAAGTATTACAACCACAAAGAAAAATTAGAGCAAAAACAAAAATCAAACCACCCATAATTATTAGATCTAAAAGATAAAAGGGGGATATATATAATAATTATGAGTGGTTTGATTTTGAAAATATAATAAATTAAGGAGAAGTATTATGGGTAATCTTGAAAATGAAATTAAAATTTGGGATAATGAATCTGAGCCATTGCAGATTGGTCAATCTTATAGTTATCCGCAGTTGGTTGAGTTGCTTAATGAAACTTTTTATCCAAGTAGTAGACGAAGAACTCTTCAATTTGACAGGTGGAGAGACAGATATGATCTTAGAAAATTAGAAGGACAATATAAGTATGTAGTTGATGAGATTAGATACGATGTTCCAATTCCAACAGCTCAGAGTATTGCTGAGCGTCAGAAATATAAGACGTATATTTATGCAATCATTCTATCTTATTTACAAGAGTCTACGTATATCAACAAAACGAATTCTGATTATGCTGCCTGTTTTATTTCAAAGACGGATCTTAAAAAGATGACTGGATTTGTCAATGATTTTTACACATACACAAATGGTAAGATGGATAAAGCTGTGTTCAGACAAAACTTTCCTACAATTGCGGGCGAGATTGAATATGAAATAAATCAGCATGCTTCTAATGTTGTAAATTACTGTTTGCGTAAGCTCAAAGAAGATTGTTATGTAAACTATTCGTATGAAACTCAAATTGTTTGGAGAGAGAATCCACACGTTTGGAAAGTTGCATCCAAGCAACAAATAGATTTGTTAAGAGAAAATAGACGTAAGACTCTTGATGAATTTGGTTTTGATGAATTTTCAAAAGTATACTGTCAGTCAAGAAAAGCACAAGCAGAATTTTTTAGAGATGAAAACGAAAAGAACGCAGAGTATGGAATTCTTTATCACCGTGATGCGATATGCTTTTGGCTGCCTAAAGAAACTATAATAAAAGAAATCGAGAGACTTTCGTTGGAGTTTAACACAGACGAAAAATTAGAATCTTTTGTAAGAGCAATTAACGAAAGAGCCGTCAAAACTATAAACGGTAAAACCGACAAGAACATCGATAAACGTGGAAAAGAAAAATATTCCAGACAACGCCAGTCGTCATTCTGGAATTGGTGTTTCATAATAAATGAACTTGATAAATATAGAGGAACTCCGAAACCGTCGGTTCGGGAGATTGAAGAATTTTGGAATAAACCTAATCAATATGACGAACAATATAAAGAGGTTCGTCGACGCGGCATAGATATATATATTAATATGCCTAAGAAACCAATTGCACCTACTAAACAAATGAAATGGGTTTTAGAAAGAAACTCTCATATACAATCATCGGACGACAACGATATTACATTAACCACACTCATCACCCAAGAAGAAATAGAGGATATGGAGAATATAGAATTTTCCGATAATTAGTAAATAAAAAAATAACAACTGCGGCTCAAACAAGGACCGCAGTTGTTTTATGTTTTCGTTTAATTAAATCAAATAAAAAATCAAAATTTTATGCCGACCTGAAGAACTTCCCAAGCCGACCACGTATTGGTCAAAATAAATGGCTACAGCCATTGCTAAAAACCTTAAACGTTAAAATAAATCAATTTTTCACTTCTTGTTTTTGTCACCCATCATTTTGGCAGTTTTCCGCATTTGTTGTATCTGTTCATCACTATATTCTCTGCCTACTCTGAAGCTAACCAACTTCTTCGGACACTCGAAGAAATATCCAACGGGTTCCCCTGCCGCATTTGTGCTAATCTTGACTAACTTCCATTGGTCAGGAGCACGTCCCATCAACTTCTTGATTTTTGTCACCATGGTATTTTCGCTCGTCCATACATAAGCCACGTCTTCCGTTCTGCTCATTTGCACCGTAGTTTCCTGCTCTTCCAAGGAGACGCCCTTGATTACCACCACATCATCGACTGTGTACTTCGCAACCGCAGTTGCCTTATTCTTATTTGCCATAATTGATACCTCCGTATAATGTATTATTATCACCCAGCGCAAAACCTCTCACCGCGCACTGGGTTTGAACAAACCAATCTTCCTATCGGTTGGTTCATCATGCTACAATTGCGGCATCGTCCTATCGATCCGCAATTGGGTTATCTATTGTTTTCTCTCTCTATAGTTTTCACAACGGCTTAAAAGAATTTGAACACTGTCTTAAACGCATCATCAACAAGCTCGCTGCTCCAAGTATAATGGTAGCTGCCGTAATCTTTGACAAACCTGCTCAACAGTTCGTTAACCTTCTTTTGAGCTTCGTCACGTTCCTTGATGGCTTGTGTGATCTCTTCGGCACGCGCAGCGCGTTGTTCTTTGAGCTTGGCTTGCTGCTCTTGTTGTTTCACAAGGGCGGCTTTACGCTCTTCTTCTGCTTTTACAACTGCGGCTTCGTCGGCCTCAAGTACTTTGACATCATTATAAAACTTTTTGGTTACATCGCTATAATATTTCATATATATACACCTCTGCTTAGTATAATATTTTGTTTGCTTCGGTGAGAGGATCTAAAATTAGGCGGGCGATTTCTCGTCCCGCCCTTTATGTATAAGGCGCCAAATATCGAGGAGGTGAACCTGGGCCTATTGGTACCAAAGAGAAAGGTTATGAAAATGAATATAATAAGGAGGTATCATTAGCAAGTATATAAGTTAAGGAGTTGATGCTACCTTTCCCTTTGGCAATTATATTGTACCATAAGGCCGTTGGATAAGTCAAGGATTTTATACAATTTTTGAAAAATATTTTTGGAAAATATCCGCAGTTGTAATCGGTTGGGTTTTCTTGGTCCAGCAACATAGTACGCCCTGGGATATTTCGGGCGGCCGTCCCATAAAAAAGAGTGGTTAGTTTATATACAATTTATATAAACATTATACATATGTTATACGGTTGATGGACTAACAGGCTAACTGTACGGGGTTGGGAAAAGATCGCTGGATGGTAATCGATGGAAAATCAGTGGTCCAATGAAATTTTTGATTAGCCTTGTCGGGGCTTGGGTTTATACTCGCAGCATAATACCCCCTGAGGTGTTTGTTTATACTGGCGCGGTCATCCAGTGGGTTGGCGAAGTATGGGCGTTAGTTTAGGCTAAACCTGGTTAGTTTAGGGGCTTATTATAGAGCCCCATGAAACCAAAGAAAAGCTACAACGAACATAAACAATAGTCCAAATAGCATTTCAATGTCACCTCCTTTTTATCAATATTTGTTCCAGATGTCAATTGTTACAACTAATACAATTGCCAAAAATATCATTAGCCCACCCAATTACATCACCTCCTTTGATACATAAATTACGAAGTCGTAATCATAGTCTACATCCCAGGTGGTAATGAAGTCCACGATATAATCTCCGTTGGTGTCGAAGAATGCAACCTTATCCATACCAGACAAATCGTACAAGCTTTCTCTATTGTCACCGTCATCAACGACAACAAGTATGTCGGCGTGATCGTCCAAAATCGGATTCAGTTCTTTTAACCTCATATCACATCACCTCCTTATATCAAGCGATTCTTTTACCCAAATAGTTCGTTCCGCAATTGTAGAACGAATATTCGTTGACGAATTTATCGAACTCCCAATCGAGCGGGACTTCGCACATTCCGATCCATATGTTGTTAGGATGGACGTTACAGGGCAAGCAATAAATTGCTTTGCCTTCTGCGTGCATTTTGCGAGCCTGAGTTTTCGTTATCTTTTCATAGTTCATAATATACTCCTTTAAGAGGTTTAACCGCCCCATACGGTTTATATTTTTTTTAAAGCGCGATCATCTTATATTTAAAAAACTTATCAAGTTTAGAATAATTATTAACAATCTCTAAACACTCATAATAAGTCCTATCGTAAAAAAATATGGGACGATCTTCACCAAGAATTTCAATTTTCAAAATGTAACGTTTCATAATATACCTCCTGAACTTTAAATTATTTCGTATTCATGCTTGCCAAAAAGTCTCTTTGCTTCTTCGAGACTAATTTTGATTATATTCGGCTCGAAGTTCGCGTCTTTTTCGTCTAAATAAGCGGTCGCATTTTTCTTGCGTTTGAAAAGTAAGAATTTATCATCTCTTCCAAGAACGTGTTGTCCATCGCGGTCGAACCAATCGCAAATCCAAAACATTTTATAAAACCTCCTTTAATTTTTGTGCAAGATTTGAGTAGAATTCTTCCATCTCTTTTGCGTGTTCGAGCGCTTTGTCATATTCCTCGTCATAACGACCGAGTTTGTCGTATTCCATTTCGAGTTTGTAGCGGTCGCATCTGAATTTACCTTCGATGTAACCGACGCAGACGATTGCCTTTTGTTTTTCAAGTTCTGTAAGTTTTGTCATATTATTTTACCTCCTTTTAAACATTCAGTGATTCTTGAACTTCGATAACTAAAATTTCAGTTATCTGATTTAACGCGACAAAATTATATTCGGTATACCAAGCGCCAGGTTCTACGAAACCGCGCCTATTTGAAAAACCAAGTTCTTCCATAATTTCATCCGTAGGCATACAATTTTCTTCAATGTATTCAACGAACCCTTTTGGAAGACGATATACTTCTAGGTGCGCAGCGCATTCATCGTTTTCATAAGGCGTATATACCTCGCTTCTTGCAATAAGTTCCATAATCATTTTACCTTCTCGACCAATCGTTTATTTTTAACTTGCATTTTCAAGTAATCTATATAAAGCCTGTTGAACTCTGCGCACTTTTCATAGTAACGCGCTCGTGCGAGTTTTAATTCGAGTTTGAGCGAATTGCGTTTTTTTCTCAGCGATTTTACCTCTGCCGACAATGTGTTGTTTTGTATTTTGAGAATTTCTATTTCTTTTAAAGCTTCATCAAGCGTCATCTTGTTTTCATTCATTTCTTCTTGAACTCCTAAATCTAAAATTTTGCCTTTTGCGATAAATTCTTTCATATTTTTCTCCTTTAATTAAAATTCTTTGTAATACATCAACGAACCGTCGGTCTTGCTGAAATATCCGCGATAGACGTGAGCGTTATAGAATTGCTTTGCGTAATTCTTTGCTTCTGTTAGAGTTTCAAACTCTTTTGCAGAAGCGAGATTACGGTCGAGAGAACCGTAACCAATGAGCACAAAATTCTTGTAATTTCTTTCCTTTTTCATGTTATCTTACCTCCGTATAGTATTTTACAAACTCATCAAGCTTGATTGCCATTGAGAAGCGGCAGATGTTAACATCTTTATCGAAGTATTCTCCAAGGTTTGCATAGTATACGTTATAGCATACATAACTCTTGAGTTCTGTGGGGCTTTCCGTGAGTTCAACCGATACGCAGATTTCGTTAGTGTGTCCGAAGCCGCCCTTATCTCCGACTTTGGGGAGTTCGGACGGAGCGATGATTTTTGCGTTGCTGATGAACTTTATTGATTTTGTCATTTTAATTTCTCCTTTAATTAATTTATTTTGTTTGTTTTGTTTGAGAAGAGGACGATTATTCGCCGTCCTCTTCTTCGTCGAGAATCTCTCTGATTTCATCGTTATCGAAATCTTGATCGTTGTCGATACAGAATTCCGCGATTTCATCGGGATAGATTTCTTCCGATGGATAATCAAACGATTTAAGATTACCGTAGCCGTCGAATTTGAAGAATCTGTCGCAGGGTCTGTAATCTCCGTAGAAGCCTGCACGCAGGATATCCCACGGTTTCATATTGTAGAGAATTTCATCGGTTTCATTTACACTGTAAATCAGATCGTCGAAATCGTCGGTTGCCTCTTTGTATTCATTCCAAATACAAACCGTTTCGTCGGAATCCATGCTGTTGATGATGTCGATAATTGCCTGTTTCTTTTCTTCGTAGTTTTTCATAATCATATTCTCCTTAAAATTAAGATTTTATTTTAGCGGGGTTTGAGCCACCCCGCGAGGCTTTTGTGGATCAATATTCAAGCACATACCAAGTTCCAAAATCAAGGAAGTAAAACTTGGTTGAATTGTGGAACAGCTCTTTGAGTTCTTTGTCAGACATTCCAGCAATCTCTTCGACGTCTTCAAGATCGAATGCGTCACTCGCGGTATATTCAGGAATCAATCCGCGTAGGTTGCGTGAGGCAACGTAGTCTGTTATGCCGCAGAATTGGAATATATCGTCGACGTCGGTGTAAGTTTCAAGCTCCTTTGCCCAAGCATCGATTTCTGCTTGCGGATTGTCGGGATCTTCTGCCGCTTCGCAAACGACTGCAACTTCGTACTCTTCGACCATTTTGCCGTTGATTTTGACTTCAATGGATTTTTCGTTACTAAATGCCCATCTGCGTTTTGCTTCGCAGATGTCATCGATTGTGATGGTGAGACCAAGTTCGGGTTTGTTAATTGTTTTCATTTTTAGTTCCTCCTAAATATTTAATGATTTCTTAACCTCAATTACAATTAAACCTGTAATTGAGTTATAAGCTACAAAATTGCGTTCAAGATACCAAGCGCCAGGCTCGACCATGTAATGCGGATTCTCAAAACCGAGATACTCCATCATTGCGTCGGTAGGCATAACCTGCTCTTCGATTTCGCGCATCTCATCTTCGGATAAGCGATAGACTTCGAGACGAGCGAGAGATTCGCAATCGGATTCATAGGGTGTGTAAGTTCCAGATTTTGTTAAAAATTGCATTAGTTCCTCCTAAATTAATAATTTGTTGCGATTGCGACCGCATCGTGATAGTCGTCGTCTTTTTCGATTTCCCAGACCATTACCTTGAAGTTTTGGTCGTAGATATCGTCGAAGTATTGTTCCAGATACGCTTGTGCGTTGTACTTTGCCTCTTCGGTGTTTGCACCGATGCAAATACCACCGACGCCGTTTGCCACATCGTAAAATCTCCAAAGTCCGTTGATGTTAGTTTTCTTTTTCATAATTACTCCTTTCTTGCGAATATACCGTCGCAGGTCGATTTATTTTAATTCGTAATCTCTTGTCGTGTATCTGCCGTTCAAATCATCGTCGAGATAATCAAAACGGCGGATGTAAGCATCGTGATATGGTTTGCCATCAATCATTCTTTTAAGTTCTTTTTTTGCGCATTTAAGAGTAGGTAATTCAACGACATCTAAGTCGCCGCCATCTACTCGACATAAAACTGCTTCGTAAATTGTTTTCATATTATCTCCTTTTTGCATTTTCGTGTTCGCGGCAGCAACCGTTACGAGGGCTCCAATTACAAATCGGTGCGTTGTCAGAATTAATACATTCGTCGCAAAGCATCATTTTTGAACCGCAGTGAGGGCAATAAGCGACGTAACCCTCAGTCTTGACGTCCCACGTCATGATATTTTCTGCTCCGCATTCGGGGCAAACTTCAACGACTTCGTATTGTTGAATGGGGTTGTTAATTGTTCTTTTCATAAAATCCTTTTCGGCTCTTAACGTATGAGAGTGTCCCGACGTGGTTTTAATTGGTTAATTCTCGTCGTTGTCTAACGAGCAGTCTTTTGAGTAGATTTCTGTGAAAGCTTGATCTTCTGTGTAGCCTTCTGCGAGTAATTCTTCTAACATTTCTTCTATCTGTTCATCTGTTAAATTTTCAAAAATACGCATGTTTTAGCCCTCCAATTCGGCAACTTCAATTTGCCAATATTCGTTGATTGTGTCGATGATTGTTTCTGCTTTAAACCCGTCGAACAACCGATAAACGTTTACGGTATTCCAGTCGGTAGGTCCAGCTTCTTCGTCACAGCCATCCATATCTGCCCAGTCAAGAGCTTGATATGCCCAGGCACGTAACGATCCGTAACGGTAATAGGCGAAATCATCACCCTGGCGATCTTCCGTATTCACGTAGATTTTGTCAGTCGGCAATTTTTCAATCGCTTCAACCGATTTGGGATAAGTATCCTTAAATCTTTCGACGTCTGCTTCGTGTTCTAAATCCATGTTGACGTATTCGTCGAGAGAAGAGATTTGTTGTTGTTCTTTGAGTTGTGCCAATGTGATTTTGTTCATTTTTTACCTCCTTAAATTAAAATTCTTCTTCTGGAACGTTCGGGCAATAATTAAGATGAAATCTAATGTTGAAATAAGAAGATTCATCTTGGTACATTTTACCATTATCTTCGCAATACATCAGATCTTGCATGTATGTGTGCCCGCTGTCTACGCATTCCAAACTCTTTAAGAGTTCAAGAATTGCTTCCTTGTTTTGAACGAGGAATTCATATTCCGCGTCTTCAAACTCGTTGAAAAAGATGATGTAATTTCCATCTTCCGTTTCGAGTCTGCCTTTGATTTCGATTTTGCTTACAAGCTGCTGTAGTTCGTCCTTTTTGCTAATCATTTTAGTTACCTCCAAATTATTTGTTTATTTTAGAAAAAGATGGGTTAAATGCCCATCTTTTTCCATTTAGCTTCGATTGCTTCTGCGTTAAGTTCTCTGAGATGCGTTAACAGTCCCTCTGACAATTCAAGATCGTCATCGTGAGTGTTGATTGCATTCAACTCTGTAATTTCAGCATCCGTCAACCTTTTGCCGTGGAGCTTCTTGATTATGTCAATCAATTCTCCGTAAATATCTGCCGAGAACGAATAGCCGAAACCATGCAGACCTTTGCCGTATTGAATTGACACATCACCAAGGTTGATGAGCGCATTCATTTCTTTGATACGACCGACTTTCGTATGATCGATATCGGTAACGATGTAGTACGGTTGAATGAAATCGAACTCATGTTTTTTGTTATCGAGAGCGATGAAGAAGTAATCGGGTTTTCCGTTTTTGTAAATACTTGTGAATTTCATTTGAAATTCCTCCTAAAATAATTTTGTTTGCAATTTGCGGATTGCTGTACGAGACCGCAGGCTTGCTTGCCTACCAGATGCTTTATTACTTCGACAGGGACATCTAAACCCATTCAACGCATAACGCGAGGAGTGTCTAATTTTGATTTGTCTAATCGTGATTTGACGAATGATTATTCTTCGTCTTCATTCTCTTCTTCTTGCCAACCTTCAATAGCTTCGCGAAGATCCATATTGTCAAGATCGTCTTCATTGTCGACGACATATCTTGCGATGTCGTCTACAAAGATGTTATCCATTGGATTGTTGCTGCTTTTGAGGTTGCCATAACCGTTGAACCAGAAATAGTTATCGCTGTAATCATAGTCGCTGTAATGCAGTTTACAAGCGGCTTCTGAGAATGTGCATTCGCCCATAACATCGTCGAGGATATAATCCTCATTTGAGTAGATATGATCTTCGCAACGGTTGGCTTCGCAGTAACGATTGTGGATTTCGATGAGTTCGTCGTCATACATATCGTCCAAGATTGTCTTAATTTGTTCTACTTTCTGTTCATACGTTTTCATTTCGAAAACCTCCTAAAATATTTCTGCCCGTTTAATGGTCGATAGCACAACCAAGTTGTTTGGTTATTCTTTGATTCCTTTCACAACGTCACGTTTCCAACAACCATCGTTGCAACCATAACAACTGTGAATCGAGTAGTCAAGATATTCATCGGGCATTGCCGATGCAATATATTTAATTGGGATTTCAACATCTTTGTCGAGTTCGATACCCCAAACACTTCCACCGCCTGCCCAAGTATCATACAACAGCGGTTCAACCGACTTATCAAGAGTGATTGTTCCGATGTCTTTGCGTTTTTCGGGGTCGTATTCATAACCTGTTATGTCGCGCTTATTGATGATTTTGTTCAATTCGCACGCTTGCCTCAACGTCATTCTGACGGGGAATACTAGGCAAGGTAATGCAACACAACAGTTGATAACTTCTTGGAAAATGGTCGGAAGGAAACCGTGTTGTTCAACGGCATCTTCTCCGTTCGTCAAGATATCTTGAAGTTGTCCTTTGGTATAACCCTGTTGTTGAGCCAACCAAACCAACGACGCTTTATCGTCGATTTCTTCGCCCTTAATACCGTTGTAATGCGGATAAACCGCATTGAGCGTGTAATCGTAGTTTTTGTCACCAGTATCGATTGCGATATTGATGCAAATCTCCTGCGACATGTAGTGTTTGAGGGGTAAACGAAGATACCACAAATTCACGAACATATCTTCGATGTCTTCGTCGCTCCAACTTTGACGTTTGAGCGTTTTCTTGAATTCGGTAACGTGATCATCGCGAATTTGCCATTCGGTTCCCATGTACCAATCCTCCATCAACTCTTCTAATCTCCATTCGGGATCGGAAGATTGTAGGATATCTGCCGCCATATCGGCATCGATTGTATCGTCATAACTTGCATACGCTTCATCAAACCAGCAAGCGTTGTGTTCATCGAATTCGCAATGTTCTGCGAGGTATTGTTCTACGAGTTGTTGTAATTTTGTCTTAGCCATTATTAGGCCCTCCTAAAATATTTTTTGACCGTGTTGGTCGATATCCCAGCATGTTTTGTTTTAACCGATGAATTCACAAACAATGAAGTCTTTGAGTTCATCGACCATTACATATGTGTAAACATTATCATCATTATCATTGACGAATTTGATTTTGATGTAAGAGTGTTTAACGAAATCGTCGAACACCTGTTTGTCAATCCAAATTTTTCCAAGGTGTTCGTCACATTTGTAATCGCCTTCGTCAAGTACCAAATCAGGTACATTTTCGTAATCGGCATCTTCGTTTTCAAGCCACTCATCGAATCCAGCGGGCGATTGACCTGCGAATTCATCATCGTGATGGTCAACTATCCAATTCATAAGATAGTTAAGATATCTTTCGTGTTCATATTCACCATCTTCATCAAGCACCACTGCATCGCGAAGACTGCAAACGTTTTTGTCGATGACGAATTTGTTTTCGAGTGTGTCGATCATTTGTCCATTGTTTACGCTATCTTCAACTTCTACGATTGCCATAACTGTTCTTTTCATAATATAAACTCCTTTCCCTTTCGGGTAACGATTGGGTTTGGTTTTTGAGTTGACTTTGCAACCCCAATCGTTCGCTTTTGATTAGAGAATTCCTTCGTCTTCGAGAGCTGTTTTGATGTCGTCGAAAGTTTCGCATATCTCACATTCTTTCGGAATGAAGTAAACTTTTTCCGAAGACAGACGCGTTACATGGTCTTTGATTTTGAATTTTTCTTGCGGAACTTTGATTACTATTGCGCCCGCTTCGTCTCCGTAGACGCAACTTTCGAAGAGCTTGTAGTAATCATCTTCGACTTGTAAGTCATCGATTTCGTACCAAGTACCAACGCGCCCTTCGATTTCGTATTCGAGATCGGGATTTTCCTCAATCAATCCATCATCTCTTATGACGAAAGCTTCAAGATTGCCGTAGCAATCAAGAAGCCATTTAGCGAGCGCTTCGTAATCTTCATCCTCTGATATTGAAACGCTGTAATCGGCACATTCTCCGTCTTCGTAGTAAGCAAAGTTGATGAAGTCGAAATCGGTTCGCATACCATCAGACGTCCAAACCTTGATTCCTGCGCAAAGCGCATAATCAAGATCGTCAATCGCTTGAATTACGTCTTCGCGAGGTTCATATCCGTACCCTGCCGACCAACCTACGCAAATTGCGAGATGGTCGTCGAGCTTGAGTGTGGAACAACCCGATTGATTGTCGATTAACCAATCGGTGCTGTCTTTGAGCCATTTAGCTACGTCGTTTGTTGTAAATTGTTTCATTTTAGTTTCCTCCTTATGCGTTTATTTTGAAGTTTGTACGCGAGTGCATAATTCAAAACTGATTGCACTATCTCCGTTGCTCGAATGATAATATTCGTCCGTATTTTTGAGAATTTCGTTTTCTCTATCTTCATAGGTTAGAAACGCGATGTCTCGACGTTTGAGATCTTCGAATTTCTCCATCATATCTTCTTTTGTGTCAAAGATATAAACCGTTTCGTAAGTTTCCAAGCCGTCGATGCAAGTTTCGAGTAAGACGTAAGTTTCTTTTTGTGATTTTGTGCAATTTTTAACAGTAAGCATATTTTACCTCTTTGTGCGTTTTGTTGCGAGCAGGTCAAGCGTATAATGGCTTTCTGCGTACTCACCTTCAGGATAGGATTGATACCAATATCCATCTCTTTCAATGATATCATCCCTGTCTTCTTCTTTGAGAAATTCTTTGTCATCTGCAACGAGTTGTTCGAATTTCTCATAAGCCATATTTTCGTCATCGAAAATATAGGTTTCGATTTCTTCATAGCCGTCAGTGCAGCTGTTTTCGATAATAACATAAAGTTCTGTTTTGTTACTTCTTAAATCTTTCATGATCTAAGCCTCCTAAAAAATTATTGATTGTTTTTGCCCGCTTCGTATTCGGGCGTATACTTAATATCCCAATTGAGATATTCGTATAGTTTGTCTTGAATGTCTTCAACGCCGATGCCATCGTAACCTGCTGCTTGAACACCTTGCGCATAATCGGTTAGCATTTCGGCGAAGTTCTTTACCGCTTCGTCTTCGATACGCTTGGTGTCGTCGATTTCTTGTTGACGATCGTTGACAAGTACCTGATCTTCGTTCCATTGAACCAAAATCAGCCAATCGTTTGCATCGTCTTCGGTGAATTCAAAAACGTCGCACAACACATCGAAAATATGCTCTTCGATGTCTTCTGCATCATCAAACATATTGACTTGGATTGCTGTGAACCGACCACCTCCGTAATAATCGAAGACGAATGTGCGATACTCATCGTTGTCGAATCCGATTTCGCCAAGTTCCTTGACACCGTACCACGGACTGCATTCAGCCATGATATTATTAAGTTTGTTCAAGTCAACTTTATCGTTTGTTTGCAGATTTGACAATGCGAAGTCTGCAACAAATTTAACTTTGCCTCTTTTCATCCCTGTTGTGAACGCAAACGAAAGTTCTTTTGCAAAGTCTCTGATTGTTTCAAGAGAGTAGCTGTTTTGTTTTCTTGTGAAATTGAGTTTCATGATATATCCTCCTTAAAATATGATTTCTTCGCTTACGCGGATGCTGTAATGGGAATCGTTGTAATCGCCATCTTCCCAAATGACGAACGATTCTTCATCTTCTTCGCAGCACCAAATGCCGCCATCGCCGACAAATTCTCCGTTTTCGTCGAAATTGTCGCCATACTCTGTCTTTGTTACTTTGACGATTTTATGCAGTTCGTCAACTGCGTCTTGGTATTTTGCGTACACCTTGTTTGTTGTCCCGAAGTTGTACGGACCTTCTTTCCATTCGATCGTCAACAAATAAACTTTGTCATTTCTTTTCATTTTTCTTTGCCTCCAATTTTGAAATATTTTGTTGTGCGTCTTTCCGCATGTCTATCTTCGCGACTAATCCGTCGGGAAGTATTAAGTTGTAAACCCATTTTGTTTGGGTGTCTTCAAACAACTCTCTTGCCGAAAAGTCACCAGTGACTTTCGACTGGTAGAATTGTCTTGCTTTTTGCTCGTCGAACTTCGCTGCAACTGCATATTCAACTGCAATTTCGATGAACACTTGGTCGTGTTCGTTGTAAACTTTGTTACTGAATTTCCTATACGTACTGGAAATTTCATGATAATTCCGACATTTCGTTAATGCGGATTTGCCTTCGTCAAGAAGTTCTTTTCTATGCTTCTTGTTGTAAAAGGCTTTGAAAGAGGGCTTGTCCCAAAAGGGCAAGTCCTCTCTTGTTTTATGCGTTAAATCACGCATATTTCGATAAACTGTTTCTTTGTGTTCAATGAACGCAATTCTTTTTAGTTCTTGGTTTGTCATCTTATTGCACCTCCTGTGCAACTAATGCGAATCTGTTGGCAATGATTTTCTTCCATTCAACACCATCGCTGCGCAATCTTACAATTGCTCCAACGATTTCATCGATTTCGACTGGATAGTCGGTGAAAGAGTTGAGTTTGTTGTCTGCTTCCGATGCGGCTTCGCAAATTCTGTCGAACTCTGTGTCGCTGCAATCGGGATATAAATCCGTGCAGCAATCTTGTGCCGCTTGTGCGATTTGCAAATCGTAAACCGAAAGGTCGTACTTTTCTGCGATTTCAAGTTGTTCTCTGTAGCTGATTGTTTTCATGGTGTTTCTCCTTATGAATAAAATATTTTTTTGTTTGCGGTGGTGTTTGGCTGCCACCGCTCAGCCTTCGAGTTAGTCTTGTTCTTCGAGTACGTCGAGGCAATAACCTTTACCGTACTCTTCGACTTCATCTTTGGTCATGCCCAAATCGTGCAACATCACGTTTGCGAATTCCTCGCACGTTTCTGTGCCGTTTTGGATATAATCCAGACAAATTTTGATTAAGCTTGTTTTGTAGAGAAGTTCTCTCATATCGGTAAGTACTCCGATTCGTCTAAGCACGTCTTCGAACAGCATGGTTATACTGTCGGCCGTTACGTCAACTGCAAACTGTGCGTCGTCGATGAAACCGATTTTGCGATTCGAGCGTTTGAACAACCAAACCTTCTCGTCTTTACCGTCTTCGCCTGTGTAGCTTGCAACCGAATATCCGTATTGTTGAACAATCGGTGTAAGCACTTCCTTTACAAATGCTTCTTTGCCTTTGGTGTTACTTTCATAAACTGTGATATTTGACATATTCATGTCCTCCTTTTAATAATATCTTTTGAAACAAATTTGCATTTCTGCTCTTTGCTGCGGATAGATTTGCTTTTCGTCGAACGGGAAAACTTTTTCCGCACATTCGATCGGCGTGAATTCGTCGGTTATCCACGTCAAGCATTTCGTGTTCTCGACCGTGATTACGATTGCGGTTTCTTCCGCAAAGTCCGACCAGTTCCAGTCGATGATTTTGAGAATTTTATCTGCGAGATTTTCGTTGAACCGCGAAGAGAGCATTTCTCTGTAATCGTCGCGATGTTCGTCGAAGTCCGTCCAACAATCTGGAACTTGCATTGCTATTTCGTATTGGTTGTTATTTAACATCATGGCTATTTTACCTCCTTGCCATTTAATTTAATACGATTGTTTCGTCGGGTTCATCAGAGTCCACTTTGTAAACAAGTGCTCTTGCTTCGTCCGTGTCTTTTAAGACGTCGAGCGAAACCATACATTCGTTACCGTCTTTATCGACGTAGGTAACTTGTACGTACTTGTAACCGTCTTCGTCTACCTGTTCGATATAGAAGCGCCCTCTCTTTCTTTTATCATCTGGACTGGTAAAGCAAACCCATTGATGTTCAAATGCTTCTTCCCAATCAAGGGCTTGCTCGCCGTAAAGCAACTTTACTTGAGTATTTGCTTGTAGGCAAATTGGATCGTAATTGTCTTCTTCTTTTGGACAATTATAATGGATTATGATTGTGTGGTCTGTGTGATTGGTGATGACAAGACGATTTTCGCACTCTTCTTTTGTGTCATAACTTACAATGGTAATTTTGCCGTCGTCGTAGATTTGTTCTGAACGAATTAAATTGTATCTGGGTTGCATTTTAACTTCCTCCTTATTGAATTTCGTAAAATTTGGGCATTCCGCCGAGTTCGTAACAGTCAAGCGTTTGCTCGGTTTCATCGGTGATTTCGCGTTCACGAAAATCGCTCCAATCAAGTTCGATGGTGCCGTCACTGCAAGCATCTTCAACTTTTTCGTATGCCTCGTCGGCATCGTTCGCATGAACCTCAATGGTTCTTACGAGCGTTTCAGTTACTGTCATGTAAAATGTTTTCATATTGAAAACCTCCTTAAATAATTTTGTTGATTAAAGAACCCCGTTTTCACGGAATTCTTTGAGCAAACCATAACGTTTGCCAAGTTGAGTGAAGAAGTTGGTGAATTCACCGATTTCTTCATAGCTGTAATTGTTGTTGGCAAAATCATGTTGCCATGTTTGTGCGAGTTCTCTCGCTCTTTGTTTTTGTTCTTTGTATGTCATTCCACATACCTCCTTAAATAATTTGTTTATATAAAAGCCCATCGGGTGGTGCCGATGGGCTGGATTTTATCCCCTATGACTTATTTAATCTTTTTGAGGATTTCAAGAACCGTTACTAACTGATTCGAGTTATGAACGTTTGTGTTGCGGTCGTGGCCATACAAGTTGTACTCATTAAGTATTCTTTCGACCTCTGCCATAATTTCTTCACAATCTTCGTTCCATTGCGTCATTGAACAACCCGTCGGATAATATCCGATTTCGTCGTTGTTTGTTGCAATGTAGATTTGATTGTGCTTGATTGTTTCTATCCAATCACAGCCCTCGTCATCATTTTCAACGCCAACCCAGCTATTCGGCTGAATTAAGATCGGATCGTAGTTGTCGTTGTAGCCTGGCGCGTCGTAATGAACGCAGATTTTTTGGTCTGTTTTGTTCTCGATTACGGCGATGAAGTCTGAATCTCTGTCTGTCGTGCAGACTTTTATAAAGTTGTTTTCAAAAATTGTAATCATTTTATTACCTCCTATGACTTTATCACAGTGCAATTCTCATTGATTTTGCGATAGCCTGCGTTGTATAGTGCTTCGGCTATTTGATGCCTTTGTTCGCCGTATAAGTGTTGTCCTGCAGGATTACCGTCATAAGCAACAATGTTTTGCGGAACATCCAACATCATTTGTTTAATTTGCTGTTCTTTGTTCATTTTATCTCCTTTCATTTACGGTTGATAGGTCAGCCGTTTTTTGCTTATTTTTTCTTTCCCTTTCGGGACGAGCGTAGTCGGGATTTTCCTTTCTACGCTCTTTGATACGTTGTGCGGAACGTTCGTTCCGTTCTTGTTGTTTACTTGTTGCATCCGCACATAAATAAATGAAATCGTTTATTTGTTGGATTTCACTTTGTTTAAGCGTGTTGGTTCGATAATAATTCAATAACACGTGTTGAACATTATCGAGAATTTGCCATTCTTTTTTGTTGCAAATCATTGTCACACCTCCTTATATTTTGAAGTTTCTAATAAGCCCATCCATTGCGAGTTGGGCATCAACCGCATTGGCGAGCTTGTGAACTACTACAGGCCAAGCCCGTAATAATTCATATTGGTCAATTGGAAGCCTTGCTTCCAATATAAACGCGTGACCAAAACCACGTTCAAGTCCTACGTGGGCTTCCTTGTACTCGTTCCAACCCACGTAGCGAGTTTTCTTTTCGGGCGACACGCATAATGTGTACATCGAAGTGCGTGCTCCTGTTTGGCGGTCGATGTAGTCGTCGCCGAATTCGATGTAAACATCGCTCGTTATGTGAGGAACGATGTTTACTTCAATGTAATGCTCGATTTCGAGCATCTTTTGCTTTAATTGTTCTTTTTGGTTTGTTGTAAATGTAACGTTATTCATTAGTCGTTACCTCCTTCAATTATTTTTCTAAACTCGTTGGCGAGTTTAAAAGCTTTGTGTTGCTCCAAGAGCATAATTACCAGCTCATACTCTTCGAGTTCAAGTTGCACGCTGATATCATCAAGTAACAACAGCGTATCAACCGATGCTTCGCGGCGCACAGCCTCGTCGTAGACCCTTGTTGCCAAACGCAAACAGCGCATACGCTTGAGCGATTCGGGACTATGGTGCCTCGTGTGCACTTCGAAGTCGCCAAGCGCTTCCTTTTGGGCAGCAATTGCTTTTGCTTCAAGCAGAAGCAATGTTAGATTATGCTGACGCATAATCGGGCATCTGCTTTCGTCGCAATAGCCTGCTTTGTTACAGAGGGAACAAGTTTCCTCCATAAAACGCTTTGCTTCCATGTAGTTAGAAGCAGTTTCTTGTTTGCGGAGAGCAATCTCCTTATTAAATTTTGCCATAATGACCTCCTTGGTCTGCGCATACCACTGTCTGTGGTCTGATGCGACCTACGCTTATGAGACGTAGGATTAGGGTTGTAACCCATGAGCGCCGCGCATTGCTGCGCATCGGACTTGCACCGATTACTCTTGCGAGCAGGCCTTGCGGGTTTAATGGTAATCAACCATTAACGCCACGATGTCCTCGTGATCGTCAGGGCCAACAAGCCCGTAAATGGGAGTTACCTCCCTGTCACACGCCTCCAAAAGATTGATTAAATCTTTTGGAGTAACATCGAGCTTTTGCTCAATGTTGTGGCTCTCAATGAGCCAGTCAATCGTCTCTTGTGAGACAAATGTGCGTCGTTCGGCGGCGACTACCTCCGCAACGACACTGTGGAAGTCTCTACCAACCTCCACGACGACGAGTTCTCCCGTCGTTTGTTCACAGTTGTGTATCAACTGTGTTTTGGTGTCTTCGATGTCTTTAGCAGAAAAGACGTCGAAGTAAGTTGCGCAGAGAACGTCGTAGTTCTCCGCACTTTTTACTGTAAACAATATTCTCATATTGTTACCTCTAAGTCGGTTCAGGCTGCCACGTTTTCGTGGAACAACTTCCGACTAATGCTTGCTCGGGCTTTGGACCGAGACTGCCGCATTAACACCGTGTTGCCACGGTGCCCATCTGCGTTAATCTGCAAAGGTGATTGTGATAAACTCACAATCTGTGAATTCATCTATCATCTTGAAGTGATATTCTGCATTAAGGTGCAAATCCTTTAATGCATTTTTAATTTTGCAGAGGTCAAAGAACGGGTACAACCCCGTAGCCCTCCGTACCATGTCCTCGACTTTATCATAGTCGAGATAGACATCTTTATTTGTTTCACGATGTTCGGCAAGAACATTCGTAAAAACGATGTCATAGATTGTTTCGGGGGTTACTTGGTTTTGTGCGTACAACATATCGTCGTACCTCCTATTTTAAGCTCGTTAGCGGCGCTGTTGCTCACTCACCCAGAGCAACCAGGGATTGGATGTGGGTTCTACCCGAGAACCCACAAAAGAGGATTAAAGTTTGCTACATCTCATTTGAAACATAGCGAGCAAGAAAAACTCATTTGCTTTCACCGTGTCGGTGGAAGTCGAGTTGAGTTTTCTCTCGATCTCTTCAAGGTCGAATTCCTTGGAGAGATTTTCTTGATATTCGTTATCCATCGAGTTTGCCTCCTTGTTACAAATTTCGGTTATTCAATGCGAACACCGATAAACGCAAAACCGAAGATTATTCTTCGGTCGTAATCATTACGCCTTTGTCAGCGTAATGAATTGAAACTATTCTTTGTCTGTTCTGAGAAATCAGAACAAAGAGATAATTCCAATCTTCTGCGGTTGCAAGTACATTGTTAATGTATACTTTCATATCGTTACCTCCTTTGATTATGCTATTGCATAATCTATTTTGTATATAAGTGTAATATACATTTATTACACTTATTACACTTATATATACTTCATACATCATACATTCGCACACTCCGACGCCCCTCCCTCACAATCCCCTTCCCTATCTACCAAATCTGCACAAAACACTACGTCAAATAAGTGATTTACGTAAGTTTAGTTAAAACCCCGTCCAAACAACAAAAAAAAGACCAGCCATCAACCTTTCGGCTGACCGCCAGTCTTAGTCTTATTCACCCAAAACCCAAACATACATTTCGGGGTCTAAAATCGTTTTGACCTTAGACCCTTACCTAAAATTTTAAAAAAATTTTTTTCTAAACCGCCCTATCCAACGGTCTTACTCTTTGACTTCATCAACGGGCTTCTTACGAGGACGACCGCGCTTCTTTTTCACAGGCTCGACACTCGGTTCATTGGTTGCAAGTTCAACCACTTCTTTATCCCCGTCCGTGTCGGTATTAACACTTTCGGTTGTTTCAACTTCTTCGTCGATATGCACTATCGGCTTTTCTTCCGATTCCGCCAATCTTTTTTGTTCATCTTCAAAATCCTTGATATACTCTTTTATCAACACATAATCAAAGATTGAAAATGCGATAATTAGCAGAATGCACAGTATTACACCGATTATCATCAGTCCAGCTTCTTCATATCCAAAAAGATATCCTTGGATCACCGACACCATACAACACACTGCACATATAAGTACCAACGCGGTAATAATACCCAAAGCTATAAATTGTTTAATTAACTTATCTTCTTTCATTTTTTGTTATTCTCCTCTTTGTTTTCATTGATATAATCGCGTATTTTAACGCCAAGTAATGTTCCGCTCATTCCTAATACAAGAGCCCATCCAACTCCAAGAACAGTGTCTGCTGTAATTCCCATATTGGTTAAATTAACGATTAACATCACTACGGCGAATACAAATACTACGATTAATGGAATTAGTCTTGCAATCTTGTTTCCCATAATTTGTTCTCCTTAAAGTTATATTATATATATTCAATGGTACGCAATTTAGCCCGAAATTATCTAACGGTCATTATTGTAAACCACCTGATTGTCTTCAAGTACAATGCATCCAACCTTATGGCTTAATACAGTTGTACAATCCAAGCCAATCAACTTACGTTCCTCATCGAAATAAACGTCTCCGTCTTCGGGTTCCCATTTATTAAGAAACTTTTCATTGAGCTCTTTCGCTCTCCAATGCCCAAATACAATAGTTTTACCTGCGGCACGTCTTTCTAATATATTTGGTATTTTATCCATTGCTCTGATAAAGTCAGGAGTTTTAGCCCAAGATAAACTATTCCAATCATAACTATCAAGTTCTGTCAAAGACGCTCCAGTAAAATATGATAATGGGACAAATCCGTGTGTGAATACATAATGTTCGGTCTCATAATACCCAGGTAGGAATTCTAACCAATCCTCGAAGCCCAATCTAAACATTTTTTGACACACTTCAAATTGCAAGTGGCTATCATACTTTATTTGATTGGGATATACATAAGCAAATGATGCGAACGTATTATGCTCACCATTACAAATATCTGTTTCGGTCAATCCACGTCTACGAATAGCTTGAATTAAAATGTCTTCGTGATTACCCTTCAAACAAATTGGTTTATTCACATGCTTTTCATTTGTTAAGTATCTCCAGATCTCTACGCAATCGGATTTACTTTGCATCGCTCTGCCAAAGTAATCCCCCAACCCAATGAGTTGATGTTCTGAATTCTCCCAGTCATAACCCTTTTCGAATAATGTGGTCCACAATGCTTCATAATCACCGTGTGGATCTGCAAACACAAAATACTTCATTGCTTTTCTCCAATAATCAGTTCGCTCATCGGGAGAGTTTCTATCCATTTACAAAACTCTCTCCATTCAGGCAGACGATGGTTTTTACGCTGTTTATACATCGTTTTGAATTGACGATAGTTTGTTGTTATACCTGCGGTAAGTTTAAATCCGCAAGGATTAGAATAAAGAATTTCAAGATATTTTTCCGACGCGCCAGAAGATTCATTTTGTAAGAGTTGATTATATTCTTCAACTTTCTCTTTCATAATTGCGATAATACGTGGATCAACGTGACTATCATATTGTTCGTCAAGATTGAACCGTGCGATACGGTGCATGGTTGACTGAGAACTGGTAAAGTCAAAAAAGTGATATCTCTGAAACTCCGTCCACATTTTTACCGAACAGGTCAAATCGAATTGAACGATTACGGAGGAAAGCCATTGGTCATGACCTTCTCCCGCATTGCTCTGGGCCAATGCTTTGATACCTTTTGTTAATTCGCAATTAAGGCTGTCGGTATCAACTGCCATAGGAAACTTTGCGCGACGGATTGATTCTTCCAATCCGTATACTTTTACATTTTCTACAATATTTTTCATCAGCGTACCTCGTCTGCCAAAGAAGTTATCTTTGGTCTTTCAATCCCATATTGTTCAAATAAATCAATTTGTGGTGCAAATTCTCCAAAATATTCAGCTTCCGCTTCAAGACGAGCCCTGATTGCATCCTCTTTGTTTTTGAAGCGTTTATGAAGCATATACTTGTCATCTATTCTTAATGCCGCCATCCACATAGAACGTTCTTTACACCAACTAACACCAATAATTCCAGATTTATTTGTGTTTTTTAAACCTTTGTTAAAATTATTTTCGCGTTGAGAGCATTTTCTCAAATTTGAGCGCCGATTATTAAGCTCATTTCTATCTATATGATCACAATTATTAAAGCCAAGATATACATGCATACGAATAGATTTTCCGTCAATTCTACCCCTTAATCTTTTCATACTAGTCCATTCAGTACATTCCGTCCAATATATATCTTTAATTTTGTCATAATCTTGTTTGTCAATATAGAATGGATTTCCTTTTTGCGTATATCCAACCACATAATCGTCGAAAAATTCGTAATCGTTTTTACGTTTATTGAGTTCGCGTTCTTCCTTTGCAAGACAACCACAAGATAATTTATCTCCACTCAATAATCGTCCGCCACTAACTTCAAATAATTTTGGATTACCACAACTACATTGACACATCCACATCCAATTATTTTGATTATTTTGCTTAGTACGATATAAGACTTTTATTCTGCTTTTGGGAAAACCATGTTCCCACATATTCCATCCAGTTATATCTTTAAATACGGGATTATCTTTCCTATAACATCCACAACTAGCATTAGAATTTTTTCTTAATTGATGTGGTGTTCTAATTACTTCATTTCCACATTCGCATCTACATTTCCATCTGGTTAGTCTTGCGCCATTTGGAGATACATAATTAGATACTCTTTCGATAACGGTTAGCCTTCCAAATTTTTGTCCAGTCAAATCTTTAAGCATCGAAATTACCTCGTTTCGTCAGCCCATTTACTTAATTTACCGCGAAAATCTTGGGTAAGTTTGCAAATTTTTATGAAATCTTCTTTTTCTGCCGCTGATAAGAATTTTGGAAAACCTGAATCCTGTCTATATTTCAAGTCTGTTTGAATTATATTTCCGCATACAACAACCTTTGTCGTATCGTGACATCTTGTAAGCGTTTTACGTAACTCATGTTCCGTGAAATCTTGAGCCTCATCAATTATGCAATATGCATTTTGAAAATTACGACCTCTAATATATGAATGAGCAATGGCTTCTATAAATGCGTTTCCGCTCTTAATGTCATCCATATTATTATCGCTGTAAATTACAATATCTGGATTTACACCGCAAGTAACCAACGCGTCTCTTAGTCCATCTAAGTATAGTGAAATTTTCGAGCTATAATCTCCTGGCAAAAAACCCACGGCATCACTTTGGCAAGGAGAAATGATATAATAAATCTTATTTATCATCCCCAATTCATGCATAAGTAATCCAGCGGCTACAGCAAGTGTAGTTTTACTACATCCCGCATTAGCTTCGCAAAATACAGCGATAGTTTTTTTGTCATATATACTTCTTACGAACTCTTTTTGCTCTTCCGTGAGAATATACGGTAATCTTTGCCAAAAACCATATTGCATTGGATCTTTCAAAATTTCAGTTGGTTTGTTTACTACATTCAAATTCGTCGTACTCTTTTTAGTTGCCATAAATTATATACCTCAATACAGCTCTTCAATATTATCAATCAATTTTTCTACAATTCCGTACTCGACTTGTTCCTTGTCGGAAATATACCAATCGTCCTTGAGCTTTTTCTTATAAAGAGCGGGGGATATTGTAGTGTGTTCGAGCGTGTAATTCTTACACCATTCAAGCTTTCTTTGATATGCTTTGTGGGCGTCTGCTACCTGTGCCGCGCTGCCAGACAATGATGCCGAACCTTCGTGAATAAGAGCTTCTGAATGCTTCATTGCAAATCTGCGATGTCCTGCGAGCAAAATCATACAGCCCATGCTATAAGCCGTTCCCATATTGATTGTCCACACAGGAGTTTCGCTTGCTTCGATTGCTGCCATCACTGCTTTGCCCATATTGACATCTCCGCCGTATGAATAAATGCAAACCTTGATAGGTTTACGGTTTTCTTTCGCAATGCCCTTACGCTTATCATCTGCATTATAAAACATTATTTGACGAATAAGCGTCATCAAATAATCACCGATGTCACCATTGATAATAAGTATACGATCTTTAAATTCAGAAAAATCTACATAATCGATAACGGAAGGTAAGCTGCCATGACCCTCTGTTGCCATACCAAGTAGGTCTTCAAGTGGTATATCGATAGTTTCAATATCTTTTCGTTCTTTATTAAATTGAGACATATACTGTCCTCCTATTTAATATTC
>ERZ1026854.503-NODE-503-length-27402-cov-8.904633_pt1 | contig 27402 bp, 18 predicted proteins | sample MGYA00380157_ERZ1026854 | MGnify/ENA primary metagenome ERZ1026854 (study PRJEB33269, sample SAMEA4719793) | human gut metagenome | biome: human-associated habitat; feature: organic feature; material: feces | place: Cameroon | collected 2013-10 ... | reverse complement strand
ATTATGTCTTGATTTTTAATGAAGAAAGTGATATAATTATTATGCAAAAATTTCACATTATTTTTCAAATGTTTGTAAATATTTCTACAAATATTTAAATCTGATTTTTTTGCAAAAAAGCAATGCAAAGAAAGGTCTTTGCACAGGAAATTTTTATCACGAAAGGATGATAATATGCAGTTCAAACGAATGGTAGCCGGTCTTTCGGCGGCTGCTATCGCTGTCACTCAGACAGCGCTCGTTCCGATCGACATATTTGCCGCAACCAATAAGCCTGTCAACACATTAGATACCGGCTTTTCACTTAAGCTGACATCCAAAAATCAAACAGGCTACAGCTACGACGGCGATTATGTCTACGCTACCGATAACAAGGCAGTTCTCAATGCCAAAAAGATCAAAGCAGACGGCGCAAACACCGATCTGGCATTTTCCTATGGCGGTGATATCAATAACGGTGCGTCGAATAAAGGCGACCAATACACCTTTACGGCACAGGGTCTTAACATCACCGCAACCACAAAGGGCAGCTCCACGCCCGAATCCTCCAAATCACTATGGAGCGGTTCTGTTGACCTTGACGAGGTTTTGGAAACAGGCGTTATTGATATCCCGAATGCAGGCAGCGCAGGTGACATTATCACCATAAACTACAGTGCAGCGGTAGGCTGCGCTATCAGGCTGACCGACTCCGAGGGCAATGAGATCACTCCCGATTCCGATGTAAATGAAATACTCACTTTCAAACTTACGGATAAGTCAGCAAGTCTGTTCCATATCATGGGCGATAAGGTTTTTGTTAACAGCGTCGATGTCACTTCCATAAATGAACTGACAAAAGATATCCTATATACCATCGGTACACTTACTATGAATACCAATGTCCCGAGCGGTTCGGCAGCAGGAGATACAGCAATTCTCTATTATACAGATGTAGAACCTGAAGCGGGTGTTCCTGAAGATATAGCTGTAGAAGGTGCTGCAGACGGTGTTAATGAAAACGGTACTTACACTTTTACCCTCACTGAAGATATGGTGAAAAACGGTCTGACCGTGTCCGGAAACGGTCATAGAATAAGCTCCTGCACAGTCAAACACAAGAAAACGACCGATCTGGGAATACGCGGTCCGATAGACGACATCAAGAATTCCGCAACAGTTGATGCAGCTCAATTTGCTGACGCTGCTGCAAACAACTCTCTCAAAATAACATTTACTGTAAATGCGGATAAAACGAACCCTGAATTTATTGTCGCATCGGGTCATTCCAATCTCAGCCGTGCCGTACCATCGGCTGATGATGCCTATCATACATTTCTCCTTGACGAATCGGCAGTTAATTCCATCAAGGAAAACGGCATCAGCATTTCGGGCAATGACGTTACTATTACAGGAGTAGAACTTGTTACTCCACAAACAGATGTCCCTGCCGAATCGGTAACACTCTTTAGCTCCGATGAACCCGTTGTTTGGTCGCAGACATGGATGGACGGCTATTGGGACGGCGAACAGGCTATCGATACAACTTCTATCTCCGACAGCATCGGCACAATAGACGCTTTCAATCAAAATTATGATAACATAACGGCTACATGGGTGTCGCTCTCCGCAACAAAGCTTGTTCTTGACGAGGGCGAACTTTGGGTCGGCGAAAACACACTCGGCAATTGGGGCAGCTGGGTATCTGTTGGCAAGACAGATGTTAAAAAGGGCGGCAAGATCATTGTTGCATATAAAGATGCCAAGAATGCTCAGATAATGCTCAAAAAATCTGACTATACTGAATTCGCAGGTTCTCCCGGCTCTGTTTCCAATATCAAAAACGGTAAAGGCACAGTAACATTTGACCTTGATGAAGCCGCAGCAGCTGAGATCTCCGCAAACGGTTTTGTTTTGGGCGGAAAAGATGCTTCGGTCACATCTGTCAAATATGAAGCTCCTGCTGAAACGAAGATAGCTATCGATACCAAGAACTTCCCTGATGCTAACTTCCGCAATCTTCTTAAAACATACAGCACAGACGGAAAAACTCTCTCCGAATCCGATATTGCCAAGATCACAGCACTCGGAGTGAAAGAATCAGAGAAAACAATATTTGAAAAGGTAACCAATCTCAGCGGTATTGAGTACCTTACATCTCTTAGAGAACTCAATATTGAAGGAAACACCAAAATAACAGCTCTCGACCTTTCGCAGAATGACTCTTTGATTCAGCTCGATGCCGGTCACTGCACAAAGCTTGCTTCCGTTAAGCTTCCTGCAGATATTACCACTGTCCATCTCTCCAGCACAGCTATTTCCGAGCTTGATACATCGGCAATGACAGAGCTTTTAGAGCTCGCTGTTAGTGGAACAAAGTTAACATCTCTTGATGTTTCCAAGAACACCAAGCTTGAAGATCTTTCTATCGCTTATACAGGCATTAATTCCATAGATCTGACAGCAAATACAGAGCTCAAAGAGCTATATGTCTCAGGCTGCGGTCTTACAAAGCTTGATCTTTCCAACAACACCAAACTTCTTACCCTTTATGCTTCCAATAACAGCCTTACATCGCTCGACCTCACAGGCCTTAACAAGCTTGAAACAATTCAAGTTAACGGCAATGTAAGAAATATCGGAACAGTTGTTGACGGCGAGTTTGACCTCTCTACTGTTATCGATGACTTCGACGTTTCCAAGGTCTCCGACGTAGTCGGCGCTGAAATGGACGAAAACGGCAAGCTTACAGGCATCACCGGCAAGGTTACCTACGCATACTCCTCAGGTAATTCAATCAATATTTATGACAAGATCATATTCACACTCGAACCCGAAAAGCTTGTAACAGTTTATTTCTATGTTGGAAAAATGGATTCAGATGAAGAAGATGATCTCGTACCGTTTGAAAAGTGGGACGACGTTGTCAAGTACATCAACACAGCAAATGACAGCAAGGCATCATACGTTATCGGTGTTGACAAGGATGTTACTATTGACAAGTTCACATTACCTGCAGCTTCAAAGGCTAAAGAGATCTATATCTCCTCTTACGGCGAATCTACACAGACTATCACAACAAAGGCTGCTACAATTGCACTCCCGACAACTGTTGGATTTACGGATATCAATGTTAAATCCACTGCTAAGACATTCACAATGTCGGCATCCAAGGATCTTGTATTGGATAATGCTGAGACCAACCTTACTGCAATAAAGGGCGGAGCTAAGTCTACTCTTACTCTTGACTGCCCGCATGCCTCGATTTCCGATATCACGGCAGATGTATCGGGCTTCGGCACTATTCAGGCAGATGGCACTACTAAGTTCAGCAACACAGTTAAGGCAACAAACCTTGTATTGGGTTCAGGTTCTACTGTATACTTCACCAATACAGCATCAGCAACATTCACAAACATCAAGTCTGAAGAAAAGTCAAATCCCGGCTACATCCAGTATATCAAAAACGATGATGGATACAAGCAGATCACTGTAACAGGCGAAATATTAAATCCTGTTTACATCGGATTAGCCGATGAAGAAGGCAGACTTCTGCCTTTCGCTGAAAAGGACACAGTTCTTACAGCTAAGACAGCAGACTTTACAAACATTTTGATCACCGGAGGCGCACCCGAAGGCACAACACTCGCAAGAGTTGGTTCGGACATAAAGGTTCTCCCGATCGCAATGACACTCAAATACACCATAAACGTTAACAATGTGGAAATACAGTTCGCACAGTGGAGCGATGTTCTCAGCACAATTGCCGCAAATGCAAAGGCAGGCAATAAGGATATCGATTATTTAGTTATTCTTACAAATGATCTCGATATAAACGGTGCATTTAAGATGCCTGCTGCAAAGACATTCGACAAGCTTACGTTCATATCCCATAATGACGAAAAGCCCAACAAAATAAACACTATCACTTTCACAGGCAATATCGCACTCACAGGCAACACTATATTCCAAAAAGTACAGCTTGATTCTGTAAAGAAAGTAAACGGAGCAAACACTTCTGTTGACTTCACAATTGCCGCAGGCAAAAATGAACTTACACTCAACGGCGTTAAAACACCAAAGAGCATAAAGAGCATTACATCAAGCGGCATTGTCAACCTCTCAAACGTAACAGTCAATACCGTAAATGCAGCAATTATTGGCATTGCATCAGAAGGTTATTTAGACTCGTATTACCTCCAGTCACTCAACAGCGATGCCACAAGCGAAACTGCTTGGGAGGGCAAGCCTATCGAAAACACCTCCGTAACAGTTACGGGCAACCTCACAGCCAAGACTTATCTTTACTTTATTGACGAAAAGGCAAGCCTTACCGTAAAGGGTATCCTCAACACTGTACAGATCAAAACCGAACCCGTACTCACCGAGGACGGCGATTGCGTACTTGTTGTTTACAGGCAGGCAAATAACAGAAATCCGCTCGTTATCGGCAAAAACGGCTTTGGAAGTGATTCCAAACAGATAAAGTTCATTCTCGCTGACCCTGAAACGGACAAGACGGCACAGATCACCGAAAAGACAGTTATCGGTACTATCGCAGGACCTTATGCAGACCAGCTTGCTCCGAGCGATGACAACCTCGCAGAGAATGATTCCTATTACATCATCAAGGACGGCAGAAATCTTATTGCAGTTCCTAAGGTTGACTCCGAAAGCAACAAATACCTCGTTGAAGTAAACGTAAACGGCAGAACAGCTTACTACAAGACCCTCGACGAAGCTATCAAGGACATCAACGCAACAGGCACAAAGACAACCGATTACGTCATCAAGCTCACACCTGAGATGTTTGAGGGCAAGACTTTGGCTAAGCTTCCTCTCCCATCTGCAGGAAAGTATAGTTCTCTCTACTATGCTGCTGAATCCGATATTAATATCAATATAACCTCCGACCTCGCACTTACAGGCGATCTCATTTTCAGCACTAAGATCACCTTAAACAAGGTTAACAAGAAAGACGGCTCTGTTCAGCCTATCAATATCAGCCTCGGCAAGTACGCATTGACCATCTTTAATGTAATTTCCGCAGATCACAGCAACGGTGAAGCATTTGCACCGAGCAGCATGATCGGAAACATAACCGGCACAGGCAGCATTAATATGAACAGCAACATTGTTATTAGCGGCAAGGTTGCAAAGACCGTAACATTCTATGCACATGATGCGTCGATCATACTCGAAGGCACAGGTTCTGCATTTGAAGGCTCTATCACAGCCCCCAGCAGCAGCTCAACAGTTATTTTCACCTATGACAAGTCCAATGTCAAGAACGTTAAGTTCCAGAACATCGCAGGATTCAGCAAATTCACCCTTGCTTACAGAGGCGAAAACAATGAGATCGCTGAAGGAGACATCCTTGCATCCATCGCAGGCGACTACACAGACAATAACCTCGTAAGAGTTGCAGGCAGCACCGACCTCGTTGTTGTTCGTTCGGGCAACAATCTTAAGGCTGTAAACAAGAATAATGTCTTAAGGGTTGTAGAATATTCGGGATCACCATTTGGTGACGATGTGCCTGAAGTTGTTGCGGCAAGATCGTATGACACATTTGCAAATGCTGTCAAGGACATCGAAAGGCTCAAAAATCCAAGCGGTGTTTACTCGATCAGTGCAAAGGACGGCAATGAACTCGTTCTTCCTAAGGCAAAGACTTATGACACACTTATTGTCAAAGGTTCAACGAAGGTCACCGATCCGGATGCTGAAGCAACGCTTGACACTATTACAACAGCTAAGGATCTCACACTCACAGGTAACCTTGTACTTATGAATATTAATCTTGACAAGGTTGTCAGGGGTGCAGTTCAGCCTATGAGCATTAATCTTGGCAATTACAGCTTCATGGCTCAAAACAGCCACGTTTCCTATGACGCAAACAAGAAGGTAAGCCAGTTCACAAACATCAACGGCGTCAAGGGTACATTCGGACTCATGGACAACATGACAGTAAGCGGCAAGGTAAATGTCGGCACATTCGCTGTAAACTCCGTTGTAACATTCGGAGACAAGGCTGGATTTGCCGCTGCAACCGAAATCTCTGTCGGCGAAGGATCTAACGGAAATTATCCCACATTCATCTATCCTCTCGCAACAGCCAAGAACATTGACCTTAGCAATATCGACACAGAGAAGACTTTCGCCATCAAGGTTGAAGGCGCTAAGGACGGCGATCAGGTCGCAGCAGTTAAGGGCGACATGATAAGACACGACATCATACTCAACGATGGCGAATTCATCATTGTTCGTTCGGGCAACAAGCTCATCGCTGCTAAGGAAGACAATGAGTATACACTCACCGCACCCGACCAGTCTATACGTCTGTTCGACACCTACGACAATGCAGTTGCATACATCACCAAACTCAACAATGCAAACGGCATCTACGAGCTCACACTCCCCCAGAGTGCAGATAATATCGAACTGAAAAAACTTACACTTCCCACAAAGGGTAAGTACAGCGGACTCAGCATCACAGCAAGCAACACTGACGGAACTACGATCATCGTAAACAGTGACATTGCTCTTACAGGAGACCTCGCACTCAAGGGCGATCTTACACTTATGAAGGACGGCGAAAAGCTCCTCAAGATCACTTCGCCTCTTGACAGCAAGACCAAGCAGCCTCTCTATCAGTTTACTCTTGTAGGTTATGCAAATGTTGTCAACGGCACATTCAACGGCGTTTCACTTGATATCCAGAAACACATCGTTGATGCAACACTTCCTTTTGAATATGAAGACGGCATTGACCTTGCGAAAGATGTACTGAAGTTCGGTGCAGCGAAGGTTGTTAAAAACGGTACTATCCACGTAACCTTTAAAGACACTGCTACATTCGCTCTTTACGATGCAGACGGCAACCTGCTTGCAAATGCATCTAATACAGGCAATGGTTATGCAAACTTTGATCTTACAGACGATCAGGCTGCAAAGATCACTGCAGGCGGCTTCACAGTAAGCGGCAAAAAGGGCATTGTAACCGGTGTTAAATACTTAGCTCCTCCTGTGACTGTTACTGAACCTCAGATAATTGGTTTCACGGATGCATCATTGGATCTTTCCGAATATGTAATAGCTATCAGTGAAGCGAACGTTGCTGAAAATGGTGTTATTACAGTTATTTTTAAGGAACATGTTGCAAACGAGATCACTCTTCGCTACCGTAACTACACAGTCCTTGCAAAGCAAACACTCGCTGACGGCGCAACTTCCTTAACATTCACTCTTACAGCCTATCAGGCTTCAGAGATCACGGCTAACGGATTCTATATAAACGGTGATGCAGGTGTTGTAACATCTGTTACTTACACAGAACCCGTTCCTGTAGCTCCCGCTGCAAAAACCGAAACATTCGGTGATCTTGACTACACCGGTTCAGTTGACCTCGCATTGTATGTTTTGAAAATAAACGCAAAAAGTGACGTCGCTGCAAAGGGTACTATTACAGTAACTCTCGAAAATGCTGTAGAAAATTCAATTGAGTTCAAAAAGGCAGACGAGAGTGCTACTCTTAAAACTGTACCAGCAACATCGGGCAGCACTACCTACACTTGGGAGCTTTCTGACGAAGAAGCAGCTTACATTGCAGCTAACGGCTTCTATATTGTAGCTGACGCAGGCGTTGTAACATCTGTTACTTACGCAGCTCCCGAAATTCCCGGTATCGATGACTGACAACGATTCGGAAGACATCTAAGCTTCACAAAGCAAAAAGCTGACAAAACAGCTTAAAAAATAAAAAAACGGGCAGTCTATTACAGGCTGCCCGTTTTTTTGCGCTAATTTATAAGTGCCGTCATAAAATTCAGATAGGAAGCGAATATCACCCACAGCAGATATGGGATATTCATCAGAGCGGCGGCGGTATCGACTTTTTTGAACAGAATAATCATTGCGATTATCAGTACAAGAAGTGCAATTATCACCGCAAACGCTCCCCAAAGCGCTTCAAACCGAAAGAAAACGATGCTCCAGAGGAAATTCACGCCGAGTTGAAGCCAATAGATCGTCAGCGCACGTTTTGCGGCAACGCTCTCCATTTTTTCAGCCACACGATAAGCGGAATATCCCATTACCGCATAAAGTATCGACCAGACAACGGGAAATACCCACATCGGCGGCTGTAACGGCGCTCGTTCGTACTTTTCAAAAAAGTCTGAATAGCCGCCCGAAAAAAGTGCTGACAGCGCACCGACGGCTTCGGTTGAGATAATATAGATAAGAATATCGGTAAGCTTGTTTCGTTTCATTTTGCACCTCCATATAAAAATATATACATCGGCAAGCGGTAGTATTCCATTTTTCACAAACATTATCCGACTAAAAACTATTGACTTGCCGCCGAAAATAATGTATACTAAGGAAAACGCTGATTAATACGTTTCAGCCGTTTTTCAAAATGAACTCAAAGACGGGAACTCGTACATTTCTCAAAACGGCGAAACGAACGCTTCGCTTTAATCAGCGTATTCCTAAATATATAGATATTTATCTTTTTGAATTTATTACAGAAAGGCGGAAACCATTATGAGATTAAACGGAAAAGTTGCTGTTGTTACGGGCGGAAGCCGAGGTATCGGCTTTGCGATCGTAAAGGCATTTTTGAAAGAGGGAGCTTCAGTCATTCTCTGCGCAAGCAAAAAAGAGACAGCCGAAAAGGCGGTTTCCGACATAAAGGCAGAATGTCCCGACGCAAAGGTCGAGGGTATCTTCCCGAACATCGCCGACTTTGCGGAGGTCAAAGAAACAATGAACGACATCTCCGAAAAATACGGCAGGATAGATATCCTTGTCAACAACGCTGGCACAGCTGATATGATGAAATTCTCCGATTACACCGAGGAAAATTTCGACAGAGTAATGGATCTCAATCTGAAAGCTATATTCAACTGCTCAAAAGCGGCTGCGGATATTATGACAAAGCAGGGTTCAGGCGTTATCCTCAACACCTCATCTATGGTAAGCATTTACGGTCAGCCGTCGGGCATCGCATATCCGACATCGAAATTCGCGGTAAACGGATTTACGCTCTCGCTCGCAAGGGAACTCGGATCGCACGGAATAAGGGTAAACGCAGTTGCACCGGGCATCACCGAAACGGATATGATGAAGTCCGTTCCGAAATCGGTGATAGAACCGCTCATCGCGCAGATACCGCTCAGACGACTTGGACAGCCCGAGGACATCGCAAATGCGTTTGTTTTCCTTGCTTCGGACGAAGCTTCATACATCACGGGCGTTGTTCTTCAGGTCGATGGACTTGCCCGTTCATAATATAATACAAAATAAAAAGGACGCTGTGAAATTGTGCAGCGTCCTTTTTTCATTATTCTTTTGTCACAGTGTTTCTATCAACTCGCGGATAGCCTTTTCTGTGCGCTTTATTTCATCGTAAAACTCCGAAGCGGATATGCGGTATGCGCCGTTGCCGAGGATTATCGTCTGTTCGAGGTTATCCGAGGTCGCGACCCTAACACGATGCTCTTTGCTGAGGTCGTGGGTTGCTTTTTCGATATAGGTATCGGCAGTTTCGGCTTCTTTCGTGTAAACGACCGTGATGTTGTTGACCTTTTCTACCTCGCCGACCGAGCCTTTGACCTTATATGCATCAAAAACAAGGATAAGATTGCACTGGCGGAAACCCTGATAGTTGCAGAGCATATTTATCAACATACTTCTTGCAAGGTCGAGGTTATCCTCGGCGGCTTTTTTCAGCTCGTCCCATGCGAAGATTATGTTGTAGCCGTCAACGAGGAGGTATTCAGGGCCTTTCGGGATAGGTGAAGCCTTGACTTTTTTCGATGAAGCAGGCTCTTTTTCCGTGTACATCGCGGTGCGCTTGTCACGCTTTATTGGACCGTAGGTGCGCTCGAATATCTCCATAAGCTCCTTGTCCTCGACAAGTCGGTCACGGTAGGAGCTTACCTGCTGTCTTGTTATCGGCTGGAAAAAGTCATCGTTACGTTCTTTGAGAGCGCTTTCGAGATGCATATAACTACCGACTTCGTTCCATTTAACATTGAAGCCTGCACCGTGGGCGCAGAATACCGAGTCGGCGGAATTGTCGAGGTCGCTTTCGGGTTCATAGCCTGCGGCGGCGACAACTTCATCTTGGTTATGGCACGGAAAATAGCCTTTTACCGTGCAGATAAGCCTGCCCCTGCCGTGGGTGTAGCTGATAACTTCCGAATGGTAGTCCTGCATTTCCGAAACGGGAGCGTTTCCAATTATTACCGTTGTTTCGCCGTTGGAAACGGGCGGCTCAAATTCGCCGCACATCTGCTGAATGTCGGTCAAGGCTCTGCCGACGTTTTCGTTCGGAATTTCAAGCTTGAAATCATATCTCGGTTCAAGGAGAACGCTTTTCGCTTTCATAAGACCATTGCGAACGGCTCTCCACGAAGCTTGGCGGAAATCTCCGCCCTCGGTATGTTTCAGATGTGCTCTGCCCGAGGCGAGAGTTATCTTCACATCGGTCAGCGGCGAACCCGTCAGAACGCCGAGATGCGTTTTTTCCTGCAAATTCGAGAGGATAAGCCTTTGCCAGTTTTTGTCGAGGTCATCCTCACGGCAGGAGGAACAGAACCAAACGCCGCTCCCCTGTTCCGCAGGCTCAAGGATAAGATGCACCTCCGCATAGTGACGGAGCGGTTCGTAATGCCCCACGCCCTCGACCTTGTTTTCGATAGTTTCCTTATAGGTGATGCCGCCGTTGCTGAAATCGACGTTCATTCCAAAGCGTTCGGCGATGATGCTTTTCAGTATTTCAAGCTGAATTTTGCCCATCAAGGCAATGTGTATCTCCTGCAACTGCTCATTCCAGACGATGTGTAGCTGAGGGTCTTCCTCTTCGAGTATGCGAAGCTTGCTCAAAGCCGTGTGAGCGTCAACATCGGGCGGCAGGTCTATCCTGTACGAAAGCACGGGTTCTATCACGGGTGAAAATGAGTCGCGCTCCGCACCAAGTCCCTGCCCCGTTACGGTTTTCGTCATACCCGTCACGGCGCAGACAGTTCCAGCCACCGCTTCGTCAACGGCTTGGAATTTTGCACCCGAGTAAATTCGTATCTGGTTGACCTTTTCCGTCCATTTTTTGCCGTGGTCGCTCACGGCGGTGCGGACTTTAAGACTTCCGCCCGTAATTTTCATATAGGAAAGTCGGTTGCCCTGACCGTCATCGGCAATTTTGAAAACCTTTGCGCCGAACTCGCTGCCGAAAACGGGTTGGGCGGTATAGCCGCACAAAACTTCGATAAATTCGTCAACGCCGATATCTTTCAGCGCCGAGCCGAAACAGCACGGGAAAATTCTTCGTCCCGCTATAGCCGAAACGATGTCCCCGTCATTTACGCTCCCGTTTTCGAGGAACTGCTCCATAAGGATATTGTCGCACATCGAAACAGCTTCATAAAAGGCTTCGGAGCTTCTGTCAGCGGAAAAATCAACAAAGCCTGCGCCGAAGCGTTTTGTCAGTTCAGCAATAAGATCGGAGTTCTGCTTTTCGGCGATGTCCATTTTATTTATGAATAAAAATGTCGGGATATTGTACCTGCTCAGAAGCCGCCAAAGCGTTTCGGTGTGGCTCTGAACGCCGTCCGAGCCGCTTATGACAAGCACTGCGTAGTCAAGCACCTGCAGAACACGCTCCGCTTCTACCGAAAAGTCGATATGCCCCGGCGTGTCTAGCAGTGAGATGATGCAGTCACCGCGTTTAAGCACTGCCTGCTTTGAAAATATGGTTATTCCCCTGCTCCGTTCGAGGGAATTGTTATCGAGAAAGGTATCTCCGTGGTCAACCCTGCCGAGCTTGCGTATTTCGCCCGTTTTATAGAGCAGCATTTCGGAAAGGGTCGTTTTTCCTGCATCAACGTGCGCAAGTATTCCTATTGTAAGACGTTTCATCAAATCACCAATCAGCGTTTTTTTATATTTTAGCATATTAATTTGTTTTTTTCAACCGCTTAACCGATTTTCAACAAATATACAGATGAAAAATTCCCCCGAAAAATTGATTCGGGGGAATTTAGCCTGTCAAAAAAATCATTTACATTTCATCAAAGCTTTTACAATGGCTTCGGTGGCGATAGGCTTGGAGATATATCCATTCATACCTGCATCGATACAGCGCTTTTTATCGGCATCAAAGGTGTTCGCCGTCATTGCGATTATCGGGATACCGTGGTCGGCATGATGACTTGTGCGTATCTTTAACGTTGCCGTTACGCCGTCCATTACGGGCATCTGCATATCCATAAATATCGCAAAATATGTATCGGGGGCGAAGCTTTCGAGCTTTTCGACGGCAGCAGCGCCGTTTTCCGCCCAGTCAACGGAAAGTCCGAGACTCTGCATAAGCTCGGAGGCTATTTCGGCATTGAGGGCGTTATCCTCGGCAAGAAGAACCCACTTGCCTTTAAACTGCCGTTTATCCGTTTCGGAATGTTCGGGCTCAAGCACCTCACTGCGCTGTTCGGGTGAAGCGGGTTCAAGCGGTATCTCGACCGTGAAAACAGAGCCTTTTCCAAGCTCGCTTTCGACTGAAAGAGTGCCGCCCATAAGCTTTGTCAGCTTGTTTACTATCGACATTCCAAGACCTGTGCCCTGAATTTTCGATATTCGGCTATCCTCGGCGCGGACATAATCATCGGTAATGTGCTTCAGGAATTCCTCAGACATTCCGATACCGTCGTCTTTGCACACAAAGCGGTAGCGGTTTTCGGGAAGTGCTTCAAGGCTCACTTCGATATTTCCGCCTGCCTCGGTGTATTTGAGGGCGTTTGAAACTATGTTTATCGGCTATCTGGCTAAGCCTGCCCGAATCTCCGATAACGACCGCTTCGCCGCAATTGCAGTTCAAGGTCAGCTTTCGGTCGGTACGCCTTGCCACGGGAATAAGCAGGTCAATGCTGTCTTTCACGCATTTTGTCAGGTCGAACGGCGATGCATTGAGCTCCAGACTGCCGTATTCGAGCTGATTAACGTCAAGAATGGAATCGATGAGCGAAAGAAGATAGTTTCCCTCGGACGAGATGCTGTCCAGAGCTTCGTTAAGGCGCTTCGGGTCATCGATGTATTTCTGCGCTATCTGCGACATTCCGAGCACGGCATTGAGGGGCGTTCGTATATCATGGCTCATCTTTGAGAAGAACTCATTTTTCGCGGCAGTTGCCTCCTTGGCTTCTTCAAGAGCCAGCGCCAGCTCATCGGAAATGGCTTTCTGCTTATTTCGGCTTTTTACAGACTGCGCGTTCATTACCGCAAGGAAAACTATCGACAGGATAACCGCCGCGATCAGCACCCATATTATAGGGTGGTCAAAAATATACTGCCGCAGAGAGTATTTTTCCGCAGGCATTTCCACATATTTATCGATGATATTGTCCTGCACTTCGCCCGATACCGTAAGCAGGGTCTTTGACCACAAGCCGTAAAAATCACGGTCAATATCGGCATTTACAGCCATTCGCAGTTCGACCGAGGCGTTCTGCACGATATCTGTACGTAGCCGATTCTGCACATCTTCTCTCGCAAGCTTCTGCGCGGTATATGTCACAAGGAGCGCGCCGTCCGCTTCGCCCAAAATGATGCTTTTTACGCACTGCTCGGTAGTACCTGCCGAAATTATCTCTGCATCAGGCCAGTTCGCCGAAACGAGCTCCTTTACGGTACGGTCATTTGAAAGAACGATAAGCTTTTTTACCTGAGAAGAAGCTCTGCGTTGGCGAAGCATTGATACTGTTGTTCTTAAATATGGTTCTGTTGTTCGGTAGTAAGTTTCTCCGACGGTCGGATTCTCCATATCCGAATCGAGCCATACATCTGCGCTTCCCGATTTGAGTATATCGATATATTCCTGTTTGGTCGCGGCAGGGATAAATTCATAGTCGAGTCCGAGCCGTTCTGCGGTCGCTTTTAAAATATCGGCTGTGATGCCCTGACACTCACCGTCCCCGTAATAGGAATACGGTGCACTGTCGGGAGCGAGGGCAGCTCGGATAATTTTCCTCACGAAGCTTATTAAGGAGCGCCTGCTCGCTGTCAGTGAGTTTTGCGTTCATATCCTGAGCGCCGTAATATCTCGCATACAGATTTGAGCGCCAGTTCGGCATCTCTATATTCATCTGATCTATAGCGTGGTCGATATTGTCGATAAGAGCCTGATCTTCCTTTCGCGCCATAATATAATACGGTGTTTCGCCGAAATTTTCTATAACGGTTTCGTCCTTGGGCGTTCCGATATAGCTGTTCACGAGAGCGTCAACTTCGCCGTCGATAAGCGCCTTTGAAAGCTCGGTCGGAGTTTCGTAATAAAGTATCTCGTAGGAAAAGCCCTTCGACTCCGCCCATTCAAGAAATTGGTCGTTATATGTATGCCGCTGGAGCAGACCGATGCGAAGTCCGTTATATGTGGAGTAATCCCCAGCCTTGATAGCGGTGTTGCCGACCTTGACATTCATACAGGTGAACGCTGTGATAGCGGGGTGAGTTGAGAAAGCAAACTCGTCAAGGCGCTCATCGGTCATTTTGGCGGCGGTGTAGATATCAAGCTCGCCGTTTCGTAGCATATCCACACATTCGGCAGCAGACTTATCATATCCGACATAGGAAAATGTGCATTGCAGATAGTTGGAGATCTCCTGCATCATTTCATAGCCGTAACCATAGCGTGTGCCGTTTTCGTCCGTCATATTGTAGCAGTCGAAATAATAGAATGACACCTTGTAATTCGGTGTTTCAAGATGCGGTATCGAAGCCGCAAAAGCCGTTATCGGGAAAGAAAGCACGGTCAGTATACAGATAAAAAAAGCGATCATTCGTATTGCCGTGCCGCGTAAATTCAATCGCTGCATATTTTTTCTGTTCATAAATATCCAATCCTTGATAGTTTTTATACTAATTCTCGATCGTTCTATAGACAAAATCGACAGATAGAATAAGTTCAGTCAGGTCACTGTGCTGACCTTGGAGAGCGGCCGATGACAGGCTGGTCTGTCGGTCAGCCCCTCTGTCGGCATAAAGCCGACACCTCCCCATACTGGGGGAGATCACGCCTGACAAGGGAGTTTGACGCAGAATGAACTTATTATAGCCGAGAGTTTGTCTATAGGTTGATCAAGAATTAGTATTGACTATATCAAAAAGCAGTTTTGTATGTAGTAGCATAGCATAAAATTTTGATATATTCAATGAACGTATGAAAAACTAATTATAACAATTTATGGCTGCGAAGCTGTCTGAAAAAAGAAAAAGCACCTCGGCAATACATTTTACTGCAATTGCCAAGGCACTCATTCACCTTACAAAAAGGAGTTTTTATTCCGTTATTTTTTCCTGCTTTTTATTTATGTATATGAAGAAAATTACATTGAGGATTATTCCGAAAACCGTTGCGGCCGGTGCGGCAAGACCTATTTTGGTAAGGCTTGCATTCGGCTGTATGCTCATAAAATACGCGAGCGGCAGACGGACGAGAAGTGTCTGAACAAGTCCCTGTATCATTACCCAGAGCGTTTTGTCGTGACCGTTGAAATAGCCTATCATACTGAAAAGTATTGCCGTGACGATAGTTTCTGGGGCGAAGCCTTTGAGATAGTCATAGCCGTTCTGCACGACGGCGGCATCGGTCGTGAAAATCCCCGTCAGCAGGTCGCCCTTGAACATTACGAGCACAAAGGCTATACAGCCGATGATGACACCGATACCCATTCCCGTGAACATCGACTTTTGCGCTCTTTTCTCGTTTCCCGCGCCGACATTCTGCGAAACGAACGATGCCATAGACTGCATTATCGCGCTCGGGATAAGCATTGCGAAGCTGACTATCTTGCAGGCAACGCCGTATCCCGAAGAAGCTTCGAGTCCGAGCCTGTTCACGAAAGCGCAGAGCGCAAGGAACGATATCTGAGTAAGGCACTCCTGAAATGCAAGCGGAAGTCCGACTTTGAATGCTCTTTGGCACTGGTGGTTGAGTCTGAAATCGCTCTTGGAAATTTTGAACGGGAGCTTTCTTTTTTTGAGAAGCATCAGAGCGAAAACAACGCTCACCGCCTGAGCAAACACCGTTGCGAGAGCCGCGCCCGAAGCGTCCATTTTGAATCCTGCGACAAGCACAAGGTCACCTACGATATTGACAGCACACGCCACTGCAACGAAGATAAGCGGTGAACGGCTGTCGCCCAAGCCTCGGAATATCGCCGCAAGCAGGTTATATGCAACGATGAAGAAAATTCCTCCTCCGCAGATACGGACATAAGCCGCCGTTGCTTCGATAGCTTCTTTGGGTGCTTGCATAAGCGCCGATATTGGCTTTGCAAAGCATATCATCACGACAAAAAGGACGGCGGATATTATCGCAAAAACGACCGTTGAGCCGCCGATGACAGGACCTATATCCTCCTGTCTTTTTTCGCCGATATAGCGCGCGATAAGCACCGTCATTCCCATTGCAAGCTGAATGATTACGAACGTTACGAGATTCAGCACCTGACTTCCCGTTGAAACCGCCGAAAGTCCCGCAGTCGTGCCGAAGCGTCCGACAACAAGCAGGTCAACTGCACCGTAAGCCGCCTGCAGGACGAGCGCGCCGAGTATCGGCATCATAAAGCTTACAAGCTTATTCAAAATTTTTCCCTGCGTAAAATCCGATCTTGAATTATCCATTTTTTTTCTTCCTTTCGCTCATTACTTTATAGAATTTTTCGACAGCGGCTATCATTCCGTCCGCTTCCTCGTCCGAGATATTGTCAAGTTTCTGAGATAGTTCGGAAAAATAGGTCTTGTCATACCGCTCGGACAGCTCCTCGCCCTTTGGCGTAACGGCAATGTAGGTTATCCTGCCGTCCTCGTCCGAGGGAAGCTTGCGAAGATAGCCTTTCTCCTCCATTTCCCTAACGGTTCTGGTCACTCCCGGTCGTGGAAGCTCCAGCGCTTCGCTTATATCGGAAATTTTCACTTTTTCCCCGTTCTGTTCGAGCTGTCTTATCGTATCGAGATATTGGATATACGATGGCGCAACGCCCTTTGGCAGTTCGGGCAGCAATTCTCTTATCCTTTTTGCCAGATAGCAGGCATCCAGCATTTCTTTTACTTTTTCGGGTGTCATATTGCCTCCTATAATTATCAAAGGTAATTACCAATGATAATTATATAACTGTTTTTTCGTTTTGTCAAGGGGGAATTTTATTTTTGGGGAGAGTTTTTAATAATATTTAACAAATGAAAACTGTGGATCTCTGTATGTGCTGCAGAAAATACTACAGCTCGATCCCGAAAAACAGGACTTGTAAACACAGCTGTCACTTTATAAAAATCGGCACAAAACCATACAAAAGTTTTGTGCCGATCAATTCCCACCATTATGCAGCCGATGCGAGGTCGTTATAAAAATAGATAAATTTGCAATTGTTAAATTAACGGGCAATGCGAATAAAATGAGGATTCGAACCTCTAAAGACCTGCCCCGATCTTACCATATATCAGCTTATTCCCGCTGTAGGAGTGCATCCGCTTCTGCATAATACTAATTTTTAATCAAAGTGTAGACAAAAAATCGGCGCAAAATCCATTTATTTGAGATTTTGCTTGATTTTTGTACACTTTCAGTTTAAAAATTAGTATATCCCAACCCATTTTTCATATCAGCTCGGTCGTCCAGTTCAGTTCCTGAATTTTCTCATCGACGATGCGGAGCTGCTTGGAAAGTCCGTCAAGCTCCGTTTGTATCTCCGCAACGGGAACTGTGCTGACGATCTTTATTTCGGTTCTTGTCATACGATTCACCTTATTGCTTGCGGTGTTAAGAAAATTTCGGGTGATCTCGATCTTTTTCTTGAGGCAGTCCCTCTGCGCAAGTATCTCGGTGATAGTAGTGCCGTCGCTGACAGTTTTGCTGTTGGTGAGGTTTATCCTTGCCATAAGTTCTTCAAGCCTTTTGAACAGCCTGTCAAGCTCTCCCATAAGCATAATGGGGTCTTCGGCAGGCTTATCGCCGTCCTGAACTTTTGCGTTGTTGTTAAGTCTTACGGAAAGTTCGCTTATCCTGTTCTGGATATCCGTTCTTTCCGATAATGCTGATGCAAGTTTCATAATAACATCTCCTTTACCCTTTTACCACGCCGACCGTAAAAAGCTTCTTTATAGGCGCAGTAAGATCTTTCTGATTTTCCATAACTGTGTCGATGTCCTTGTATGCGAAGCGACACTCCTCGGCTACGTCGCTTTTGTTATTCTTGCCGAGAACGACGTTTCGCTCTTTCAGATCGACCATAACGGACTCGACCGAGAATTTCTCGACCGCACCCGTTCTTGAATAGCTTCTCCCCGCACCGTGAGATGAAGTGAGAAAGCTTTCCTTATTGCCAAGACCTTTCACTATGTAGCTGTTTGAGCCCATAGAACCGGGGATTATTGCGACCTCTCCCTCTGCGGCGTGAACAGCGCCCTTGCGGTGAACCCACACATTTTCGCCGCAATGATTTTCAAGTGCGGCATAGTTGTGATGACAGTTGACCTCGTTCGAATAATTCGGTACAAGTCCCGTGTGCTTTTCGACCTGCTCGGTGAAGATATCCTTGACCTTTCGGAGCATAACGGCTCTGTTTTCGTATGCGAAATCCATTGCAAGATGCATCCAGTTCAGATAGCGCTGACCCGCGTCCGTATCAACCGGCAGGAAAGGCAAATTGTACGAAGACGGCACAGATGAAAAATACTTGTCATTTATACTGTGCGCCAGCGCATTGAAATGCTTTCCTATCATATTTCCGAACATACGGCTTCCTGAATGGAGCATTATACACGCAAGACCGTTTTCGTCCTCCTGTATCTCGATAAAATGATTGCCTCCGCCAAGCGTTCCGACCGAAAGATAGCTTTGCTCAATATATCCGATAAGCTCCTCATCAGCGGAATATTTGCTTATTTCCGTCTGCGCTTTGTCAAGCACCGCCGAGGTCTGCGGCTTGCTGTAATGCTTGAAGCCGACGGGAACGGTTCGGAGAATATTTCCTATTATCACCTTTATAAGCTCGCCGCTCCCCGTCATAGTTTCACGGAGAAGCTTTACGGGGATATCAGTCTGAACGAACGCCATTCCACAGCCGATATCAACGCCGACAGCATTCGGGATCACAGTATTTTTGCAGGCAATAACGCCGCCTATCGGCATTCCCTTTCCAGTGTGCGTATCGGGCATAAGAGCTATATGATCGACTGCGAACGGCAGGTTTGCAAGATGCACCGCCTGTTCAAGACAGCTTTCCTCAATATCATCAATAGAAGCCGCCCATATTTTTATGGGTATCAGCATTTTGTCTTTGTCAAAGTATTCAAACATATTCATCGTCCTTTCGTTTTCGATGTCTTTATTATAGCTGAAAGTTTTTCCATTATCATATAAAAAAAGGTGCGATGTTTTGTAAAGCGTTGATTATGCTGAAAATATGTTGTATAATATTTTCAGAGGAGATGAGGATATGGCTGTGTATTCCGAGCTTATAAAAAGCTTTGACAAGGTAAGGGATTATGTGCGTGACTTCTATATATTCGGCTTTCGCACAAGGGAAGATCAGATAACCAAAAGCAAACGGACTTATGATAACGAGAAGCGCAGGATAGAAAGCTGGCTTTCCGATTTCATTCACACGGAACAGTCGGGACATCAGAAGAAAGTCGCCGTGAAGATAGACAGCAGTCAGATATATCAGAATCCTTTATACAAATGCTTCAAATCGGCGACCTACACCGACAATGATATAAAGCTTCATTTTCTGATAATGGATATGCTTGAAAAATGCGAACTGACCGCCTCCGAAATAACGGATAGTATAGTTTCGGAATACGAAATGGTCTTTGACCTTCAAACCGTAAGGCTCAAACTGAAAGAATATGCCGAGGAGGGACTGCTTCTTCAGCGCAAGGTCGGAAAGTCCGTATTTTTCAGAAAATCGGACGTTTATATTGAAGATATTATGAAGCTCTCCCCCATGCTCTCGGATATGATATCTTTTTTCTCGGAGGAGATACCGTTCGGCGTTGTCGGAAGCTTTATCATGGACAAAGCCGACATCACGAACCGAATTTTCACGCGAAAACACGCATATATGGTGCATACCCTCGATGATGAGATACTGCTTGATGTGATAACTGCGATGAAAGAAAAGCGTGAGGCAACATTATCCCTCATCAGCATCAAAAACGGCAAAAAAGTTGAAAGCTGCGCAGTTCCGTTGAAAATACACAGCTCCGTACAGACGGGCAGGAACTATCTTATAATGTATAATTTGACAAAGAAAAGACTATATGCGGCAAGGCTTGACAGCGTTAAATCCGTAAAGCTCGGAGAAGTCTGCATTGATTATGACAGGTATTATGATTTTTATAAAAACAATGAGAAGCATCTCTGGGGAACAAGTTTCGGAAATGAGCGAAAGCACGGTCAGACCGAGCATATCCATCTGGAGATACTGCTTGATGAGAACAGCGAGAAATTCATTCTCAAACGTCTTGAACGTGAGGGCAGGAACGGCACGATAACAAAGCTCCAAGACGGCAAATACTCCTATGATACAGATGTTTTTGACGCAAACGAAATGTCGCCGTGGATAAAGACCTTTATCGGCAGGATCGCCGTTTTTGATACGACAGATACGGGGCTTAAAGAGAAATTCTACAGCGACATTCAGCGGCTTTATGATATGTACGGAGGTGAGGACGAATGAAGCTTTTTTCGGAGATAAACTGCGCATATTTCAGCATAACCGAAAGGATACTTCGCAGAAAAACAGTTACAATATCGGATATTCGTGATATTATCAGCAAAAACGGATTTTCGGAAACGATGCTGTTTCTCGAACCTAAGCTTATCGGCAAAAACAACATCGGACTTTTGACAGAACAGGACGGCATTTACACTTCCATACTGAAAAATGAGCTGCATATTCCGCTTACCGAGGTGCAGAAACGCTGGCTCTGTGCAGTCCTGAACGATAAAAAAAGCTCTCTGTTCCTTGACCAAGAACAGAAAGCCAAATTATATGAATTGCTCGGAGCAGAGCCGCTTTTCGACGGCGGATTTATCCGTTTTTTTGACCGATTTTCCGACGGTGATGATTTTGAAGATGAAAGCTATATTCGTAATTTCCGAAATATTCTCCGCTCCATACACGAGAACAAACTTGTCAGGATAAGCTTTCAGACGCAAAAAAACGCTCGTGTCACGCACTATTTTCTTCCCGAGAAGATCGAATATTCCTCAAAGAACGACAGATTCAGAGTTCACGTTATCCGATACAATAAAACCAAGCCCGTCGAAAGAGGAATAATCAACCTTTCACAGATAACCTCGTCCGAGCTGACCGATATTATCGCAGAAAACAGGCTGTATAAAGCTCCGTCCAAAAAGGAGGTCACTGTTAAGGTGAGCAATGAGCGCAACGCTGTCAATCGTTTTATGATGGAGTTTGCAGAGCTTGAACGTATTTCCAATTTTGACGATACGACCAAGGAATGCATAGTCGTGATGAAATACGATGCCAAAGATGAAACGGAGATACTCATTCGCATTCTTTCATTCGGGCCCGTTGTTGAGGTGATCGGACCGGATGAATTCAGGAAGCAAATCGCTGAAAGGGTAAGGAAGCAGAGACAATTAATTTTTGGAACTGAACATAACATTTGAAGATAAGCACGTCACTGCTCAATTTATTTTATTGTAAAATAAAATCGCTGTCAATACCGTTTCATCTATATACCTCATATCTCACGTCATAAAACATCCGCTTTTTAACTATTTTGTGCTTTAGTATGAAAACGATATGATATTGACAACTTGCAACAAACTATTATTGTCCATTTTGACTGCCTCCTATGATTTTTATTTTTATCGTTATTATATCATAGTGGGCTTTTATTGTCATCCCACCCGATGAGGCTTACTCTATTTTACTAAGTTTAGCTAAGTGCAAATATTTCAATCATATCGCACCAAGTTATTTTTTCAGTATTCCGTTTTTGTCCAAGAAATATGTCTTGCCTTTTATCGTTGTTTTTCCCGTTGCCATTGTGCCGTCGGAGTTGAAATAGTACCTCTCACCTTTTATTTTCATCCAGCCTTTTGCGGCTTTGTATTTATTTTCGCCGGAGGTCTGCAAGTAATACTTTTTGCCGTCTTTTTTTACCCAACCTGTCACAGCCTGTCCGAGATTTTTTGTTTTCTTGGAGAAATAATAAATATCTCCGCTTTTCATTTTTACAAAGCCTTTGCGTGCCTTTCCGCTTTTGTCAAAATAGTATAACTTTCCATTGAAAGTCTTTTTGCCCGAAACAAGCTTGCTGTTTTTGTAGCCGTAAATATTCGAGTGGTAGGACTGAACACCGGTAAATTTTCCGAGTGAGGTGAACTTTACGCCGTTTTTGACAGCGTACAAAGCTGCATCGGAATTTTCGTAAGCATAGATGGACGAACCACTGCCAAATAACATATATCCGATATCTATCTTCATAGACTTGATAATGATCTTTATGTCGTTAAAATATAATTCAAAGGCACTTTTTCCTATATAATCAACCGTTGAAGGGATAGTAATACTTGAAAAAAGGTTACACTGATTGAAAGCGTTTTCTCCTATTGATCTCAATCCTTCGGAAAGCGTTACCGACTTTACGCCGTAATTAAATTCAAAAGCATTATCTCCTATTGTTTCAACGCTTGCAGGTATGTTTATTTCAGTAAGCTTGCTGTATTTAAATGCGGAATCATCGATGAGTTTCAAAGTGTTTGGGAACTTTACCGATGTTAATTTGCTGTATTGACCTGCCTCGGCTGCAATAGATGTAACAGGATATCCTTCAACCTTGGAGGGAATGGTCAAAGAAGTAAGACTGCTGTTTATTTTGATTATTGTCACTTCATCATCAGAAATAAAATAATCAAAAAGTCCCTTGTAGTTTCCCTCAGAAAAATCCGATGCAGAAACAGTTATCCCACAAAAAAACTGTAGGATAAAAAATGCGGATAAAACAACTGCAATAATTTTTTTCATTTAAATTTTCCTCCTTATAAAGACATTACCCGACAACCATTTGAATAATAACAATCTACATTTTTTAAAATATATCCGCCGTCTTTCTTTGCATAAGTGACCTTGATCTTTCGGCAGACATTCATATATGTCGCATCCGAATAATACCACATATCATCGGTATAATATCCTGTCTTTTTGTTTTTGGTCGTCTTTTTGCATCTGACAGCATAGACAGGCATACCGTGACCGCATTCCTTAAAGTACAGACCATCTTTTTTTGTAAAAACATCTAATTCACTTGGGGATATCTGCTTTTTGCTGCCATAGAATTTGTTGAGCTCCTTTGTGAGTGCGGTTTTCGAGATACCGTTCGGGTATTTACGGGATAAAGCATAATGATAATAAAAATGGATAAAGCCACCCGTATATTCCATATTTTTGATCTGTTTTTGCGTTGCACTTCCGAAATCGGTTATATAATCGGCAATGCCGTCGCTTAAATAGAATTTAGGATATCGCACCCAATAGGGTTCTGTTCTTTTTCCCATAGGATAGAACAGATAAGTACCGTTTTCTCCGTCATTCATATTAAAATATGCAAAGTATTTGTGCTTGCCTTTTTGGAAAAAGCTTTTATTGCTTTTTGTAATATTAAATGTTATGTACGCTCCGGTTTGGCCGTACCCATCGTTATTCTCAATAATCTCAACGGAAAAATTCTTTATACTAACACCGCTGTATTTGAATTGTTCCGGATCGGTGCATGGAATATATTCTGCAACAAGCTCATAGTTATGATCTTTCAGAGCCTTTGCAAATGTGTAGTAATAATCATAATCATCAAGCTGGTATATATTGATCTGATCGTTATTGTAGGCAGATGCGTTGATGCTTAACACACTTATGCCGAATGTGATCGTCAGGATAACAGCTATAAGTTTTTTTATGGTCATTTTATCACGTCCTTAAATGTTTTATATTTTTCGTTAATAGCTTATATTACAATTCGGATGTTCGCTTTTCAGCTTTTCAAAGGTATCGTAACCATATACTTGATTATATACCAAAGACAATGACTCTAAATTTGTTAAATTACTTAATGGACTTATGTCACTTATTTGATTAACATTAAGATCCAAATAGGTAAGATATGTCAAATTGCTTAATGCACTTATGTCACTTATTTGATTGTTTATAAGCGACAGATGATAAAGATATGCTAAATTGCTCAACGGGCTTATATCGTTTATCTGATTGCTATCTAAAACCAAATTGGATATTACTGTTAAGTTATTTAATGGACTTATGTCACTTATCTGATTATCCGATGCCCATAAAATAGTCAAATTTGTTAAATTGCTCAATGGGCTTATATCTTCTATCTTGTTATGTGTCAAATTCAACACTGATAAATTTGTCAATTGGCTTAAGGAGGTTAAATTTTCTATCTTGTTATACGACAAATCCAACTCTGATAAATTTGTCAATTGGCTTAAGGGAGTTAAATCACTTATTTTATTAGAGCTCAAGTCAAGTACCATCAAATTTTTAAATTCAGATAATTGTTGTATATCTTCATCTGTTAAATATTCATTTGATAATTTTAGCTTTGTTAAAGAAGTTGAATACTGGCTGCCATTTATTGTAACGTAACTGACTTTAGACTTATTATTTAGATGGTCTGCAAAATCTGTTGCAGCTAATTCAATAGAGTCGTTGGCAAGAGTATGATAATATGTTAAATCATGCGGATATTCGGACATATATGCGTTGCATTTATTAAAAGAGAATTCTGATGATATCGGTACTGTTAATGTAACTTCTCCCGATCCATTATATACAATTTTTTGAGCCGATAAATCGCTGATACCAATGAATTCATTTGAGGCGGGAAAGATAACTTCGATTTCCCCTGCCTCTGAACTGGTCAAAAAATATTTGACCGTTACATCATACAAATATGAATCAGGATCAGTACATACAACATTTTTTATTTTTATATAATCCTCTGTAATTTCAGCAATGTCAGTGTTATCTGTATTTTCAAAATAATAATCATCATCGTCACTGAAAATAACTTCCTCATCATCTTCTTCGCCGATTGATTCCGGAACTTCTGTCATTGTACTTTCTTGTTTTTCGGTTTCGGATATTTTAGAAATTTCGGTCGTTTCGTCGTTATCATACGTTCCGGAAGTTACGATCATTTCGGAAGTTATAGCTGTTTCACCGGTCACATTTGTTTCCGCCGAAACATTTTCCTTATTTGCGCATCCCGAAAAGCCGCACATAGCAACAGCCAAACACAAACTAAGGATAATAGTCCTTTTTATCATTTTCATAACTAATACTCCTTTCATAATTTAAATAGTATCTTTGAACGCAGTTCTCACGATCTGATCAATAATAATCATTGTAATTGTCATCCCAATAATCATAGCTGTCATAATCATCATAATCATCGTAATCGTCATAATATTCCGTTTCGGTGTCCTGAGAGTTATAGCGATCCTTATTTGTATCCAAAGCGCCCGTCGATGCTTTGCCAAAAAAGATCAAAATAATGACAACAGCAATTGCTGCAAGTACAATATACAATGTTTTTTTGTTTTCACGTTTCTTTTCTTCGTTCTCTCGATCAATAAGCTGCTGATGTTTTATTTCTATTTCATGCTGATATCTTTGCTCCTCTGCTTTTCTTTGTTTGTCGAGCTCACGCCTGCGCTCACGTTCCTTTTCCATGAGCTCCAATTTGCTATTATTTTCTTCTTCCCGAGCTTTGATATGCCGGTCATCAAAGAGCTCAAAAAGCTTGCTTTTATCTATTCCGCACACGGAACATTCACGATTATAGTGATTTATCGCTCCGCAGGTGCATATCCAGTGGTATTCATAGGTTTTGGGTATGTATATCACCTTATCCGCAGGGTAATTAAGGCTCTTGAACTCATCCATCAAAACGGGTAAAAGTCTCTTATCGGGCATATCTTTCACACGACTCTGTAAACCGAATACTATTATTTTGTCATTCTCGGAAAACTCCCAGCGTGTATCATCGGAGAAAATAACGCTTTTTACGACAACGTTGCATTTTCTGGTGAATTTATTTGGGCAACAGATCAACTCTTTATCACCAAATGTCTTTCCGTTTTTGATATTAAGGTCAAGAAGCTGATATCTTGTTACGCCTTCAAGCGTTTCATTTTCAATATCGAAACACACAATATCAAAGATAACAGCACTTATACACTTTGGGGAAATGCTTTTGAATCTTGTCTGAACAAATATATTGTTTGTTTCGCTGTCTTTAAGTAAATTTCCTCCTGTTATGAATATAGGACATCCTTCGATATACTGATAATTTTCAAATCGTCTAATAACAGTAAAATCAAACATATTGCCACCTCTTAATCCATGATATCAGGATATACATCATCATTTTTTGTGTCGCGATTTTGTACGGGAGCAGTCGGTACTGTTGTGGAATTATTTTGATTTGGAGGATAATATGCAGTTGATTGATCATTATACACAGTATATGTCGTTGAAGTTGTTTTAGGTTTATCGGTAAGTCCACCGTTTGATTTGATCTGATAAATGATCCCGCAGACAGCACACAGAAGAAAAACAAGTATACCAAGGTTAGAACCTGCTGCAATGTTCAGCGCTCCAACCAGTCCCGTGTAAATTATGACTATTGGTTTCCAAAACTTTACGACAAGAATTCCTGTAATGATAGCGGGAATAAGCGACGTGAAGAATGATGGTACAATGTTTGTATCACCCAGTATAGCCTTATTCATAATTGAGACGGCGAGCGATACGATATAAACTCCCGAAAATCCGACAAGGAATGCGCCGACAAGCTCCCAGAAATATGCGATCATCGCTCCGGCGATACCGCATATTAGCATTATAAAAATTATAAATGTCACTGTTCCCTGAATTGAATCAGCGTCCAATTCAACAAATGCAGCAGCACCTAAAAGCCCAATTATAAATCCTACCGTTGCGCCTGTGACAAAACCACTTATCGCAAGCGTTACTCTGTAAAGTTTATAACCCCAGAAACACTGTATAATTCCGATAACGATAACAATGAGAGATATTACCCATCGTATCTTGTTCAATACATCAGAAAGCTCCGAAAAGATACTGAAAATATCCATACCCGAACCGTAACCACCATAATCACTAAATAAATCGTACATAAAACCTTTGACCCCTTCCTATAGAACTGCTATAATTTTAATTCAGAATAAAAATTATCCGTATTTATATTATAAATCTAAAAAAACAGACATGTATTTTTCAATTCCGCTTGAAATCTGTGCAGTGCCGTGGTATAATTACTGTCTCTTATACACATCTGACGCTG
>ERZ1026854.502-NODE-502-length-27456-cov-4.895661_pt1 | contig 27456 bp, 25 predicted proteins | sample MGYA00380157_ERZ1026854 | MGnify/ENA primary metagenome ERZ1026854 (study PRJEB33269, sample SAMEA4719793) | human gut metagenome | biome: human-associated habitat; feature: organic feature; material: feces | place: Cameroon | collected 2013-10 ... | reverse complement strand
TATGCGATTATCTGACAAAGGAAATGACTGACGACCTGGCTCTGACAGCGGAGAAAATCATGCTTCGGGCAAAGAAGGAAAACAAGCGCTCGGACGACATGACCGTCGAACTTCTGCGCATTGAAGCTCCCGCGAAAAACGCAATGGACAAAGTCCCTTCCGCGACGGGTGAGTTTTCGCCTTTCGGCGATGATTTTTCCGTCCAAATCGGAGGATAACCGTCCAAAAACGAGCTTTTCGGAGAAAAACAGAGGAAAAAGCGGCTTAAATTCCGTTATTTTCGCCTAATTTCGATTTTTTTAAGTTTTTTTCAAAAAAATATTGCATTTTATATATATATCTGCTATAATGCTCTTGTGAATTTCGGATGGGGGTTCCCGTCCGGTCGAAAATAAATTTTTTGATATTGTTCACGGCACTTTTTAATGCACGGAAAATCTCGGTTTTTCGTGCATTTTTTAAATCCGTAAAATCGGAAATTTATAATTAAAAGTGGGAGCAGAAATGGACCGTAACACAAAAATCATCGAGCTGAGAAATGTTTCAAAAAGCTTTGACGGCGAAACCGTACTCAAAAATCTTTCCCTTGACATTCACGACAAGGAATTTATCACCCTGCTGGGTCCCTCGGGCTGCGGCAAAACGACTACGCTTCGTATAATCGGCGGCTTTGTTGAACCCGACAAGGGGGACGTATGCTTTATGGGCGCAAGAATAAACGACCTGCCGCCTTATAAACGCAACGTAAACACCGTTTTTCAGAGATACGCTCTGTTTCCTCATCTGAACGTATTTGAAAACATCGCATTCGGACTCCGCGTCCATCGCACACCCGAAAGGGAAATCGTTGAGAGAGTTGAAAAAATGATAGCTCTCGTAAACCTCAAAGGCTTTGAAAAAAGAAACGTGACGACTCTCTCCGGCGGTCAGCAGCAGAGAGTTGCAATCGCGCGCGCGCTTGTAAACAATCCGAAGGTTCTCCTTCTGGACGAGCCCCTCGCCGCTCTTGACTTAAAGCTCAGAAAGGACATGCAGAAGGAGCTGAAAAATATCCAGCAGCAGACGGGAATAACGTTTATCTACGTCACGCATGACCAGGAGGAAGCCCTCTCCATGTCCGATACAATCGTCGTCATGGCGGACGGAGAAATTCAGCAGATAGGTACCTCCACGGATATATACAACGAGCCGAAAAACGCCTTCGTTGCGGACTTCATCGGCGAGTCGAACATTCTGGACGGCACAATGCTTGATGACCTCAAGGTCAAATTTTCCGGTCACGTTTTTGAATGTGTCGATAAGGGCTTCGGCAAAAACGTCCCCGTTGACGTCGTTGTCCGTCCGGAGGACGTTGACATAGTTCCGATTGAGAAGGGAATGCTCCGCGGAACGGTCACGTCGGTCACCTTCAAGGGCGTACACTGGGAGATAATCGTCGATATCGGCGGCTTCAAATGGATGATACAGACGACGGATTATTGCGCTCCGAACGCCGAAATCGGACTTTTCATAGAGCCCGACGCAATTCATATAATGGAAAAATCCGAATATTCGGATATGTACGGCGACTACTCATCTTACAGCGAGGAATTCGACGAGCTCTCCGACGCAAGCACAGATGAGGAAGATGACGAAACGGAGGCGGAAGAGGAATGAGAAAAACATCGTTTCTTGAAAAATTCGCCGCCGTACCGCACATCGTCTGGATATTGCTCTTCGTCGTCGCTCCGCTGATATTCGTCGCTTACTTTGCGTTCACCGATACTTACGGCAACTTCACCTTTGACAACATCACAATGCTTTCAAGTTATGCGCACATCTTCCTGCTTTCCGTCTGCTTTGCACTGATAGCAACCGCGATCTGTATCCTCATCGGATACCCGCTCGCATTCTTCATCTCTCAGCTCAACCCGAAAACGCAGAAGGCGCTTGTCATATTGCTTATGTTGCCTATGTGGATAAGCCTTCTCATAAGAACATATTCGCTTATGGCAATTCTCGATAACGGCGGACTTCTCAATTCCCTGCTCGAACAGATAGGGCTTGCGAAGGTGAAGATAGTCGGCACGTCCGGCGCGGTTATCCTCGGCATGGTTTATGACTTTCTTCCTTATATGGTTCTGCCGATATACACAACGCTTTCAAAGCTCGACAAGAGATATTTTGAAGCGGCGGCAGACCTCGGTTGCAGCGGGACGAAAACGCTTTTCAAGGTTGCTTTCCCGCTCTCCCTCCCCGGCGTTATTTCGGGAATAACAATGGTTTTTGTCCCTTCGATAAGCACATTCTATATTTCTCAGAAGCTCGGCGGAGGCAGCTTTGACCTCATCGGCGATACTATCGAACGTCATTTCCAGAACAAGAGCACATATAACATCGGCGCGGCGGTTTCCCTCGTAATGATGATACTCATCCTTATCTCCGTTGCGGTTATGAACCGCTTTACGGACGAAAATGAAGGCGAAGGAGGTATTATTGTATGAAAACACTGTCAAGAATATATATACCTCTTATATTTCTCCTGCTCTATGCGCCGATCCTTGTTGTCATAATCTTCTCGTTCAACAGCGCAGGCTCCCTCAACCATTTCGACGCCTTCTCGCTTCATTGGTATAAAGAGCTTTTCAGTGACGCAACCGCACTCACTGCGCTCAAAAACTCGCTTTATCTCGCGGTCGCCTCATCTCTTATCGCAACCGTTATAGGCACATTTGCCGCCTTCGGCATAAGCAGAATGAGAAACCGCCATATAAAAACGGCTGTCATGTCTGTGACGAACGTTCCGATGATGAACCCCGATATAGTTACGGGCGTTTCGATGATGCTGCTCTTCGTTGCGGCAATGTCCGTTCCGTTTATACCAATCAAATTCGGCAGAGCGACGATGCTCATCGCGCACACAACCTTCTCTCTGCCCTATGTCATCCTTTCCGTGCTTCCCCGTTTCAAGCAGATAGACCGCTCGATATGCGACGCGGCGCTCGACCTCGGTTGCACACCCGCACGCACGTTTTTCAGAATAGAGCTTCCGATGGTGCTCCCCGGAATAATTTCGGGACTTATGCTCGGCTTTACGCTCTCGCTTGACGACTTCGTAATCAGCCATTTCGTCTCCTCTCCGGACTTTCAGACTCTCCCGCTCTATATCTATAACCAGACGGCGCACGAGGTCAAATACAGTATGTATGCGCTCTGCTCGCTTATGGTCTTTGCGATACTTATCCTGCTGTTCCTGGTCAACTTTGCAGGCTCTGTCGGAAAGAAGAAGCCGAAAACGGCAGGAGGTGCAAAATGATGAAAAGAATTATTTCCGTTTTATTTACGGTTCTGCTCCTTGCGACACCCCTTCTTATGACGTCGTGCGGGAAGGCGGATGAAGGAGGAGAAGAAACAGTCTCAGGTGAGACGACAACTCTCTATGTCTATAACTGGGGCGAATACATTTCGGACGGCTCGGACGACTCGCTTGACGTAAACCGCGCGTTTGAGGAATACTGCCGCAAGGTTCTCAAAAAGAACGTAAAGGTCAACTATTCGACGTATTCTTCAAACGAAGACCTCTATGCAAAGCTTTCAAGCGGCGCCGTCAGCTATGACGTCATAATCCCCTCGGACTATATGGCGGCAAGACTTGCGGCAGAAGGGCTCATAATGGATTTTGATCCCAAGGAAAGCATAGAAAATTACAAATATATCGACGATCGCTTCAAGGGGCTTTATTATGACCCCGATGAAAAGTTTTCCGTTCCTTACACCTTCGGCACCGTCGGCGTGATATATAACACGAAGTACGTCCCCGAAGATGACGAAAATATCGGCAGCTGGGCGCTTATGTGGGACGAGGACTACAAGGGCAACATCCTTCAGTTCAACAACCCCCGCGACGCCTTCGCAACGGCGCAGTTTTATAATAAAACAAGCATAAACTCCGAAAATCCGGACGACTGGCGTGCCGCGCTCGACCTTCTTGTCAAACAGAAGAGTATCGTTCAGGGCTATGTTATGGACGAGGTCTTCAACAAGATGAAAGGCGGAAGTGCTGCGATCGCTCCGTATTACGCCGGCGACTATTTCACAATGTATGGCGACAACGAGGATCTCGCCTTCTATCATCCCGAAGAAGGGACAAACGTATTTGTTGACGTTATGTGTATTCCCTCAAGCACAAAGAATTTTGATCTTGCAAAGGAATATATAAACTTCATGCTGACGGAGGAAATCGCCGTTGCAAATGCGGAATATGTCTGCTATGCCTGGCCGAACACCCTCGTAAAAGACAATGAAGACTATATCGCTTATATGACAGAGGAAGTCCATCCCGATGCAATATCAATCCTTTATGATTTCGATATGTCGAATATGGAGTTCTTCTATGACCTTCCCGATGATACAAGATCACTTATGAATTCCCTCTGGGAGGATCTCAAAATCGAAAGCAACATAGGCGCGGCGATATATATCATCTGCGCGGTGATAGTTGTCATTCTTGTTGCGATATTCGTCACGCGGTTTGTGATAAAACGCAGAAGAAAATACTATTTCGATAAATATTCCGCAAGCTGAAAGGAGATATTGAAATGAAAAAGGCTTCCCGTATCATATGGGGAATTCTCATTCTTGCGCTTGGCGTCGTGCTCTTCGGCAACGCCGCGAAGCTATGGGACGTGAGTATCTTTTTTGACGGCTGGTGGGCGGTGCTCATCATGATTCTGGCGCTGTTTTCCGTCTGCACGGACAAGCCGAATATAGTAAACGTTTATTTTCTGATATTCGGCGGGGTTATGCTTCTCAAAGAGCAGGGCGTGCTCATTCCCAAAGAGACAAGCTCATGGCTCATAGCCCTTGCCCTTCTGATTGTAATTGCCGGAATAAGCATTATTATCCACACGGCGTTCGGCTCTAAAAAAAACTATAAAACCGTAACGCATACCGTCTCCTCCGATGACTGCGTGAACGTTTCCTTCGGCGAGGAGACAATCGGCTGGAACGGCAACGAATTTGAAAAAGGCAACTATTCAGTCGCTTTCGGCTCGCTCACGCTTGACCTGCGCATGGCAGTGATCGCCGAAAACGCACGGCTTTCCGTATCGGCTAAATTCGGCGAGCTGAACGTCCTTCTTCCGGACGATATTGACGCGGAAGTTGACGGAAACGTCTTTCTCGGACAGATCGACCCTCCCTCCGGCGGCGGAGAAAAAAAGCTGAAAATAACAGCATCCGCAACATTCGGTCAGGTCTCGATCAAAAAATAAGCAAAAACCTCACGGCAACCGCCGTGAGGTTTGTTTTTACTTTTTATTTTCTTTCAGCCTTTCAAGCACGAGCGCATATCCGTCACTTCCGTACGAAAGGCACTTGGCAACGCGGCTGATAGTCGCCGTGCTCGCGCCTGTTTCCTTCGATATTTCCTGATAATTTTTCTTTTCCGAAAGTAGCCTTGCGACCTCATATCGCTGGGAAATATCAAGAATTTCCTTTATCGTGCAGGCGTCCTCGAAAAATTTATAACATTCGTCAACCGTTTCAAGCGAAAGTATCGCTTCAAAGAGGGCGTCCGTTGCGGGAGAGCGCAGCTTATCCATAAAAAATCCTCCGTAGATTTGTTTACTTTAACAGTATAACACTTTATTTTGTTAAAGTCAAGCGAAAAATAAAAAGTCGAAATGTGATGCTTTACAAATCACGAAAACGTGATATAATGAGTATATTCCATACGCATTGAAGGTGATGTTACACATGTGGTTTATATTTGCGATTTTATCGGCTGTGTTTGCAGCGCTTACATCAATACTTGCAAAGGTCGGAATCAATAATGTAAATTCAAATCTTGCAACTGCAATACGGACAGTGGTAGTTGTACTTATGTCGTGGGGAATGGTATTCATAACAAACACACAAAGCGGAATAACCGAAATTGACCGTAAAAGCTGGCTGTTTCTTATTCTTTCGGGACTTGCGACCGGTGCATCATGGCTCTTTTATTACAAGGCGTTGCAATCCGGCGATGTAACAAAAGTCGTCCCGATAGACAAGTTGAGCGTAATTTTCACTCTTGTTTTTGCGTTTGTTTTCCTGCACGAAAAATTCGATATAAAATCGCTTATCGGATGTATCCTGATAGGAGCCGGAACACTTGTAATGGCTCTGTAAACCACGTTGTATACGCTGCAAAAAATTTTACCTACGGAGGATAGCGAAAAATGCAATCCATAAGAGAAATATATAAGATCGGCAGAGGGCCCTCAAGCTCGCATACTATGGGCCCCGAAAAGGCGGCAAAGGTCTTTCTTGAAAAATATAAAAATGCCGAGAGTTATAAGGTCATTCTCTACGGTTCCCTTGCGAAAACCGGAAAAGGACACCACACCGATCTTGCAATAAACAGCGTTCTCGGTGCGGGGCGGACGGAAATAGTTTTCGACACGGAAACAGTCGGCCTTCCCCATGAAAACACAATGGACTTTTTCGCATATTCCGGCGGCGAAGAGATCGGATATATGCGCGCGCTCAGCGTCGGCGGAGGGGACATTTCGGTTGACGGTTTGCCATCCGTAACACCCCCGGAGGTTTATCCGGAAAACAGCTTTGCGGAGATTTCCGCATATTGCAAAAAATATAATCTTCGCCTTTCGGACTACGTTTATAAATACGAGGGCGAGAGCATCAAGGATTATCTTATGGCAGTCTGGCAAACTATGAAAAAAGCCATTACCGACGGACTTTCCGAAAGAGGTGTCCTTGAAGGCGGACTGAATGTCGAAAGAAAGGCGGCGGTACTTTTCGGTCAGCACCCGAAAAACGAAACCGACGCAAACAGAGAAAACCGCATTGTCTGCGCTTATGCGTTTGCCGTCGGCGAACAAAATGCGGCAGGCGGAACCGTTGTAACAGCGCCGACGTGCGGAGCGTGCAGCGTACTCCCCGCAGCTCTTAAATATATGCAGGAAACACACGACTATTCCGATGACGAAATTATAAATGCGCTCGCCGTCGGCGGGATAGTCGGAAACATCGTAAAGACAAACGCCTCTATAAGCGGAGCGGAATGCGGTTGTCAGGCGGAAATGGGCACAGCCTGCTCAATGACTGCCGCCGCGCTCTGCGAGCTTTCTAAAATGAAACTCAGCCAGATAGAATACGCCGCCGAGGTTGCAATGGAACATCAGCTTGGGCTGACGTGCGACCCTATCTGCGGGCTTGTGCAGATACCCTGCATTGAGCGCGGCGCCGTTTCGTCTATGCGCGCTATAAACGCTCTCAGCCTTGCGACCTTCCTTGCAAGCTCCAGCAAGATCTCTTTTGATAACGTTGTAAAGACTATGTATCGCACAGGCAAGGATATGAATGCCCGTTACCGCGAAACCTCCGAAGGCGGTCTTGCATACACATACAAAAAAGCCTGACCTACTTTTCTTTGACCTACTTTTCTTTGAAAAGAAAAGTAGGCAAAAGAAACTTCGGTTATTGGGAAGTATGTGCAGATTTTTAAGTCACTGCACAGACGTAGCTTAAAAAAGGCAAAAGAAACTTTAGTTATCAGGATGTATGTGCAGATTTTTAAGTCACTGCACGGACGTGGCTTACAAAAAGGCAAAAGAAACTTCGGTTATTGGGGACGATATGCAGATTTTTAAGTCTCTGCACAGACAGGGCTTAAAAAGGCAAAAGAAACTTCGGTTATCGAGGAGTTTACGCGGAGTTTACAGCAAAAAATCAGGAGCCGCCGGCTCCTGATTTTTTATATTATCCCTCAAATTCCGAGAATTTGTCTTTTCTTTGCCGTGAATTCCTCTTCGGATATTACTCCGTCGTCACACATCTTCTTCAGAACAACGATGTCGTCAAGCCGGTTTTCGGAAGTCTCTTCTCTGCTCACCTCGTATCTGAGCCACAAACCGACAAAGACATATTGCACAATGTTTATAATGCAGAGCGAAATGTATAAAATGCTCGCATAGAATCCCGTGAATCCTATAACTCTAAAACAATCAAGTATCACATAAACAGTCATAATGGCAGCAGGAATGAACCAAAGCTTGCATACGATATACTTCGCACGCGGAATTTTGCCGTTAAATGCAAACAGTACTATCATTGCAGCCATTGCGAGAGAAGGGACAAAATAGACAGTACCTTGCCAATTGCGACAGGCGCGTATTATAGATACCGGAAGGTTCTCTAATATAAATGTCAACACAACAACTATTGCGCAAACCTTCCTGTCTGCTTTGTTTATTATTTTTCCAATCATTTTTCCGTCCCCACTCAATTGCCGTTTTTCCTTTTCAGAGCTTCAAACTCCTCCTTTGTTATCGTACCGTTTGCAAGCCACTCTTCGTATTTTTTCATTATGTCCTCGGATGACCGAGTCTGTGATTGAGATGTTGGTGTAGCTCCGTAAAACGGTTTTTGTGCGGAACCTGTCGAGGAGGAAGAACTCGTCAAAGATGAAGACCCCATACCGTTTACATCTCCGGCAAAGCTCTTGAGCGAAGCGCTCGGCTTTGCGTCATACAAAGCATTTCTTATCATCTTTATATCGTATATCGTCCACAAAGCAAACTTTGATACAAAATACAAAAAGATGAAAAGCGCCGGTCCTCCGAAAACCAAAGCCCATCCGAGAGCATCTCCGCTGTCTTCGCCTATAAATACAAAGCCCAGAATTACAGCAGCGCCGGACGCCAGTACCGTTGCGATTATCAAAATCGTTTTGATGAAATTCAATGATGCGTCGCTTTCTTCAAATGCACGGGGATTGTATGATTTTTCAATGTCTTTCTTGTCCATAAAGACCTCCTCAAAAATATAAATGATGAAATAAAAAAGTGCGCGGCTCAAAGCCACGCACAAAAAACGTAAGCTCCAAGCTGCGACGCAATCATTTTATAGCACATAGTCAAGGACATAAGCATACAAAAAGGGAGCATACATTTTTATCGTGAAATAAAAATGTATCCTTATATCCACAGCTTTTGTGCGTCTATTCGATTACGTCGCAAATAGATTATATCATAAATTCTGAGATTTGTAAACATATTTTTGAAAATACAGCACATTTCCTTCCCGCACACACAAAAAAATCCCGCTCACGCGGGATTTTTTGCTCATTTCTTTATATCTTCTTTCCTGAATTTATATTTTTTATCGCAGAAGCGGCAGCAGACCTCGATCTCGTCCGTATCGGAGAAGAGATCATCTATATCTTTTTCCGAAAACGACGATATTGCGGAAAGAATCCTGCCCCTGTCGCAATCGCAACGGTAGCCGGCGGGGATCTCGTCAAAGACGTCGTATTCAATCCCCGCGAAGGCGCGGTCAAGGAGCTGTTCCTTTGTCACGCCGTCGGCAATGAGATGAGAAACATTTGTTATAAGCGGGAGATTTTTTTCAATCTTGTCAACAGTCTCCTCCGAAGCATAAGGCAAAAGCTGAATAAGCACTCCGCCTGCCGCCTTGCAGGAAAGGTCGGTATCGACGAGAACTCCGAGAGAACATACCGTCGGTATCTGCTCGCTTTTTGCAAAGAACGTGCATATATCATCGCCAATCTCGCCCGTCGTTATTTCAACTGAACCCGTCTGCATTTCGCCGGAGCCGAGATCTCTGACAACGGAGAGTATCCCCGCGCCGACCGCACCGCCGACGTCCAATTTCCCGTTTGATTTCAGCGGCAGATCGACGTCCGGATTCTGAATATAGCCCTTGACGTTGCCCTCGTAATCCGAAACGGCAATTATCTTTCCGGCAGGACCGTCGCCCGAAAAAGTGAGCGTCAGCCTGTCATTTTTCTCTTTGAGCATCGTTCCCATAAGGGACGCCGCCGTCATAACTCTGCCGAGAGCCGCAGTCGCTGTCGGAGAGGTGTGTTTCATTTTGACGGCTTCGTTTACTATGTCCGTCGATATGATGATGACGGCTCTCGCCGAGCCGTCGCTTGTCATCGCGCGGATAATATTGTATTCCATATTGTTTCACTTCTTTCTGCAAACATAAAAAATTCTTTCGCTCGCTCCGGTGACGGGAGCGCCCGAAACATCGGAGACGGTTTCGCAAAGCTCCAGTCCCGCTTTTCCGATGGCATTTTTCAGCGTCCTTTCGCTATACATTCTCTGCCTCTGATATTCGTCCGTCCTCTGCCATCTCTCGCCGTGCTTTTCAAAAAAGGTCAGATAAAAATCGCATATGCCCTTCTCTTTCATATAGTAATTCTGCCACGAAAGGAAAAGCCCGTCCGTTTCATAGATAAAGGTGTTGTCGGCGATGACGTTTTCGTATTTATACTTGCTGTTTACATCAAAAACAAACACACCGCCCTCGCAAAGGCTTGCGGAAACTCTCTCAAAGCATGAGGAAAGCTCCTCTCTCTTCGTCAGATAGTTTATGCCGTCAAAGCTGCATATCGCCGCTCCGTAGTTTTCGCCGCAGTCGAGCTTTGCCATATCCTGCTCCAGAAGAAGCACCCTTATGTGCTTGTCCGAAGCCTTTTTCAGCGCCGCGGAAAGCATTTCGCAGCTTATGTCAACCCCCGTCACTTCATAGCCTTTTTCCGCCAGAAGCACGGAAATGCTCCCCGTTCCGCAACCGAGGTCAATCAGTCTTTTCGGCAGGGACGGAGCATATTTTTCAATTATTCTCTCATAAAAATCGGCATATGAAACATAGTCGGTGTCAGCCATAAGGCTGTCATAATGCCGCGCAAGTATTGAATAGCTGTCCTCCATTTTTCTCCCCTCTTATCTGAAAAGCGTTTCGCCGTCGCCGAAATAAACCGCCTTGCGACAGATGAAAACCTCACTCTCCGCAAGCGCAGGCACCTTTTCCGTTATATATTTTATCAGAAGATTCGGTCCGACAAAAGTCAGCTCCTTGCAGGAGAGCTTTGCTCTCAATGTCAGCATTCCGTTTTCCGCCCTGCACGAAAGCAGACGCATATTTTCCGAGATGTTGAATTCATACGTGCCGGCTTTGCCGGTTTTTTCGACGGTTATCTCGCCCGAAAGAGCCTCTACGACCTCACCTTCAAGGTCGGTCGCCGCGGGCGTTTCAAAGGCAATTTCATAATCCGCCCAGCCGATATCGGAAAACTTGCTCTCCGGCTCATATGCGGAAAGCGCACGCAGCCCCTCCGGAAACGACTCATTGAGTCTTCGGCAGATGATGTCATACGGAACGTCCTCCGTCATCTTGAAATCGATGAATTCGCATTCGCTCGAAACGCCGACGGAAAGCGGCGGAGAAAACACCGTTTTCGGATGAGGATTGAATCCCTGAGAATATACTATCGGCAGTTTTGAACGCAGAAACACGTTCTGCATTGTGCGGTTCAGGTCGAGGTGCGATATATATTTCAGCGCACCCGTTTTTGAAAATTCAACTCTTATTTTTTTAACTTCGGACACCACGATCTTTCACCTCCGAGCTTATTCGCTCCGCAACCGGAGCATGCCTGCCTGCAATTCGGCGTTGTTTTTTCTTCAAAAGCCTTGTGTCTTTCGCGCAGGAAGAATTCCTTCGTCATTCCTATATCGATTACGTCCCAGGGAAGAATCTCGTCCTCAGCGCGTTCTCTGTTTGCATAGAAATCGGGGTCGATTCCGCACGCCTCAAAAACGGAAATCCACTTGTCATAGCTGAAATATTCCTCCCAGCTGTCCAGCTTCATGCCGCGCCTGTGCGCTTCCATAATGGCCTTGCCGAGACGCCTGTCTCCCCTTGCGAACACCGCCTCGGTACGGCTGACGGAGGCGTCGTGATAGTTATATCTTATCTTTCTGTCCGTTATCTGCTCTTTCAGATACTGCTGCTTGCGGAGGAGCTCGTCAAAATCGCACTGCGGCTCCCATTGGAACGCCGTGAAGGGCTTCGGAATGAAGCAGGCGGCGGAAATTGTCACCTGCGGAGCCTTGCGGGGTCTGCCGGGGGTTGCGTAATATTCTTCGATAACATCTTTTGCCAGCTTTGCGATACCATCAAGGTCAGCGTCGGTTTCGGTCGGCAAGCCCTGCATAAAATACAGCTTGACCTGCGACTTTCCGCCCTCAAACGCAACCCTGCACGCACGGAAAAGGTCTTTTTCCATTACGTTTTTGTTTATGACGTCGCGCAGACGCTGTGTTCCCGCCTCGGGAGCAAAAGTAAGCGTGCCCGTGCGGACGGTTGATATTTTCTCCATAAGCTCCTTCGTAAAGCTGTCCACACGGAGCGACGGGAGCGAAAGAGAAATTTTTCTGTCGTTCGTCCATTCAAGAAGCATATCCGTAAGCTGAGAAATGCACGAATAGTCGCTTATGGAAAGCGAGGAAAGCGTCATCTCTCCGTAGCCGGTGTTGTCCGCCAGCTTTTTCGCCTGCTCGCAAAGCACCTCCGGCGACTTTTCCCTCACCGGACGGAAAACCGCCCCTGCCTGACAGAACCGGCACCCTCTTATACAACCCCTGTAAACCTCAAGAGTTATTCTGTCCTGAACCGTCTGAATGAACGGCACGATGAATTTTTCGGGGTACGGGGCTTTGTCCATATCCTCGACAATGCGCTTCTGAACCTTTTCCGGCACGTCCGGATATTTCGGCTCGAAACGGCTTATGGTTCCGTCGGCGTTGTAATCGACGTCGTAAAGCGAGGGGACGTAAATTCCCTTAATATGCGAGGCTTCCCTCAGGAATTTTTCCTTTGAATAACCGGCTTTTTTATGCTCGATATAAAGCTCCGTAAGCTCGATATTGACTTCTTCCCCCTCGCCGATTATGAAAAGATCGACAAAGTCCGCAAGGGGCTCGCCGTTATAGGCGCAGGGACCTCCGCAGATGACGAGCGGGTCGCCGTCTCCTCTTTCGCTTGCGAGCAGCTTCACCTTTCCCAGCTCCAGCATATTTACAAGAGTCGTATAGCAAAGCTCGTACTGTATCGAAAAGGCGACCATATCGAATTCGCAGAGCGGGTCGGACGATTCAAGCGAGCAGAGAGGAATATCATGCTCGCGGAGCTGCTCCTCCATATCCTCCCATGGTGCAAAGCACCTTTCGCAGGCGATGTTTTCGTGCTTATTGTAAATATCGTAAAGTATTCTCATGCCGAGATTCGACATTCCGATCTCGTATATGTCGGGGAAGCAGAAAACAATTCTTGCGTCAAGTCCTTCCTTTTTCTTTACGATCTGTCCCCATTCGCCGCCCGTATACCGCGCGGGCTTCTGAACTTTTTTAAGTATACTCTCAGGAATTTTCATCTTCCTCTTCCTCGTTACCTTTCGTTTTTATTATTCTGCATATAGGTTTCATGCGGCAGTATTTGCATGGGTCGACGCCCTTGCAGTCAACGGGGGATGCCTGTGCCGCGCCGTTTTTCATCTCCGCGGCGCAGTCGAGCACCGTCTGAACGACGCTCTCCTTCAGCTCCTCGATTGCGTCAAGTCCCATTGGCTTTTCAGCGTACTTTCTTGACGTCGTCCCGAACGGAAGGAATTCCCCTTTCAGATCCGGCTCCATCGCGCGGGCAAGATCAAGCCTGTCATCTCCCATAGCCGTAACAAATCCGGAAACCGATTTTTTCTTTTCCCGCTCAGCGCCGAGCTTTATTTTTTCCGAATCCGTATCAAGGTTGACATAAAGCACGCCCGCGGGCACGGGCTTCTTCCCAAAGCACTTCTCCCCGTTTTCGCAAAGAGAGAAAAGATATAAAAGCATCTGCATGTCAAGTCCCTTTGAAACCTTACCGAAATCAAAGACTTTTGAGCCCGTTTTATAGTCGATTACGCGCAGATAAAGGTTTCCGTCGTCGGGATTATCGTATGTATCGATTCTGTCCACCCTTCCGAAAAGGCTGACGGCGCTTTTCCCGTCGTCTATTCTGAGCGCTCCGACGTCGCACCCCTCGCCGATCGGAAATTCAAACCTTACCGGTCTGAACTTACTTTCCGAAAATTCGCGGCGTATCCTCTGCGCAAATAGCTTTGCCTTTTCGCAGAGGTGATCCGTTATGTGACGGAGACGCGGCGAAAGCTCTCCGGGCGGTCTTCCCGTCACGGAGCGGATATAGCTCTCCGCGGCAAGCCTTACCGATTTTTCGATTTCTTCCTCCGGACAATCCGGATCGCAGGCGTAACGTGCCGCGGCTTCAAGCGCGGCATGCATGAAATTGCCGATGTTGACGGCAGAAAAATCCGCGCTGCCTTCATCCGAAATTCTGAGCTCGTAATCGCAGAAATATTTGAAATGACATTTTATATAGTTTTCGAGCCTTGAATAGCTCGTTTTCGTCTTTTCCCCGAAAAGTTCTTCCGCCGCGTCGCCGGAAATTCTGCACTCTCCCGCCGACACTGACTCCTTTGCATATGCAAGTCGCTCCGAATATTCCGGCTTTGACGAAAGATATTCCGCCATTGCGCGGGACGCGCCGTCGCGCTCTGTCAACACATATTCGAGCGCCGCCTCGGCACTGTATATCCTGTCCGTTTTCGGAATATCGTCAAATTTCAGTTTCGACGCCTTCGGCAACAGCTTTTTCACCTGTCGCAGAGCGGCGGAGCCGTCCGTCTTTCCGACGGGAGCATATGTTATGAAAAGAATTTCGGAAGGGGCGCACACCGCCTGATAAAAATAATAATTTTCGTCAGAAATGCTCTTTTCAAGCGTTGATGAAAACTCAATTCCGCGCTTGCGGAGAAGATCCTTCTCAAACTCGGAGATAATTCCCTCCTCCGATATTCTTTTCGGAAAGACGCCGTCCGTCGCGCCGAGAATATAAACGATTTTCACTTTCGGGTGCGTGTTTGCCGCCCCGCCAATGACAACCTCGTCGACAGAGGTGGGTATCGAGCCTATGTCCGTTTCCGAAAACGCGAGTTTCAGAAGTCTCAGAAAGCCTTCCGCGTCCGTATTTTTTTCTCCCGCACTGCCGACGGTCTGGTCAAGAGCGTCCATCAGCGCGCGCCAGAGCTGGGCGAATTCCTCCGCGCCCTTCGCGTCGCCGACCTTTGCCGCAAGAGCGGCGTCACTCTTCAGCTTTGAAGGGATTTCCATGCTCATCAGAAAATCGTAAAGCGCCGTTGCGTGATCCTTGACCGTTGTGCAGTTTCCGATGAGTCCCGCAAAGGCAAGAAGCGGCTTGCGGACGGTCTCTCTCAGATTGTTCAGCGTTTCAAGCGCTTCTTCATCGCCATCGCGTATTCTGTCATCATAGCCCCGCAGGGGCGCTGTCCACGCCTCGTCCGACGTGAATTTCTTTCCTTGCAGCTTCCATTTTATAAGGTAATTTTCGAGCATATCGCACTCATCGCCCGATATCCCCGCATAGTCTGTTTTTATGTATTCGATTATGTCCCCGAGCCTGAATCCTCTTCCGATGCACGCATAGGCGGAATAAATGAATTTGACGATTCCCCTCTCGTCTATGTCCGTCCGATGGGAAACATAATAAGGTATGCCCGCCTTTTCAAGCTCCGAATCGATTATTCCGGCATAGCTTTCGGTATCGCGCGCGATAACAGCCATATCACGGTATCTGTAACCCTTCCGCACCCGCTTTGCAATATCGGTTGCAACAGCTTCCGCTTCCTCGTGCCTGTTTCGACATTCCACGATAAAGACCCCGTCGCCGTATGCGTCCGTTTCGCCGTCGCTTTTCCGGAGCAGAAACAGCCTGTCTGCAAGATATTCAATGCTCTTGTTCTTATATCCGAGCCTGCGGGAAAATTCAAGCGGCTTTGCGATTTCCGTCCCCGCCTCTTTTGCGACGGCATGAAGAATCGCATCTGTTTTCGCAAGCGAAACAAACGCTGTACTGTCCCTGTCGTCCGCAGGCACATAACCGAGGGTTATATATGTATCGCAGGCGCGGGAAAATATAAGCGAAAGCATGCCGTATTGCTGTTTTGTGAAGCTGATGAAAGAGTCTATGAAAACGTCGCTTCCGTCAAAAAAGTCGCCGCAGACCTCGCACGCCTTCGATATCGCCCCGTCCGGCTCCGACCATCTCTTTGCGATTTCTCCGTCATAAGCGGCGAAGATTTTCGCAAGGTCACAGAGCTTTGCGCGGGTTTTCGGCGTTTCGGAAATGTCCTCAGCCGCCTCGGCAAGTTGCTCCGGCGTTATCATGTTTTTATAAAATTCCGAACGCTCCCCCGTCAGCTTTTCAACAGTCGAAAGGTCGGAAGGAGAGATTTTGCCGAAGCAGTCAAGCTCGGTTTTTATATCGCGCAGAACGCCGTACATTATGATTTTCTTTGCGCCCGCTCCGATATAGCTTTGGCAAATGCCGCCCTTCTTGCGGAATATATAGTTTACGAGACGGGAAAACGTGACGACGTCGATATTCTCTCCGCCTTCGAGCTCTGCGCATTTTCTTTCCGCCGCAACGGCTTCTCTGTCCGGCACGATGATGAAAACACGTCGGCTCTTTGCGGACTCGCTTGCCTTTGCATAAAGCCAGTCGCTCTTTCCGGATGACGTTCTTCCGTATATGAAGTGAAGCATTTTCCCGTTCTCCTTTCAGAAAATTTCAACGATTCTTATGTTCTCCCGTGAAGCAAGCGTCTTGACAAGCGAGAAAACAAAGCTGATATGAATATATATTTTTCCGTCCTTCGGCTTTGACGCGCTGAGGAAGCCGCATTTGAAAATCGAGCCCGAAACGCACATCAGCGTGCCCTTCTTTTTCAGCTCCTCCGCGTATCCGCCATCGACATCCTCATAGACTATATAAACCGTGCCGGAAAGGTCGTCAAAGCGCTTTCTGCAATGCTTTCTTGAAAAAACGGCGATAAGCGCGCCGAGCAGGGAAATCAGAAAAGCCGCCGGCAGGAGCAACAGCGCAAGCACCGCCGCAATGGCAATCGTCGCGCCGCTCTGGATGAGCAGGATTATCAGATATGCGATTCTGACGACCGAGGAGGCGAGAAGAAATCTTTTCAGTCCGAAAAATATTTTGGAGCATATATCCGCCGTCGCGGACATGTTTATCGCGTTTTTCAGATATCCGACATAGCCCGAATTTCTTTCTGCGTTCGTTCTTCGCAGAAACTCCTTGACGGGCTCGTTATTTCTGCCCGTCAGACTTGCAATTCTGCGCTTGTAATATGCGTTTTCGGTTTTCAGTATCGCGTTTTCGATTTTCAGCTTTTCGTAACTCATATTCAGTCCCCCCTCCTTCCGTGCGTATTCTTTGCAGACAGCTCCCGTTTTAATCGTCACCGGAAAGCAGTCGCAGGTTTCTTTCGACAGTCGCCCGCCCTCTCCATGAGAAAGCGCGCTTTTTGAATTCTTCATCCGTCATTTCCGAAAGCGCTTCGACCGTCAGATTTTTTATTCTGTTCTCTCTGAAAAATTCAATCGGCGTTTCAGCCCCGCCGTCAATCGCCTTTTTCACAAGCGGACAGGCAAGCTGGCAGATATCGCAGCCCCATGCGCTGCCGTATTTTTTTATGTAAGCCTTTTCGTCCTCCGAAAGCCCGCCTTTTTTCTGTGTGACAGCCGAAAGGCAGTCCATTCCGCTTTCCGTCATGGGGCAGGCACGGCGGCACGCACCGCAATGACTGCAATACGAAAGCGGAAAATCGCCCCGCGGGTCACAGCCGAATTTTTCCGGCGCATTGTCCGTAAAAATTTCCGCAAGAAAGACAAACGATCCGTATTTTTCGTTTATGATGACATAACTGTCGCCGACGACGCCGAGTCCCGCACGGCAGGCGGCGTCCGCCTCTTCAATCGGGGACTTGTCCGAAAAGCCGACAAACCTTCCGCCTAACTTCTCACCGAGCTTTCCGCAAAGCCGCGGAAAAAGCCCGTCGCAATAGGCGTGATAATCCATCGGGCGCGCATAGAGCGAAATATTGCCTTCCCCGTCACCCATATAATACGGAATGAGAAACATTATCGCCGTTTTCGCCTCGTCCGCCGGCAGTCCCTCTCTTTGCAGAAGGTCGGGACGTCGCACATTGCATTTTTCAATCGGGAGCGGAGCAAAACACTCTATGTTTTCCGAAAGGAATATCCCGCGAAGCTCGTCTTTCATATACTTTATATCCTCATCCTGCGTTTTTGCAAATTTTCCTTGAATAAAACATCAATATATGGTATAATAAATCAGATTGAAATAAGTTGCGCGTTCTGCGCCTATAAAGATATTATAACAAATTTTCATAATAAATCAACAGAAAATTCAGTAAAACATTGAGCGGAGTGATAAAATGGCTGTCAAAAACAACACTTACAACGACAACAGTATAACCATGCTGAAAGGGGCGGAACGCGTTCGCGCGCGTCCTGCCGTCATTTTCGGTTCGGACAGTATCGAAGGGTGCGAACATTCCGTTTTTGAGATTCTCTCAAACTCGGTCGACGAGGCACGCGAGGGCTACGGAGACAGAATAAACATAACCGTTTTCAGCGATCGCACCATCCGCATTGAGGACTTCGGGCGCGGCGTCCCGCTCGATTATAACGAAAAGGAGCACGCTTACAACTGGGAGCTTGTCTATTGCGAGCTTTATGCCGGCGGCAAATACAACAATAACGAAAGCGGCTCAAACTATAAATATTCGCTCGGACTGAACGGTCTCGGCGCGGCTGCGACGCAGTGTTCATCGGAATTCATGAAGGTACAGTCGTATCACACGACGGAAATGCTCGAAATGAACTTCAAAAAGGGCGAGCCCGACGGCGAGCTCATCCGTACTCCCCTTTCAAAGAAGGAGCAGAGGACGGGAACCGTTGTCACATGGCGTCCCGACCTTGAAGTATTCACGGACACAAACATCCCGAAGATATTCTTCGAAACAATGCTTGAACGTCAGGCTGTCGTCAATGCGGGACTGCATTTCGTTTTCCGCTGGCAGACGATGGAGGGCGATTTTGAGGAAAAAGAGTATTATTATGAATCCGGCATAAAGGATTATATCGCCCGCATGGCGGGAGCGGAAGCAATCACTCCTCCGCAGTATTATCAGATGGAGACGAGAGGTCGCGACCGTGCTGACAAGAACGATTACAGTCTGAAAGCCGAATTCGCATTCTGCTTTTCAAATTCGTTCCAGCTCATCGAATATTATCATAACTCCAGCTTTCTCGAACACGGCGGCTCGCCCGACAAGGCGGCAAGGGCGGCGTTTGTATACGCCATCGACAAATATATAAAGCAGACCGGCAAATACAACAAGACGGATTCAAAGATAACCTTTGCCGACATTGAGGACTGCCTTGTCCTCGTCATAAACAGCTTTTCGACCGAAACGTCATATGCAAACCAGACGAAAAAGGCGATAACAAACGAATTCATAGCCGAGGCTATGACGGACTACCTCAAAAGTACGCTTGAAGTTTATTTCGCGGAAAATCCGCTCGACGCAGACAAAATCGCGGCGCAGGTGCTCGTCAACAAGCGCAGCCGCGAAACGGCGGAGAGCACCCGTCTCAACCTCAAAAAGAAGCTCAGTACTTCAAACGACATAGCGTCCAGAGTCGAGAAATTCGTTTCGTGCCGCTCAAAAGACCCCGAAAGGCGCGAGCTTTACATCGTTGAGGGTGACTCGGCTCTCACATCCTGTAAGCTCGGCAGAGACGCAGAATTTCAGGCGATAATTCCCGTCAGGGGCAAGACGCTCAACTGCCTTAAAGCGGGCTATGACAGAATCTTCAAGAGCGACATCATAACCGACCTTCTGAAAGTCATAGGCTGCGGAGTTGAAGTAAAACAAAAAGGCGAGGCAACCTTTGACCTCGACTCCCTGAAATGGAGCAAAATCATCATCTGCACCGATGCCGACGAGGACGGCTTCCAGATAAGAACGCTCATTCTCACAATGTTTTATCGGCTCCTGCCGACTCTCATAAAGGAAGGCAGGGTCTATATTGCGGAGTCGCCGCTTTTTGAGATTGCGTCAAAGGACAAGATATATTTCGCATACAACGAAAAGGAAAAACTCGAAATACTGAAAAACATCGGCAACGCAAAATACACGCTGCAGCGCTCAAAGGGTCTCGGCGAAAACGAGCCCGAGATGATGTGGCAGACGACGATGAACCCCGCAACCCGCAGGCTGATAAAGATCTGCGAGGCGGACAGAGCGCAGACGGAATACATCTTTGAAACGCTCCTCGGAGACGACATCGCCGAAAGAAAGGATTTCATCGCGCGCAACGGCAAATTCTATCTTGCCGATGCGGATATTTAATGAAAGGGAGGTAAAAAAACAATGGCAAGAAAAAAGAAAAGCGACCAGATCACCTTTGACGACCTCCCACCGGCAGAGCCGACGAATCAGCCCATAACGGAGACGATAGAAAAGAACTATATGCCATACGTTATGTCTGTCATAGTTTCCCGCGCGATACCGGAAATTGACGGCTTCAAGCCGTCGCACAGAAAACTCCTTTACACAATGTACAAGATGGGACTTTTGACGGGCGGCAGGACAAAGAGCGCAAACATCGTCGGTCAGACAATGCGCTTAAACCCTCACGGTGACGCGGCAATTTACGAAACGATGGTCAGGCTGACGCGCGGAAACGAAGCGTTGCTTCATCCCTTCGTCGACTCCAAGGGAAGCTTCGGAAAGCAGTACAGTCGCGATATGGCGTACGCCGCTTCGCGTTATACGGAGGCAAAGCTCGACCCGATATGCTCGGAAATTTTCGGCGGTATAGACAGAAACGCCGTCGACCTTGTTCCCAACTACGACAACACGACAACCGAGCCGACCCTGCTCCCGACGTCGTTTCCGAATATTCTCGTTTCATCGAATATGGGTATTGCCGTCGGACTTCAGAGCCAGATATGCTCGTTCAATCTGGGCGAAGTCTGCGACGGAACGATTGCCGTTCTGCGCGATCCGGCTATGTCCGCAGAAGAGCTTATGGACATAATCAAGGCTCCGGATTTTCCGGGCGGCGGAAGCCTTATCTACAATCGCGAGCAGATGCGGGAAATCTTTGAAACGGGCAGAGGCAAGCTGACGCTCCGTTCAAGATATGTTTATGACAAAAACTCCGGCTGTATCGAAATCGTTGAAATTCCTTATTCAACGTCGATTGAGCTGATTTTCAAAAAGCTGACCGATATGATAAAAGAAGGGCAGCTCAAGGAAGTCACCGACGTGCGCGACGAAATTGACCTGCACGGCTTCAAGCTCACCATCGACGTAAGGCGCGGAACAGACCCCGACATGCTGATGGCAAAGCTCTTCAGGAAAACGCCCCTGCAGGACGACTTTACCTGCAATTTCAACGTCCTCATCGACGGCGAGCCGAGGCTTCTCGGCGTTCGGGCAATAATTGAAGAATGGATAAAATTCAGAATGAAGTGCGTCGGCAGGACGCTCTCCTTTGACCTCGACAGAAAGTGCGAAAAACTGCATCTGCTCCTCGGTCTCGGCGAGATACTGCTGGATATCGACAAGGCGATAAAAATCGTGCGCGAGACGGAAAAGGACGCGGACGTCGTGCCGAACCTGATGGAGGGCTTCGGAATTGACAGAGTTCAGGCGGAATACATTGCGGAGATAAAGCTCCGTCATCTGAACAGGGAATACATCATCGAGCGCATAAAGGAAATCGAAAGCCTCAAACGCGAAATCGAGGATCTGCGCGAGACGCTCGGCTCCGAAAAGAAGCTGAAAAAGCTCATCGCAACTCAGCTTGAAGAGGTCAAAAAGAAATATGCCGTGCCGAGAAAAACCCGTCTCATAACGGACGACACGGTCGTCGAATACAAGGAAGAAGACTTTGTCGACAATTACAACGTCAAGTTCTATTTCACGAAGGGCGGATATTTCAAGAAAATCACCCTCACTTCCCTGCGCGGAGCCGACGAGCAAAAGCTCAAGGACGGAGACGAAATCGCGCAGGTGACGGACGGAGAAAACATCTCCGAGCTGCTCTTCGTTTCGGATAAGCAGCGCATTTACCGCGCGAAAGCCTCCGATTTCGATACCTGCAAGGCGTCCGCCCTCGGCGATTACATTCCCGCAAAGCTCGGCTTTGAAAAGGATGAAAAAGTCATCGCCATGGACGTCGACACAAAGTATGACGAAAAGCATTTCATAGTCTATATTTTTGAAAACGGCAAGGGCGTCAAAATTCCCCTCTCACTCTATGAGACAAAGGCGGCGAGAAAGAAGCTCGTCGCGGCTTATTCCGCGGCTTCGCCGATAGTTGCGGCGTTCTTCATTTCCGAAAATGAAGACATTATCCTCGTAAACTCGCAAAGCAAAGCGATTGTCATAAACACAAAGCTCGTTCCCGAAAAGGCAACAAGGACGGCGGGCGGCGTCACTCTGTTTACCCTCAAAGCGGGACAGACGATAACCGAGGCGAGCCGCGAAATTCAGAAATACAAGGGCTCCGACCGTTGCAGAAAGATAAAAATTCCGGCAACCGGCACGGCGCTTGATACGGCGGAAAAGTCATGACGGACGTTTATATTGTTTGTTCGGACAGGATTTTTCGCCGCATGCTCTGCCTTGAGCTTTCGGAATGCGGAGCAAATGTCATGCCCGAAAAAAGTACTCCCGTTCCGCCCTGCGCCCTGCTCATCTCGGCGCCGGACGCGGGCAGCGTGACAATTCCGGAGGGCGACTGCCTTTCCGTTGTGTTCGGATATGCGGAGGAGCTTTCGGATATCGGCGGTCTTGACCCGACCGCGGTGCTTTCCAGACCGTTTGACACGGATGAGCTTATGCGCGTGCTCTTCGGCGACAGTGGCTCTTCCTCATCGCCGACGATAAGAAAAATCACGGCTGCGGGAAGGCTTTCCGTCGACAAAGAAAAACGCACCGTCGTCTATCACGGGAGCTCATCGCGCCTGACAAAGCGCGAATTTGCCCTTTTTGAATATCTCTATTCCCGCAGGGGAACGGAGGTATCGCGCAGCGAACTCTATGACAATGTCTGGGGCGGAGGCGACGGAGAAAACGTCGTCGACGTTTACATCTGCTATCTGCGCGAAAAACTTGAAAACAAATTCGGCATAAAGCTCATACGCACCGTCAGGGGCAAGGGCTATATGTTTGAAGAATAGAGGAAAAATGAAACCTATCTCCCGTGACGAATATTTTATGAGCATAGCGCTGAGGGAAGCCGAAAAAGCGGCTGAAATCGGCGAGGTACCCGTCGGGGCGGTTATTGTCTGCGGAGACAAGATTTTCGCAAGGACACATAACACCCGCGAAACGGACAAAAACGCACTCTGTCACGCGGAGGTGAAGGCAATCGACCTCGCCTGCAAAAGGCTCGGCGGCTGGAGGCTCTTTATGTGCGAGCTTTATGTGACGCTTGAGCCCTGCCCCATGTGCGCCGGCGCGATAATCAATTCGAGAATAAAGCGCGTCATTTTCGGCGCAAGGGACGAAAAGGCGGGCGCGGTTGTATCAAGGGAAAAAACGTTCTCACTCGGCTTCAATCACACTCCGGAGGTGACGGAAGGCGTCATGCGGGAGGAATGTGCCGAAAAGCTATCCCGTTTTTTCTCCGCATTGCGCGAAAAACGGCGAAAACGTTAAAATTCACAGAGAACCGAGCCGATTTTTGTACCTTTTTGCATGCAAATTGTATTTGACTTTTCGGGCGATGTGTGATAGTATATAAAGTACATCATGACACATATAAAAATCGGTGGGGTAGTACCCGATATTATTCGCAAAGGAAAAGAAAGGAAGTCCGTCAGATGAAGAAAGAATTCAAACAAATTATACTCATGATCCTGGCCGTGGCAATCATCGCGTCAATATGCGCGTCCGTCATCGGCTGCGGCGGAGGCAACAAGGAAACGTCAACAGACCCCGTGCTTACGCTCAAGCCCCAGACATCGGAAACAACAACAGTAAACACACCCACGACAACAACTCCGGGTTCAACCGCCCCCGTTCAGACAACAGCTTCGACAACAACGACAACGACGACGGTCAGACCTCCGGTCACAACAAGCCCGATAACTCCTCCCGAAACAGGAGCATACATAAATCCTCTCACAGGACTTAAAACAAGCAAGACCAATCCTTCAAACAAGCGTCCCGTTGCCATAGTAGTCGACAACATTCAGAACGCTTACAAAAACCAGAAGGGTATCTATCAGGCAGACATTCTTTATGAAGCGCTCGTCGCTCCGGGTATCACACGTTACCTTGCGATAATCGAGGATTACGAGGACATATCCGACATATGCAACGTCCGTTCCGGCAGGGATTATCACATCGACATCGCGCAGGGTCATAACGCAATTCTCGTCTGCCACGGCGGTTCAATAAACGAAACATACGATTTCTATGCAAACGTCAAGGCAAGACTCGGCGCGCGCTATGCCTTCGTCGACACAAAGGACGAATACATAACAAGCTGGGCAGGCAAGGAATACAGCGATAAATACGGCACAATCCAGAACAAGGGCTCACGTTCCGACCTTCTTTACGATACAGTCGTAAACGGTTCTGCTCTCAAAGCAATGATCACGGGCAAGTCCTCCAGATTTGCAAAGAGCGGCGCAGGCTACACGGGTGCGCCGAACGGCTTCAAGTTCGGGACAAGCTCCGCTTCCGCTTCTTCGATTTCCGCAAAGACCGTCAAGATCGACTTCACAATGGACAACAACGAGAGCAAGAAGGAAGTCACCTTCAATTATGACGCCACATCCGGAAAATATATCCGTTCTCAGGTTGAAATAAAGGGTACGAACATTTCCGGCGAAGAGCTTTCGTTCACAAACGTTATCTTCCTCGGCGTCAGCGTTACACAGGGCAAGGGCCCCAAAGAAGACCCGAAGATGGCTTTCATCTCCGTAACGGGAACAGGCAAGGGCTATTACTGCTGCGGCGGTAAAATGATCGCCATCAACTGGACAAAAACAGCAAACGGCTCCCTCATCCTCACAACCGAAAGCGGCGCAGAGCTCACTCTCGCGGCAGGCAACACTTACATCGGTTACCTTGAAAAGGGCTATGTGAGCGAGTTCCCCGCAAAGGGCTATCACGCAAACTGAACAAATAAAAATCCACCCGCAAATCGGGTGGATTTTTTCTTGTCTGATGAAAGCAGTCGGCTATCGCACAGCTTTCTTTTCACAACAAAAAATCCCCGCCGGAGCGGGGATTTTTTCACATATCAAGAACGATGGGAAGAATCATCGGGCGACGCTTTGTTTGCTGATAAATGAATTTGGAAAGGTCGTCCTTTATCTTGCTGCGGATTTGCGGAAAATCGCAGTTTTTGTGGTCAAGAGCGTCATAAACGGAGCCGCGGACGACCTCCTTTATGCTGTCGATAAGCTCGGAGGAGTCCTTCTCGTAAACAAAGCCCCTTGAAACCACCTCAGGTCCGGAGACCATATCGCGGATATCAAAATCTATTGCCACGGAAACAACGATAAGTCCGTCCTGCGAGAGATGGCGCCTGTCGCTCAGAACAACGTTTCCGACATCGCCGACGCCGCTGCCGTCCACCATAACGATGCCGCTCGGCACGGTGCCTGAAAATCTTGCGCCCGCAGAGTCGATTTCAAGCACCCTGCCGACATCCATAACGAAAATATTTTCGGAGGGCATACCCATCTGCTCGGCAAGCTCCTTGTGATGATAAAGATGACGGGCTTCACCGTGTATCGGCACAAAATATTTCGGCTTCAGGAGCGCATGGAAAATTTTTATTTCCTCCGCGCATGCGTGACCGGAAACGTGAACCTCGGCGATTGCGTCATTGAGAACAGTCACTCCTCTTCTGAACAGCTCGTTTATAATGTTTCCGACGAGCTTTTCGTTGCCCGGTATTGCGGAAGCGGAAATTATCACAAGGTCTGAGGGACCCAACTCGATTTTATCGTGCATACCGAAGGTCATTCTGTAAAGCGCGGACATAGGCTCGCCCTGACTGCCCGTTGAAATAATCGTCGTCTTTTCGGGGGGATATTTCTTTATCTCGGAAATGTCGACAAGTGCCCCTTCGGGGAATGACATATATCCGAGTTCCTCCGCCGCTCCGACAACGTTTATCATGCTTCTGCCCGTTATGGCAACCTTTCTGCCGTGCTGATGGGCAATGTCAATCACCTGCTGAACACGGTGAACGTTTGAAGAAAACGTTGAAATGACAATGCGCTTGTCTTTGTATTCATCGAAGAAGCGGACAAGCGACTGTCCGACCTTCTTTTCGGACGGAGTAAAGCCGGGGCGCTCAACGTTCGTTGACTCGCACATAAGCAGCTTTACGCCCTCCTTGCCTATCTCGCCGAGGCGCGTAAGGTCTGTCATTTCTCCGTCGACGGGCGTAGCGTCAATTTTGAAGTCGCCGGAGTGGACAACCGTGCCGACGGGAGTCTTTACCGCAACGCACACAGCGCCCGCTATCGAGTGGTTTACATGAATGAATTCGACATCAAATATTCCGAGTTTTATTTTCTCTCCCGCCGAAACGCAACGCAGATCGGGCTTGAAGTCGAAACGGAATTCCTTGAACTTGTTTTCAAGGATACCGAGCGTCAGTCTTGTCCCGTAAACGGGGACGTTTATTTTCTGAAGAAGATACGGCACGCCGCCGATATGGTCTTCATGACCGTGCGTAAGAATTACGCCCTTTATTTTTTCCCTGTTGTTTACAAGGTATGTCACATCGGGAACAACGAGGTCAACTCCGAGCATGTCGTCGCTCGGGAAGCCGAGACCGCAGTCAATAACGATTATATTGTCGCTGTATTCAAGCACAGTTAGGTTCTTTGCAATCTCGCCGAGACCTCCCAATGCAAACACTTTCAGTTTTTTAGCTTTTGATCTTGCCATAGCACACCAAGCCCATCCGAAAAAGATGGGATCCTTTCAAATAAATATTATGTAATCCGGACAAAAAGCAGTCCACTCCCATAAAAACGGAAAAGTCCTCTTCACGATCCCGTCTTTCTTTGGGGAATATTAAAATAGAGTTCCCGCTTATCTCACCGCCGCCGTCCGGCTCGATATACGGAAAAAATATATATAAAATAAAATTACATTTCAAAATTACGGGAATGATACCCACATCCGCGAACCCGAAAAAAGGAAAATATATCGGGCGAAAAATATCCGCCGCCGTCCGCGATTGAAAAGTCGCTTATGTAAGTGACCTTACGTATCATTATAACACAAAAATTTCCTGCGGGCAATAGTTTTTTGAAAAAATGACCTCTGTTTTTGATTTTAGCCCGTATTTGCGCACGGAAGGCGTTTTCTGCATAAAAATTTTTTCGGAAGGCAAATAATCTTGCATATAAAATTCACGCAGGAGAGCCTTTTATGATAACAAGAGCATATAAAAAGAACATGGTGATCGTCAGCGATATAGAAAGCGACACGGTTGAAGAAGCGTATCTTTTCATACGGGAGGACGCGCCGAGCCCCGATGAAAGCGAGCTTGTAAAAGAAGCGGGGCGGATAATACGCGCGTGCGGCGGAGCGGGAACTGTCTCTTATACACATCTCCGAGCCCACGAGACGTAGAGGAATCTCGT
>ERZ1026854.501-NODE-501-length-27496-cov-18.288765_pt1 | contig 27496 bp, 22 predicted proteins | sample MGYA00380157_ERZ1026854 | MGnify/ENA primary metagenome ERZ1026854 (study PRJEB33269, sample SAMEA4719793) | human gut metagenome | biome: human-associated habitat; feature: organic feature; material: feces | place: Cameroon | collected 2013-10 ... | reverse complement strand
AACAAGGGGTTACACCCAGCGCCTCGAGCCACCCTTTTTAAGGGTGGCGGCGACTCTGTCTTGCTATTAAGCTACAACAGTAACGTTGGTAGCACGGATCTTGCTGCTGTTCTGAGGATCGCACTCGGTATCGAAAGTTACCTTCTGGCCCTCTTCCAGAGACTTGAAACCATCAGCGTTGATTGCGGAAAAGTGTACGAATACTTCCTCGCCGTTAGCATCGTTGGTGATGAAACCATAACCCTTCTGAGCATTGAACCACTTAACTGTACCGTTATTCATTATTGGTACCTCCTTTAATAATTCAGGCTTTGCCTGATCCTTTTGATGATTCTAAAACGTAGGACAAAAAAATCACATATTTTTGTAAAGCATCCGTGAAAAAGTAGCAATGTCTTACAAAAATATGTGAGATCAATGACTTTCATTTAGAATACGGTTAGAGTATACCATTGCCCTGATTGAAATGTCAATAATTATCTTTGATTTTTAGACCTATTTTCCTAAGGAAAAAGCATATGATTTTAAGAGTAACAGGATGCGGAGAATGACGATGGATCTTAGATTTTTGGGAAAAGTATTACAAGGGGCGCTGATCGGTCTGGGAGCGGTACTTCCGGGGATATCCGGCGGCGTTTTAAGTGTGGTGTTCGGAGTCTATCGACCGATCATGGAGTTTTTGGCGGATCCGGTACATAAGTGGCGGACCCATCTGCCGGAATTGTTCCCTTATATGATCGGATCGGCAGCGGGATTTCTGGGGGTGGCGAATCTGTTATCTTACGTATTAAAGACTTACCCGGAGCCTTCCGTCTGCGTATTTGTGGGACTGATCGTGGGAATGCTGCCCTCGTTGTGGAGAGAAGCGGGAGAACAGGGCAGGACTGTGGGAAATGTGATCTTATCCTGCGTGACATTGGTGGCAATGCTTAGTCTGCTATTCTGGCTGCAGAATTCCAAAAATACCGTGGAACCGGGACTTTTAAGCTTTTTATTCTGTGGCTTTGCCTTTGCACTGTCGGTGATCGCTCCGGGCATGAGCTTTTCAACGATATTGATGCCCTTGGGACTGTATACGCCCTTTGTGGAAGGAATCGGTCATGTGAGACCGGAGGTTCTGCTTCCGGGAGTGGCAGGGTGTGTGGTGACTTTTGTGTGTCTGGCCAGGCTGGTAAACCGCCTGTTTGAAAAACAGTATGCTGGGATGTTCCACGGGATCTTCGGGATCATCAGTGCAGCTACAGTGATGACGGTTCCATGGAACAGTTTTGCCACATCTCCGGAGACCGCATCCCGGAATCTGTTCTGCATGGCGGCGGGGATCGTGGCAGCAATACTCTTGGATTTTATGAATGAAAAACTGGCATGTTTTCCCGAAAATGAGACAGAATAAGGAGCGGGAACCTTATCATGGAAAAAGGAAGGTAGAAACATGCAGATGTATGACATCGTGGCAACGGGAGTGCTGGGACTGTTGGTCGGCTTCTGGTCTGGCAGGAGTATCCGGTGGAAAATGGAAGAAACAGAAGAGACAGGGGAAGACAGGGAAGAGAGAAAAAATACAGCAGCCAGGCAACTGGTGAGGGAAGGTGTCACTATAGGCAGCCCGGTGAACGGAGAGATCCGTAAGCGCATGGAAGAGACCGCTGAAGAGACCGCTGATGCCGGAACTGGCTGTATCAGCATCGTGCCAGAGGATGGAAAGGTCTATGCGCCCACGGCAGGAAAGGTATTGAAACTTTATCCCATGGGAAACCGGATCCGATTCCGCACGGACAGCGGACTGGAACTGCTGTTGAATATCTGCAGAGACAGGGAAGAACTGCACAGCGCCTATTATCATTGCAATGTCCTGCAAAACGAGATCGTGCGCAAAGGAAAACTGCTGATGGAATTTGATCAGGAGGGCCTGGCAAGGGAAGGCGTGGATACGGCGGTGACGGTGGAAATGTGCCAGATTCCGGAGCGGGGACAGATCGTCGGTACCTGGAAAGATTATATCCGGGCGGGAGAGGAACTTCTGTGGATACAGCGTAAGGGAAGGAATCAGGAAGATTCTTTCTGCCTGCGGTAAGCTCCGGGAGTGGTGTGATAAGCGGAATGAAAGGCCCGGAAAAAGGTGCGGGAGCTTCCGAATCCCACATCCAGCGCAATCTGCGTCACGGAGAGCTCCGTGGACAATAGAAGATCTCTGGCATAGTCCAGCCTTCGGGAGTTCACGTAATCAGGAAAAGTGGTGTGGAGTTTCTCAGTGAAGATCCGGGACAGGACAAAGCGGCTGACACCGAATTCTTTCGAGAGACTTTCCAGGGACAATTCTTCGGTATAGTGGGCATCCAGATAGAGAAGCAGTCTTTGCTCCAATTCCAGGTCATCTGTGTTTTTACGCACTTGCAGAGGCAACGATGGCAACAGGTCTGCCAGCAGGAGTGTGAGATACCCTTCCGCATAGACTTGTACATCGGAAGGTGTGGGACGATCCTTTTCCATGGCAGCGGCCAGTGTTTTAAGTCCCTGCAGGGCAATACGGCTGTGCTCTGACAGGGAGGAGACGGTAAAGTCATTGCGGGCAGGCTTTTTGTTCTGGAAAAAATGGCGGAAAGAGTGGCAGAAATCCGGCTCGAAGATACAGAGCAGATTCTGACCGGGTTCCACATGCTTCAGGCCATGCATCTGGTTCGGAAAAACCAGAACACCCTGACCGGGGGTAAGTAAAAAATCTTGCTGTTCCACGGTGACGGTGGTGGAACCGCTCAATACATAGATCAACTCCAACTGTCTGTGAAGATGGACGGCATAGGGGTTGTTTTTGGATAAATATAAATAAAGCTGTTCCTGACGGTTCTGGTAAAAGAAACTCAATGGGATTCCCTCCTGCAACTTTTGTCACTATTATGACATTTATAGTCGCTAAATGCAAGATTTGACACAAACTAATGGGAAAATGGCACGCGATACAAGGGAACATCTGTTATACTGAAATTGTTCAGAAACAGGTAACTATTATCAAATGAGTGTTGAACACCTGCATTTGTAAATAAAAGGCGGCAAAAGCTGCGGAATGGAGAAATTATGGACAAGACCAAGATACATAAAATGTGGATCGCTGATCAGGGCGACGGCACCTATACCAACCCGATCCTGTATACCGATTATTCGGACCCGGATGCCATTCGTGTGGGAGAGGATTATTTTATGATCGCTTCCAGCTTCTGTAACACCCCTGCAGTGCCTCTGCTGCATTCGAAGGATCTGGTGAACTGGAAGGTCATCAATTACATCATTGACAAGCTTCCCTTTGACTATTATGACAAGCCGGTACACGGCTGTGGTACCTGGGCACCGGCCATCCGTTATCATGAGGGAACTTATTACGTATTTATCCCCATGCCGGACGAGGGCATCATGATGTGCAAGACCACGGATCCTTTCGGCAAGTGGAGCGAGCCGGCTTATGTGCGTAAGGTAGTGGGATGGATCGATCCTTGTCCTTTCTGGGATGAGGACGGCAAAGCATACATGGTGACAGCTTTCGCCAGAAGCCGTATCGGTTTCAAGAGCATGCTGTATATGTCTCCCATCGAACCGGACTGCTCCGGAGTGCTGGATGACGGTCAGTTCATCTATGATGGCCATGCGACCCAGCCCACCATCGAGGGACCGAAGTTGTACAAGAGAAACGGCTATTACTATATCTTCGCTCCGGCAGGGGGCGTGAAGCCCGGCTGGCAGACCGTACTGCGGTCGAAAAATATTTACGGTCCCTGGGAAGAGAAAATCGTCCTGCATCAGGGAAATTCTCCTGTCAACGGACCTCACCAGGGTGCCTGGGTGGATACCCCGGACGGACAGGACTGGTTCCTGCATTTCCAGGATGTGGGCAATGCAGGACGTATCGTTCATTTGCAGCCTATGCACTGGGAGAATGACTGGCCGGTGATCGGTGTGAATGAGGTGGACGGCTGCGGCGAACCGGTACTGCGCTATAAAAAGCCAGAAGTAGGAGCGACGTACCCAATCGATGCACCGGAGGACAGTGATTTCTTCGAAGGGGAAAACTTGGGATTACAGTGGCAGTGGAATGCCAATTATAAAAAGGAATGGTATGATCTGGAAAACGGCCAGCTCATTCTTCATGCCCAGGTCGCAGACCCGAAGACGCAGCTGTGCGATATCAGTAACCTGTTATTGCAGAAATGGCCGGCACCGGAATTCTCCATTACCACCTGTCTGCATCTGGAAGAGATGAAAGACGGGGATGTGGCAGGCCTGGTATCTCTGGGTGGCTGCTATACAGCACTTGCGGTGCAGAAAATAAACGGAAAGATGAGCTTACAGCAGCGCACCGGCAACTGGACGAAGGACGATGAAGTACGCACTGATCTTGGCGAATGGAACAGTGATGTCATTTATATCCAGATGAAGGTGGAGAAGGAGACTTACCGCACGTTCTACGTGGGAACCACGGAAGAAAATTTACAGCCTGTGGGACAGATGGTGGAAGCAACTCCGGGACGCTGGGTAGGTGTCAAGGATGGACTGTTTACCATCAATGAGCAGGGTACGGCTGGCGGTTCGGTGGCTGCGGACTATTTCGTATATCAGGAACTGTAACTATTTATAGGGCGAAGCAACCACAATGAGCAGAGAACAGGCCGGCCTGTTCTCCAAGAAAGCCTCGTAGAGGCGGTTTTGCGAATGGGGTGCTGAATAGTTACTGAATCATAAAATTACATTTCTATTTACAATGCAATGACAATGTGCTATTTTGGCAGATGTCAATGTAAGGATAAAGGAATGATGTAAATTATGACGGAAGAGAAAAAAATGTTATTTTCACAGGATGCACTGAAAAAATTATTGTGGCCGCTGATCATAGAGCAGTTTTTGGCAATCGCAATGGGAATGGCGGACACGGTGATGGCGGCCAGTTGTGGAGAAGCTGTGGTATCCGGAATCTCTCTGGTGGATAGTATCTGCGTATTGCTGATCGGTCTGTTCACGGCCATGGCCAGTGGCGGTGCGGTCGTGGCGGCGCAATATATGGGACACGGAGATAAGGAAATGGTAGGCCGGGCCTCCAATCAGCTTTTTTTAGCGGTTGGAGGTGTGGCACTTCTTTTTATGATGATAGCACTGGTCTGGAACCGGGGATTGCTGGCACTGCTTTACGGAAATGTGGAGGCGGATGTCATGAATGCCGCAAGAATTTATTTTTATATTGTGGCGGTGTCCTTTCCTTTTCTAGGAATTTATAACGGTGGTGCGGCTCTGTTTCGTGCGGTGGGAGATTCCAAGGTGTCCATGAAAGTGTCATTGGTGGCAAATCTGGTAAATATTGCCGGAAATGCGATCCTGATCTATGGTGCAAGGATCGGTGCTGCCGGTGCTGCGTTGTCCACGCTGTTTTCCAGAATATTGTCGGCTGTGATGATCATAGTGCTGCTTGGAAAAAGTGACAAGATCATAGTGAGCAATCACTGGAGGATCGATACGAAAATCTTGGGAAAGATTCTGTATATCGGTGTTCCCAACGGACTGGAAAACAGTATCTTCCAGATTGGTAAGCTTCTGACCACCAGTCTGATCGCCGGTTTTGGAATGGCTGCTACGACGGCAAATGCCGTAACAGGCAGTATTGCCAGCTTTCAGCAGATCCCTGCCAACGCCATCGGTGTGGCAATGATCACTGTGATCGGACAGTGCATCGGTGCAGGAGAGACAGAGCAGGCATTATATTATCTGAAGAAAATGATGAAGGCGGCGTATGCCTGCATGGTCCTGTTGGGAATTCCCATGATTATTTTTGCACGGCCGATCTGCGGAATCTATCATTTGAGTCAGGAGACAATGAAAATAGCCGTTTTTCTGTTATGCTACAGCTGCGTATGTTGTATGCTGGTGCATCCGTTGTCCTTTGCACAGTCCAATGCACTTCGCGCTGCGGGAGATGTGAGATTTACTATGATCGTGGCAATTGCTTCCATGTGGCTCTGCCGTGTGGGCATGGCATATATCCTGGGACAGGGTCTGGGACTTGGCGTCATCGGCGTCTGGATCGCTATGACCATGGACTGGGTCGTACGGGCAATTTTGTTTACCAACCGGGTGCGGACGGGAAAATGGCTGCAGTATAAGGACCGATTGGTGAAGTAAAGTAATATAATGCAATCTGGAGAGGAATAGAGGCGCAGTGGACAAAAATATCTGCTGCGCTAAAGTTTTACATTGACAGATTTTGCAATGTGTTTTAGCATGTTTTTTATAGAAATTGTAACGGTTCCGCCAGGATCGTTACGCAATAATACATAGCACATCAAAGTGCAGAAATGAGGCAGAACATGAGCAAAAAGCCCTACGCAGAGCGTAATCTGAAATTCGAGACATTACAGTTACATGTGGGACAGGAGCAGCCCGATCCCGTGACCGGCGCGAGAGCCGTTCCCATTTATCAGACATCTTCTTATGTATTCCGCAACTGCGACCATGCAGCAGCACGTTTCGGACTGGAAGATCCCGGTGAGATCTACGGCCGTCTGGGCAACCCGACACAGGGCGTCTTCGAGCAGCGTATTGCAGCCCTGGAAGGTGGTACCGCAGCTCTGGCGGTAGCCAGTGGCGCAGCAGCTATCTGCTACACGATCCAGAACCTGGCAAAACAGGGAGATCATATTATTTCTGCAAATAATATTTATGGCGGCACATACAATCTGCTGGCACATACTCTGGTAGACTACGGTGTGACCACCACTTTCGTGGCTCCTTCCGATTATGATAAGATCGAAGCAAGCTTTCAGGAGAACACCAAGGCTCTCTACATCGAGACTCTGGGCAATCCCAACTCTGATGTGGTAGATATCGAGCGTCTGGCACAGATCGCCCATGCGCACAAGGTGCCTCTGGTAGTGGACAATACGTTTGCTACTCCTTATCTGGTACGTCCTTTTGAGTACGGCGCAGATATCGTGGTACATTCCGCAACCAAATTCATCGGCGGACATGGCACCAGCTTAGGCGGTGTGATCGTAGAGAATGGTAAATTTGACTGGGAGGGCAGCGGCAAGTTCCCTCATCTGTGCACTCCGAATCCCAGCTATCATGGTGTGACTTTCACCAAGGCAGCACCGGGCGCGGCTTTTGTGACCGCTATCCGTGCAATGCTCCTGCGTGATATGGGCGGCTGCATTTCCCCTGTCCATGCTTTTATTTTCTTACAGGGACTGGAGACACTGTCTCTGCGCGTGGAGCGTCATGTGGAGAATGCACTGAAGGTTGTACAGTATCTGAACAATCATCCTCAGGTAGAGCGTGTGCATCATCCTTCCGTATCCACCGATCCGGAGCAGCAGGAGTTGTATAAGAAATATTTCCCGAACGGAGGCGGTTCCATCTTCACCTTCGAGATCAAGGGCGGCAAGGAGACAGCGAAAAAGTTCTGTGATAATCTGGAGCTGTTCTCACTTCTGGCAAACGTGGCAGATGTGAAGTCTCTGGTCATCCATCCGGCTTCCACCACCCATGCACAGCTGTCTGAGGAAGAGCTGAATGAGCAGGGAATCTACAGCAATACGATTCGTCTGTCTATCGGTACGGAGAATATTGATGATATCATTGAGGATCTGGAAGGCGGTTTCCAGTCTGTTTAAGGAGAGACCATGCTTTCATTAGCAGTTTTCTATTTTGTATTTTTAGGAACAGAGTATCTGTTTGATAACCGGATGGCGTTATATACGGATCCCGCAGGAGTAGTGCTGGCGCAGAGTTATATTCTGGGAGTCAGTGCACTGGGTTTTCTGGCATATTCTCTAATAGAAAATCTAATAGAAAAATGGAAAAGCAAATCCGGGAATCCCACTGCGTTCAAGGCAGCGGGATTCTTCTTGCCGGTGCCGGTGATCGCAGGATATGTACTGTTGTTTGCAGGAACCGGGTACCGGGTACTATTGGGCAGCGGGTGTTTTCTGTTCCTGATACTGGGATATCTGGGCAGCAGGACACATTACCTGGCAGCACAGCTGCTTAAGGGAAGCAGGCATCCGGCGAAGACCGTGAGTGTGGCTTATGCTGTGGGGCTGCTCCTTCAGTTCCTGAACCACAATCTGTTGTGGGGAGAGACGGTGGAAGGTAGCTTCCTGGCGGTAAGCTGTGTGGTGCTGTGGGTACTGACTGTCGGAATGGCGCAGAATGCACTGTCTGGATATCACAGGAGACAGAAGGCAGAGGACGGAGAAATGATGTCGGTGAAAAACGCGCAGGAAGGTGTTACTGCGGAGCAGATATCATGGAAGAATCCCCGACTGGCAGGTGTGGCATTACTGGTGACGGTTGTTCTGATGACTTGTATCTTCGCAACGCTTGACAATGTTGTGACCCTGGCACATGCGGCTGGTACCATGGATATCGGTCAGTGGCCGAGACTGTTCTTAGCACTCAGCGGATTGCTGGCAGGAGTATTGTTTGATCTGAATAACGGAAGATATCGTGGACTGATCATGTATGCGGTGACGATCCTGTCGACCATCTGTGTGCTGATCATCGAAAGCGGAGGATTGTTTCTGCCGGGACTATTGATCTTCTATGTGTCTGCGGGATTTTTCGTGGTGTTTTTCACGAACGGATTTATCCAGCTGTCCTATCGCATGCAGGATGGCAGGCTATGGGCAGGTATGGGAAGAGCGGCGAACAATCTGGGCGCTGTGATCACAGGAGTAGCTTCCGTAGGCCTGCTGACCGGAGAAGATCATATCCTGACGGCAGTACTGGCACTGGTTCTGTTTGTACTGATCAGCGTGGCACTGTTGTGGTATTATAGTTGTACGCAGATTGTAAAGGTTCCCGAAGAAATGGAAAGCCGCGAAATGTCTGGCAGTCAGAGCCGGCTGGAGAGATTTGCAAAATATTTTGATCTGACGGAACGGGAGCAGGAAGTGCTGCAGCTCCTGCTACTGTCCGATGATGGTATGCAGGAGATCGCCGACAGCCTCTTTGTCTCCCGCGCGATGCTCTACCGGCATGTTTCTGCGTTGAATGAGAAGACCGGCACCAGGAGCCGCATCGGACTGATCCAGTTCTATTACAACTGGGAAGAAGATAAGAAATAGCGAGAGAACGAGAAAGGCACAGCCCTGTGAGGGACTGTGCTTTTTTAGCGTGCGGCTTGCTGCGACGCACGTCGCATGGGTATGAGAGACGGCTTGACGATGTGATACCCACGGAGCAGAGAAAGCGCGGGTATGAGAGACAGATTGACGATGTGATACCCACGGAGCAGAGAAAGCGTGGGTATTGAGAGACGGATTGACGATGTGATACCCACGGAGCAGAGAAAGCGTGGGTATGAGAGACGGCCTGACGATGTGATACCCGCGGAGCAGAGAAAGCGCGGGTATGAGAGACGGCTTGACGATGTGATACCCACGGAACAGAAAATGCGTGGATTTGGCAGGTTGAGACAAATGTCAACTTGAAAAAGGCAGGTATCCTATGAATATATATAAGTATATTATAAAAGGAGGACTTGCGCAGATGTACAAAAGCAGAAGAACGATATTTGGTTTTTTACTGGCATTGGTGCTGATATTGGGAGTCTTGCCGGAATTTCATGTAAGAGCAGAGGACAACAGTCAGACATATACAGTGGAGGCGGACAAAAATACACCGTGGAGCGGTGTGCAGAATGGTGTATTCCAATATGCTGACGGTAGTATGAAAATAGAAGGAGCAGTATTTGCAGAAGGCGCTTCACAGGCAGCTGTGGCAGCAGGAACAAAGCTTACCATAACACTGACACCGAAACAGGATTGCGTTCTGAGAAGCTTTATGGTGAATGGAACCAAAGTCAACGATACGGATATGACAAAAAATGGTGGTTCGTATATTTATAATACTGTGGTAGGAAATGACAATCTGAGATTTGAGCCCCAGTTCGAAGCATCGGGAGGAAATGCCCCCGGACCGAATCCGGGAACGGGAAACAATATCTGTTTTCGATTAGAAGGTGACGGTATCTCTCCAAGCAATTATGTCACATGGAAAAATAATAATATCGAAATCTATATAGAAATTGAAAATGCCTATAAGACTTTGGAAGAATGGATCGGGGAAAACAAAATTTCCGTGGATGGAGCAGAATACAGAGTGGACGAGTCTGTGGACACGGTAAAAGTATATGTACGTAACAGCGGTTCCGGAAAATACATGATACAGGGAGCCGGAACTTCACAGGAGAATGCGGTGACATGGACAGAAAAAAGAACCTATTCTATTCAGGTGGACAAAGAGAGGATTACCATAACCTGGGGATATGATTCGAAAACCTACGGAGAAGATGCTTACCTGGAGCATGGTACCGCCCGGATCATTCAGATAAATGATGCTGCACCCAATACCAACGATTTTTATGGAAACAATGCAGGAGACAACAGAGGCGGAAATCTGGTGGTGCAGCCGGGGGATAAGGTTACCGTGGAATTGAAGCCGGATTACGGATACCAGTTGAAGGGAGTTTCACTAAACGGGATGAGACTGGCAGCGGCAAAGGATGTTTCCACGTTTACTTTTACGATGCCAAATACCCAGATCCATTTTAAAGGAATCTTTGAAAAAGCAGAGGACACGGTTGACACTTCGGCAGCAAAGGAAGTGACTTCCGCATCCATCAGCAACGGCGCTAACGCAGCAGGAAGCGGCAATCTGCAGCTGACAGTTGCCGACAGTACCGGATACGATATGACGGCGGCACAGCAGAAAGTGGCCGGAGCGGTATCGGCACAGGCAGTGGAACTGAATCTGAACCAGATCGTAGCCAAAGGGGATGGCACGAACTGGGAAACAAAGATTACGGAATTTACCAATCCGATTACCTTAAGCCTTGGAATTAACAACTACGATGCAAATTATGACTACGTGGTGGTGAGAGATCATAACGGAACTACCACTGCATTGCCTACGAAAGTGATCGATGGAAAAGTCACCTTCGAGACCAATCAGTTTTCTACCTATGTCATTGTGAAAAAGGAAAAGACGACCGCAGGTACCAGTACCGGTGGAAGCTCTCACGAGGATTCTAAAGGAAACGATGACAACAGTTCTGATGCACAGCCTGCTGCAACACAGGCAGTGACGCAGGAATTGGACGTAGTACCGAAGACGGGAGAAGGCATTGCAACCTATGTAATGGAAATCATGCTACTTTTCGGGGGAATTCTTCTGATTACCATGGGAATCTTACTAAATCTACCTTGTAAAACGGAAAGAAGTTCAGTATAATAGGAACGAAAAACAAAAACAGTCAGCTGAAAGGCCGCAGCAATGCGGCTTTTCTAAGACATGTAAGTTAGCGTGAGCTAACCATATAACTCTATACAATGGTTAGACAAAACTAACGAAAAAGAAATGGCAAAAATGCAAGAAAGTGAGAGATGTCCATGAAATACAAGATTGAGAAGAACACCGTACAGGAGACATTGATCATCCCGCTTTATTCCCGAAAGCTATGCTCGGAGTTGTATCCGAACCTTTATCGGGACGAGATGGCGGTACACCTGATCGACCAGATCGACTATGATTTTTCACAGGTGGAGAAAAAATCCCACGGCCTGATGCAGCGTTTCGGTTCGCTGGAGGTTGCCATGCGGCAGAATGACCTTGCATGGGAGGTACAAAATTATCTGGCAGACCATCCCGGTGCGGCGGTGGTCAATCTGGGCTGTGGACTTGACAGTACCGGAAGAGCCTGTGACAATGGCAGCTGTAAAATTTACAATCTGGATTTTCCGGATGTTATCGCCGTACGCAATCAATTACTGCCCGCCGGAGACCGTGAGGAAAATATTCCCTGCAATTTGAATGATACGGAATGGTTTACTAAAATTGACGCGTCCGGTGGGGCGATATTTTTTGCCTCCGGAGTATTCTATTATTTTCTGACGGAGCAAGTCAGGACGCTGGTACAGGCAATGACTGACAGTTTTCCCGGTGGTGTGCTGGTATTTGACGCAGCGAACCGGACAGCGGTTAAGATGATAGCAAAGACATGGTTAAGGAGCGCTAAAATTCAGGATGTGGGCGCATATTTTGCCGTTTCGGATGCAAAAAGTGAGATTTCCACATGGGACAGCAGATTACAGGTCACAAGCCGTGGATATATGCTGGGTTACAATGATCTTCGAGACCCTTCCGTCAGCGGGTTATTCCGTTTCCTTGCCAGGACCGGTGACAGAATCATGAAGATGCAGATCGTAAGGATCCGTTTTGGAAAGGGGCAATTATAATGAAACACATTCATTTTGATACTGAAAGTGACGGATTTTACGGAGCATATTGGGAGTGCAGGGGTGGCTTGGACTGCACTGTCATCGCTATGCTTGGCGACGATCCTGAGGATCATATGGCGCGCTCTGCGGTAAAATGGCTGCTTCACCTCGGTGTAAACGTATTGACCATGTCGCCGGCAAAAAAGGACTATAGTCATCACAACTACCCACTTGAGTGCATCGAAAAAGCAATAGCATGGCTCAAATCGCACGGCAGCGCAAAGATAGGCATTGCTGGGGCCTCAACTACGGGAACTCTTGCGCTGACAGCGGCTTCGATATTCGATGATATTTCTCTGACCGTCGCAATGACACCAAGCGATTTCGTATGGCAGGGGTTCATGCAGGGGAAAAAGGACGGCTGCAAGGAATGGCCCATAGAGGGTGAATCGATCTTCTCCTACAAGGGAAAGCCCCTGCCCTACATGCCGTTTTGCTATAAACACCCAGACTATTGGCATACAATCTCGGAGGAGTCCAAACGCACCGGCAATATGGTAGCCTCGCGCAAGCTGTTTGACGACTCCGAAGCGGCACACCCGATAACGGAAGAGGAATTCATAAAGGTCGAGAATATCCGTGGCAAGCTGTTTCTTGTCGGTGCAGAGGATGACGCTCTATGGGACACTGCAAAATACATCCGCCGCATGGAGAAACGTCTTGCGGTACAACCGCACACCTGTGAAGTAGAGGCAGCCATATATGAACACGGCACACACTTTGTTTTCCCGGAGGGGATGCTCAGGACCATGTTGCCCGTGGGCTCTGCACTCTTTGTCACACTGGCATTCAGCGCAGCAAAAAAATATCCAAAGGAGTGCAAAATGGCGCGCATTGACATTGATCGTCGTATGACTCGCATTATATGTGAGTGGCGTGACAAAAAGTGACCTGTTTCGAAATACCTCTTGACAAATACCCTATGGGGGTATATCTTGTAGAAAGATGAGATACCCCTGTGGGGTATTTTGCACAGCTGTAACAATGAGTCTTTCTGCATATATTGAACGCTGCGATGTGACCGGAGGACAATAAAGAATATGTGGGCAGTTAGAAAAAAAGCAGGAACCGGCTTCAGAATGGGAGAAAGTATGGCAGAACAAATAGAAGAGAAATTAGAAGAAAAATTAGAAGAGAAGGGCATGGAATGTTGTCATTGTCATCAGAAAGCAACCCCCCGCTCTGAAAAAGAAAGAAAACAATTACAGAACCGCTTAAGCCGCATGACGGGACAGCTGAACGGTATCAGCCGGATGCTGGAAGAGAACCGTTACTGCGGAGATATCCTGACGCAGGTAGCTGCGGTGGAGAGCGCCCTGCAGGCTTTTGGCTATGCGATCCTGAAGGAGCATATGGAGACCTGCGTGGTGGAAGAGATCCGGAAGGGAAATACTGGTATCGTAGAGGAAGCAGTGGATCTGGTGAAAAAATTGAAATAATTAGTGGCATGACTGCAGATAAAACTGTAAATTTGTGCGGTAAGGCACTGAAAATAACAGAAACTTTGCAGGTTATGAGTAGGTTATGGAAAGGCAAGGTTATTTTTATGAAGGAAAGGTATCATGTTACGGGAATGTCTTGCTCTGCATGCTCTTCGCATGTGGAAAAGGCAGTCAATAAACTGGAAAATGTGGAAAAAGCATCCGTGAATCTACTGACAGAGACCATGGATGTGACCTATGACGAGACGAAGATCACTTCGGCGGAAATCATCGATGCTGTGGTGAAGGCAGGCTACGGTGCTTCGGTAATGACCGAAGGCAGTGCAGCAGGTGCAGGAGGACAGAGCACTTCCGGAAATGCGGGAAGTACAGGAAGGTCCGCAGCCGACGGCAAGCAGGAATTGCAGCAGAAGCTGGATGCGGACGCAAGAGCCATGAAATGGCGGCTTGGAATCTCCATCGGCTTCCTGATCCCATTAATGTATGTGTCCATGCACCACATGCTTAAAGAATGGTTTGGAATTCCGGTTCCTGCATTTATCGTGAATACCATGCACGGCAATGCCAACGCCATGAATTTTGCATTGACACAGTTTTTACTGTTGTTGCCGATTCTGTATGTGAACCGGAAGTTTTTCTCCGTAGGATTTAAAACCCTGGCGCACCGCAGTCCGAACATGGACAGCCTGATCGCCTTAGGATCCGGCGCGGCGCTTGTGTACGGCATTTTCGCCATGTATCGGATCAGCTATGGCTTAGGCTACGGTGACATGGCAGTAGTAGAACATTATTCACACGATCTGTATTTTGAATCCTCCGGTACGATCCTGACCCTGATCACGGTCGGAAAATATCTGGAAAGCCGTTCCAAGGGAAAGACCAGTGAAGCTATCACCAAGCTGATGAATCTGGCGCCCAAGGTGGCAATCCTTGTAACCGGGGACGGACAGGAGAAGGAGGTGCCTACGGAAAGCCTGCAAAAGGGCGACATTTTTCTGGTAAAGCCCGGAAGTCTGGTACCGGTGGATGGTATCGTGCTGGAGGGTAACTCCAGCGTGGACGAAGCAGCCATCACCGGTGAGAGTGTTCCTGTGGAGAAGCAGGCGGGCGACCATGTGGTCTCCGCTACAGTGAATAAGGCGGGCTTCTTAAAATGTCGTGCGGACCGTGTCGGCGATGATACGACGCTGGCACAGATCATCCGCCTGGTGGAGGAAGCCAGCGCCAGCAAGGCTCCCATTGCACAGCTGGCAGATAAGGTAGCAGGGGTCTTCGTGCCTACGGTCATGACCATTTCCCTGATCACTCTGGTCGTATGGCTGCTAAACGGCGCCACTGCGGAATTCGCTATTTCCACAGCCATTGCCGTATTGGTGATTTCCTGTCCCTGCGCGCTAGGACTGGCAACACCCGTGGCTATCATGGTGGGGACCGGTGTAGGAGCAGGTAACGGCATCCTGATCAAGACCGGGGAAGCCTTACAGCAGGCTAAGGAGATTGACACCGTGGTACTGGACAAGACCGGAACCATCACCAGCGGCAAGTTAAAGGTAGAAGAAGTAGGCGGTTATCAGAGCGATTTCCCTGCGGATGCCATGATGCAGATCGCAGCGGCGTTAGAGAAAAAGAGTGAGCATCCGCTGGCAGAGGCGGTAGTGGAATATGCGGAAAGCTTCCGGCTGACAATTCCGGAGATCGTGGATTTCAAGGCGACCTTCGGGCGTGGTGTGGAGGGTGCGCTGGCAGCGGATTTCCGTGCAGAGGAAGTTACAAAAAATGACGGTCCTACGGCGGTATTCTATGCCGGAAAACGGGAGGATGCTACAGAAGGGTCTGGCAAGGGAACGAAACAGGACCCGGCGGGCGGAAATACCGTATCGGGTGTCGGCAGCGTGATAATTCCCGCAGGCACGAAATTCTATGTAGGTAATATTGCATTTTTACAGGAAAAGAATATCATACTGCCGCAGGGAGCCGCAGAAGGTCTGAACCGGATGGCAGACGAAGGCATGACACCGCTTCTGGTGGCACAGGAAGGAAGATTCTTAGGCATCATCGGTGTATCAGATACTGTCAAAGCCACCTCCTATGAAGCAATCAACGCATGGGAGAAAATGGGCGTCAGAGTCATCATGCTGACCGGAGACAACTGTCGTACCGCGGAAGCCGTACGGCAGAAGCTGGGGATCTCCGAAGTCGTGGCAGAGGTACTGCCGCAGGATAAGGAGAAAAAGGTCAGTGAGCTGAAGCGTCAGGGACACAAGGTGGCAATGATCGGTGACGGTATCAACGATGCTCCCGCACTGGCGGCAGCAGATGTGGGTATGGCCATCGGCGCAGGTACAGATGTCGCCATGGAGAGTGCCGACATCATCCTGATGAAAAACGACCTGCGGGATGCGGTGACCGCCATGAAGCTGAGCCGTGCTGTGATCCGCAATATTAAGGAGAATCTGTTCTGGGCCTTCTTCTACAACTGCATCGGCATCCCTCTGGCAGCCGGTGTGCTGTACCCGTCTTTTGGAATCCGTCTGAATCCCATGTTCGGCGCGGCAGCCATGAGTTTAAGCAGTATCTTTGTCGTGGGAAATGCCCTGCGGCTGAGAGGCTTTAAGAGCGGATTTACTCCGCTGAAAACAGGAACGCCGGAAGCAGAACGGACAGAACAAGCAGAGACAAAACAAGCAACAGAGCAGGTAACAAAGCAGGATGCTGCAAATGCAAAACAGTGTATGCTGGAAGCATCTGCAGATCAAAATAGTAAAAGTAATCAAGAGAAAGAAAAAGAGAGGACAAACACAATGACAAAAGTAATCAGTATCGAAGGAATGATGTGCAACCACTGCACCGGGACCGTACAGAAGGCACTGGAGGCCGTAGAGGGCGTAAAGGCCGTAACCATGAGCCTGGAGCAGAAGAATGCTACTGTGGAACTGGCTTCTGATGTGGCAGACGAAGTACTGACCAAGGCTGTAGTTGACGCAGGATATGAAGTAAAGGGAATTACCTCCAAATAAGGTTTTATCGTCAGCTTTTGCTAACGTAAAAGGAAAAATGGCGCTGGTCGGACGTTATGTTTACAAACATGACACCGGGCAGCGCCATTTTGGGTCTATAGAGGAAAAAGTGATCCACAGGTACTTTTTACTACTGTATTTCAGGAATTTTTGCGGTATATGGGTCTATACAGAAAAAAATGTTGTCTGGATACTCAAATCATGGAAATCGAGTATCTGGAAAGTAAATTTTTCTCTATAGACCCAAAGGGAAACATTTTGTTTGATTTTATGACAGAAAAAGTATCTGAGCGGCATTTTTTCCTGTATAGACCCATACAGAAGAAAAAGATAATTTTCCAAAGATTCTATATAAAGTTTATAATTTCTTAATTGATTTTCTCTGGATAAGTGTTATAGTAACAATAGAACAGATGAGACAGAAAGCCTGTGAATCTGTTCGCAAGTAAGAAAATAAATAAAGCAACTATTCAGAGCCTCATTCGCAAAACGCTGTTACACAGCTTCCTTTTTGCTCATTGAGGCTACCTCGCCAAATAAATATTGCCAAAGCTTTTTATGAATGCAAGCAATCAACAAAGCTTAGGCAATATTTAATGGCTCTGAATAGTTGCAAATTGCATAACCTTATGTGAGGAGGCGAACGATTATGAATATTGATAAATTTACACAGAAATCCATAGAAGCAGTCAATGGCTGTGAAAAGCTCGCCATGGAATATGGCAACCAGGAGATTGAGCAGGAGCATCTGCTGTACAGTCTGCTGACGTTGGATGACAGCCTGATCTTAAAACTTGTGGAAAAGATGGAGATCCAAAAGGATCACTTTGTAAACCGTGCAAAACAGGCTCTGGAGAAAAGAGTAAAGGTGCAGGGTGGTCAGCCTTATGTCGGTCAGTATCTGAACAAGGTACTGGTCAGCGCATCAGATGAGGCAAAGCAGATGGGAGATGAATATGTCTCCGTTGAGCATCTGTTCCTTGCCATGATCAGGAATCCCAACAAGGAGATTGCCGAGATTTGGAAGGAATACGGCATCACCAGAGAGCGTTTTTTACAGGCTCTGTCTACCGTAAGAGGCAACCAGAGAGTTACCAGTGACAATCCGGAGGCTACTTACGATACTTTGGAAAAATACGGGCAGGATCTGGTGGAGAAAGCAAGGAACCAGAAGCTGGATCCCGTCATCGGACGTGACAGCGAGATCCGTAATGTGGTACGTATCCTGTCCCGTAAGACAAAGAATAACCCCGTGCTGATCGGTGAACCCGGTGTCGGTAAGACCGCCGTGGTGGAGGGTCTGGCACAGCGTATCGTCAAGGGCGATGTCCCTCAGGGATTGAAGGATAAGAAGATCTTCGCACTGGATATGGGCGCACTGGTAGCCGGTGCCAAATACAGAGGTGAATTCGAGGAACGTCTGAAGGCCGTACTGGATGATGTGAAGAACAGTGACGGACAGATCATTCTGTTCATCGATGAACTGCATACCATTGTCGGTGCCGGCAAGACCGACGGCGCATTGGATGCGGGCAATATGTTGAAGCCCATGCTGGCCCGTGGTGAACTGCACTGTATCGGTGCCACCACACTGGATGAATACAGACAGTATATTGAAAAAGACGCCGCCCTGGAACGTCGTTTCCAGCCGGTTATGGTAGAAGAACCAACCGTGGAGGATACGATCTCTATCCTGCGTGGACTGAAGGATCGTTACGAAGTATATCACGGTGTCAAGATCATGGATAACGCACTGGTAAGTGCAGCCGTGCTTTCCAACCGTTATATCACCGACAGATTTCTGCCGGATAAGGCCATTGACCTGGTGGATGAGGCCTGCGCCCTGATCAAGACCGAGATGGACAGTATGCCTACGGAGCTGGATGAACTGCAGCGTAAGGTGACACAGCTGGAGATCGAGGAGACCGCTCTGAAAAAAGAGGATGACCGGATCAGTAAGGAACGTCTGGCAGATCTGCAGAAGGAACTGGCAGAGTTAAAGGATCAGTTCAACACTAAAAAGGCACAGTGGGATAACGAGAAGGCATCCGTGGATAAACTTTCCAAACTGCGGGAAGAGAGAGACCGCATGAATAATGAGATCCAGATCGCAGAGCGGGAAGGAGACTATGAAAAGGCCGGCAGATTAAAATACAGCGAACTGCCCGCACTGGAGAAGCAGCTGGCACAGGAAGAGGATAAGGTAGGAGAATCCGATCTGTCTCTGGTACATGAAAAAGTATCGGAGGAAGAGATCGCAAGGATTATTTCCCGCTGGACCGGCATTCCGGTAGCCAAACTGACCGAGAGTGAGCGTAACAAGACCCTCCATCTGGACGAAGAACTGCACAAACGTGTGGTGGGTCAGGACGAGGGTGTGACCAAAGTCACCGAAGCCATCATCCGTTCCAAAGCCGGGATCAAGGATCCCAGCAAGCCCATCGGCTCCTTCCTGTTCCTGGGACCTACCGGTGTCGGTAAGACGGAGCTGGCCAAGAGTCTGGCGGCAGCACTGTTCGACGATGAGAATAATATGGTACGTATCGATATGAGTGAGTACATGGAGAAGTATTCTGTCTCTCGTCTGATCGGAGCGCCTCCCGGATATGTAGGATATGAGGAAGGTGGTCAGCTGACCGAAGCTGTCCGGAGAAAACCTTACAGCGTGGTACTGTTCGATGAGATCGAGAAGGCACATCCCGATGTATTTAATGTACTGTTACAGGTACTGGATGACGGCCGTATCACGGATTCTCAGGGACGTACGGTGGACTTCAAGAATACCATCCTGATCATGACCTCCAACATCGGCGCAAGCTATCTGCTGGACGGCATCAACGAAGACGGCACCATCAAGCCGGAGGCAGAGGCAGCAGTCATGAACGACCTGCGTGCACATTTCCGTCCGGAGTTTTTGAACCGTCTGGATGAGACAATCCTGTTCAAGCCTCTGACCAAGGACAATATCGGCGGCATCATTCATCTGATCATTGCCGATCTGAACAGACGTCTGGAGGATAAGCAGCTGACCATCCGTCTGTCGGAGGAAGCTATGCAGTATATCGTGGACAATGCTTATGATCCGGTCTACGGTGCACGGCCTTTGAAGCGTTATATCCAGAAGTACGTGGAGACCCTGGCAGCCAAGATGATCCTGGCAGATCAGGTAGAAGAAGGCGATACCATTGTCATTACCGTGGAGAATGATCAATTGGCCGCCAAGTGCGAAAAAGGATCGAAAAATCAATAATCTGTAAAATAAAACAGGAGCAAAGATGATGATACTTGTCATTTTTGCTCCTTTCGTTTACAATATAACTCTGTCAAAAACAGGAAAAGAGAGGAAAACGTTATGATACCACAGGATCCCGTAATGTTATTAAGCTTTATAAATTTAAAACTCCGTGATTTCTACGGAAGCCTGAAACAACTCTGCGATGATCTGGATGTGAAGGAACAGGAGATCACAGATAAACTGGCAGCCATTGACTATCATTACGATGAAGAGAGGAATCAGTTTGTATAATACGAGCAGTACCAATCCCACAGGAAAAAAGGGAACCAGATGCCTGATCTGTACCGGTTGTGGCAGATGTCCAGGAGTGATCCGGGGGATGCAGGTGGTGACGGAAAAGCTGGAACTTCCTCCGTTAACATTACAAAATCCGGACGGTAAACGGCTGATGACTGTGGATATTGGTACCACTACCATTGCCATGCAGTTGTATGACATGACCGGTAAAGTGGTGGACAGCTTTCCCAGTGTGAATCCCCAGGTCAGCTATGGTGCCGATGTGCTCTCACGGATAGAGGCAGCAAAGGATCCGGGAAAAGCGGCAGATATGCAGAAAAAAGTCCGTGACCTCATGGAAAAAGGAGTGCAGCGTTTTTCCAAAAAGCTGCAGCCGCAGGAGACTCTGCAGATGGTCGTTGCGGCAAATACCACCATGACCTATCTGCTCATGGGCTGGAATCCGGAGGAACTGGGCAAAGCACCTTTTACAGTCAGTCATAGCGGCGCAGTGGAGACAGAAATTGCAGGAGTGGCCTGTCATATCATACCGGGATTGTCAGCCTTTGTAGGCGGCGATATCACTGCCGGAATATTGGCCAGTGGAATGCTGGAACAGGAGGCCTCCACCCTGCTCATCGATCTTGGAACCAACGGGGAGATGGCACTGGGAAACCGGCACAGATTACATGCCTGTGCCACGGCGGCTGGCCCTGCCTTCGAAGGCGGAGCCAACCGGGGCATCTGGGGCGCGGATATGGTGAGACTGTTACAAAAACTTCTGGAAGAGGGGCTGATGGACGGACAGGGTCTTTTGAAGGAACCTTATTTTACGAAAGGAGTCCGTATCGGCGATGTGCTGGTGACGAAGGAGTCCGTGCGTGCAGTGCAGCTGGCAAAAGGAGCCATTGCCGCAGGCATTGAGATTCTGGCGGACAGCTATGGCATAAGATTTTCGGATATTTCGAAAGTGGTGCTGGCGGGAGGATTCGGTTATTATCTGGATCCGAAGGCGGCTGTGGCTATCGGGCTGCTTCCGGAAGAACTGGCAGATTGCACGGTGACCGGCGGCAATACGGCACTGAGCGGTGCAGCCATGGTGGGCAGTCGGATCCTTACAGCAGGTGGAAAGCAAACGGCGGAAGGAACATTGCCAGATGGTGGGGATGACCTTCGAAAACGGCAGGAATTGCAGATACGTATCCTAAATCTGGCGGAGGAAGAGAAGTTCCCTGAGACCTTTCTGACGAAGATAAATTTTAACTAAAAATATACAAAAAGCGTAGCAAATGACAGAAAATGTTGTTCCATTCTGGTAATTATTATGCTATAATTCTAAATATGTATAACAAGTACCGGAGGGTATTAAATGAGTACGAATGTTGAAAAACCAAAGAAATCTCTTTTTACGGTGAAAAAAGAGACGACTTCCGAAAAGAAGCCGAAGCCTGAAAAAGCAGTGAAGGGAAAGAAGGCATCTGCGGAGAAGAAGCAAAAGGCTCCGAAGCAGAAAAAGAGTGGAAAGAGCTCGAAACTGCTCAGCATCCGCAACAAGATCGTTGTATGTTTCCTGGTGCCTATTGTGTTTATGGTGATCATCGGTGTGTCAGCATACCAGAAATCCGCAGAAGGATTAAGCGAGAAATTCACCGATTCCACATTACAGACGATGCGTATGGCCACGGAAAATCTGAATATGAGCTGTGATTTTATCCGCTCAGAGGGTCTGAAATATGCTTACGATGATGATCTGCGGAAATATTTCCTGGGAATGTTCGAAGATAATCCCGTGGATAAGTTGAATTTCCTGACATCTACGAAGTCCAACCTTCTGTCGGTGCAGACCTCCAACCCGTTCATCAGCCACATGCACATTATTCCCAAGAAGGGAGTAAACCTTCTGTCCACTAAGCTTTCATCCGGTGTGGACGGTTTCCTGGATGAGTACAAGGAAGACGTGGCAAGCGGGGAAGGCAGAAGAAGTATCCCGCAGTGGATCGACAGTCATCCTGTACTGGATGAAAAGGTAACGGAGACCGAAAAAGATTATATTATGGCCTTCGAAATGATGAGCCAGTCGAACAATGCCTGCGTTGTCATCGATATCAAGCCTTCTGCTATTACGGATTTCATGGAAGAGATCGATATCGGAGACGGCAGTATCATCGGATTTGTAACTCCCGGAGGCAGAGAACTGGTTGTTGAGAATGTAGAAGAAGGAAAAGAAAGTGTCCTTCCGGAAGAGGGAAATGTATTCTCCGGACAGGAGTATTATACAGCTGTCATGGGTGAGGCAGTAGCGGATGCAGGTACTGCGGAGGTAGATTTCCAGGGTGAGAAGTATCTTTTCATTTACAGCCACAGTGCAGATATCGGCTTTACCACCTGTGCACTGGTACCTATGAGAGTAGTGACCAGTCAGGCTACCGAGATCCGCAACATGACCATCGGTCTGGTGATCCTGGCATGTGTGATCGTAGTGATCGTAGGTATCTTTATCACTGCAGGTATTGAGAATAACATGAGACGCATTTCCAGAAAGTTCGGTGATGTGGCGAAGGGTGATCTGACGGTTACCGTATCTGCCAAGGGACATGATGAGTTCCAGGATCTGGCAGGCTCGGCTACCAACATGATCACGAATACGAAGAAGCTGGTCAATCAGGTAAGCAATGCTACCGGAGAGCTGGAAGTGTCTGCACAGAACGTGGGACAGGCTTCTGAACTGATTCATGAGTATTCACAGGATATTACCCGTGCCATCGGTGAGATCAACGAAGGTATGGAAGAACAGTCCAGACATGCACAGGAGTGCGTGGAGAAGACCGATATCCTCTCCAATGAGATCCAGGAAGTCAGCCATGTGGTAGAACGTGTGGAGAAGCTGGTAGGCGAGACGGAAGGCATGATCAACAAGGGAATGGAGATCGTACAGGTACTGGGTGATCGTGCTGGCGAGACAACACAGATGACTGTGAAAGTGAGTGAGAGTATCGAATCTCTTCGCAAGGAATCTGAGATCATCAACAGTTTCGTAGCTACGATCACAGAGATCACAGAGCAGACCAACCTGCTGTCATTGAATGCTTCTATCGAGGCAGCCAGAGCGGGAGAGGCTGGACGAGGCTTCGCTGTAGTAGCAGAAGAGATCCGTAAGCTGGCAGATGATTCTGCAAAGGCAGCCGGCGAGATCCGCAACAATGTGGCCAACATTACAGCCCAGACCCAGAACAGCGTGGAGAGTGCAAGCCAGGCGAAAGCAATGGTAGAACTCCAGACCAAAGCTGTGGAAGAAGTGATCGCAGTATTCCGCGAGATGCAGGAGCGTATGGGCCAGCTGATCGAGGGACTGAAAGATATCGTGGTAAGCACGGAGAAGGCAGACGGTGAGCGTAGCGCTGCTGTGGCAGCCGTGAAGAATATCTCCGATATCATTGAAGAGACCGCAGGCAGTGCCGAGACCGTCAACGATGTGGCCAATAAGCTTCTGAACCATGTGGAGAAGCTGAGCACTACTGCAAGTGTACTGGATGAGAATATGGAAGGACTTAAGAACGAGATTTCCGTATTCAAGATCTGAGTATAAATAAAAAAGTAACATACAGAGGAGATCCGGGAGATGAGAGTCTCGGGTCTCCTTTTTTGCAAGCATGTTTTATTGCGGCAGCAGGAATGGTCACTTTTGAGAATGCATATATTTTCTGTGAAAGCGTGAAACGGACGGCTTGAAATGAAAAAAGTACTGGCGGGAATTCTGATCTTTGACATGCTTCTGGGAATCTTGTGTCTGTCAGTGGGAACGGAACGATACGCAGAGCAGAAGTCATATGGAACCTATATAGAAACAGACACTGGCGTGTGCGGGACATCAGGAGAACCGAAAAAGATCGCGCTGACCTTTGACGACGGGCCGCATCCGAAGTATACGGAACAGCTTCTGGATGGATTGAAGGAGCGGGGAGTGGTAGCTACTTTTTTCGTGACGGGAGAGAATGCGGAGAATTACCCGGACATTATCCGGAGAGAACAGGACGAAGGACATCTGATCGGGAACCATACCTATAGTCACATCCAGCTCACTTCCCGCAACCGGGAGACCTTTCGGGAGGAGCTGGTGCAGACCAATGAAATTCTCGAAGAAATCACAGGGGAGAAAATAAGCTTTGTCCGGCCGCCTTACGGCAGTTGGGACAAAAGCTTTGAGAAAGAACTGAATATGTTCCCGGTTCTGTGGAATATCGATCCTCTGGACTGGTGTTCCCACAATGCAGACTGTATTGCGTCCAAAGTGGTGGAGAAGGCGGGGGACGGCGATATTATTCTGATGCATGATTATTATGAGACTTCTGTCACCGCAGCACTGGAAGTAGTGGATATTCTGCAGAAAAGAGGCTTTCAGTTCGTAACGGTGGAGGAAATCCTGTTTGACTGAATCATTGTAAAACAAGAGCCACCTGAGTGATAAAATTCGCCGGATCCTTATGCTGGGGAGGACCTTCCAGATAAGTATGCCGTACCGTGCCTGACAGAGACAGATTCTGCGCAGCTGCGTAGGCAGACAGTTCTCTACGGGCATCCGGGAGTGATTCGTAACAGCCGTGATAGAAGATGCCGAGAGCTTTCTGCTCCGGCAGATGCACCACATGTTCTCCCTTGCTGGCAGGAGGTACGGAGATACAACAGGTGAATTCTTCCGGATGTTCCAGATTGTACTCAATGAAAAACATCCGCATACTGCTGTCGGAGCCGTACAGATGAATGGCTTCCATGAAGACCTCCCGCAGGAATTCTTTGCGTTCTTCCACTCCGTTAAAAGCCCCCTTGCGGCAGTACACCGTCTGGGCGGGGAGGGTAAGAAACTGTATCACGGAAGCAGCCGGGGACGCAGTACGTTGCTTTAACTTCTCGATACTCTGCGTCAGGTCGTCTCGTAAGGCTTCCAGACGTTCGATCAATGGTTCCAGATCCGTGGATCCATTATAATAGGAGGAGATCTCATCCAGGGACAGCCCTAAATTCTGCAGTACCCGGATGGAGCGGATCAGGGAGATGGAATCCGGGGTATAATAGCGATTCCCGGCAGTTCCTTCTTTTTTATCCGGAAGCAGGAGACCTTTGGCTTCGTAGTTCAATATGATTCTTCTGGTGATGCCGATCGCTTTGGAGACTTCTCCGATGGACATCAGTCTTTTTTCACTTTTTCCGTTTTCTTCGTTTGATGACATCAAAAATATGCCTTTCTCAAAATTATCCTTGCATCGTACATCGATGTACGGATATAATTATTGTAATAAGCGTAGAAAAACATGTCAAGACACATACGATAAAACGAATGAGCTGCATCGGTTTGTGCGGCAAAGGAAGAATCATGATAAAAGTAGCTTTTTGTGATGACGATCTGTCAGTACTTAAGGAATTAAGCGTTCTGATGGACAGATATCGGGTAGAACGGAATCAGGATATTACTTATGCAGCATTTCACAGTCCGCTGGAATTGCTGTCGGAAGTAGAGCGGGGGACCCGGCTGGATATTATATTTCTGGATGTTCTGATGCCGGGACAGGATGGAATCAGTGCCGCCAGAGAGATCCGTAAGTATGATACTTCGGTGAAGATCATTTATCTGACATCCTCTTCGGAATACGCTGTGGATTCCTATGAAGTGGGGGCCTATTTTTATCAGTTGAAGCCTATCTGGCAGGAGAGCTTCTACCGATTGATGGATTCGGTACTCAGGGAGTGCCTCAAGAATGAAAAGAACAGTCTGATCCTGCGATGTAAGACGGGAATCACAAGGCTGGAACTGGACAAACTGAAGTATTGCGAGGTAACGGGGAGGAATCTGCTGCTTCACAAAGAGGACGGAGAAGTACTGGACAGCGTTGGTAAACTGGACGATTTGTGCGAACAGTTGAAGGATTATGAATGCTTTGTCCGTTGCCACAGGTCATATATGATCAATATGGATTATGTAAAGAGCATATCTAACAAAGCAGTGATCCTGTCGGACGGTACCCAGATCCCGATTCCGCATGGAAAATATTCGGAACTGAAAGACAAATTTTTTTCCTATTTCTTTCGTAAAAACCAGACATTTTTAGCATAAAACGACCGGAGAATTTTTTCTCCGGTCGTTTCATGTCATATTTGGGTCGATTGGTGTCAAAAACGGTCATAAATGGAAAAAATAAGGTACACTATCTTCAGACAACAGAGAACTGTTGTAAGAAGGAGGAAACAATTATGAAGAAAAAATATTTTGCATGCGCAATGGGACTGGTACTGGCATTGTCTTTGACAGCCTGCGGTGAGGAAGAGGTAATTGTGGAGAACACCAACGAAGAAGTGACCCAGGAAGTACAGACCCAGGAAGTACAGACCCAGGAAGTGGCAGAAGCTCCCACAGAGACTGTAGCAGAGACAGGTACAGAAGCAGAGGGCGGTCCCCTGTTACAGGTGGCAGTTATGGAAATCCCGGATCTGAGTGGTACGGAATGGAACTTTGCCGGCGGTATGATCGATGGTGTTGAGATGGAAGAAGAGGATCTGAACGCAACACTGGAGACTTATGGCGGTACCTTACAGCTTGTATTTGGTGAAGACGGTGCAGTTACCATGGTACAGGGCGGCGGAAATGCAGAAGGTACTTATGAGTATTCCGATGACAACACAGCTATCAAGATGACACTTGATTTTGGTGGAACAGAGGTTACCTATGCCGGATTTTTGTCTGAGGTGGGAGATACTGTAACACTGATCGCTATGTCTGATATGAATGGTTATGACGGACTTTATTTTGTGCAGTAAGATAGTTTGAAAAGATCTTAAAAAGACGAAAAGGGGAGGGAGAGTTAACGATGGAAATTGTGATTATCGTGTTGCTGCTTGCCTCCCTTTTTGGTGTCTGGCTATTGTCGGTGCGGCGTAAGCTGGAGACACAGGAAGAAAATATCCGGAATGCCATGTACCAGACTCTGGTACAGCTCTCCGCAGAGCGGGAGGCACTGGAAGGATTGGCGGAGTTTCTCGGACAGACCATGGATGCGGAGACTTTCCGGAGAATGAAACATTCGCTGGAGAGTGCACAGACTGCCGGAGAGGCCGGACTGCCGGAATGGGTGGCAGAACAACAGAGAGAATTATTGAGAGTACAGAAAAAAATTGCAGAGATCTCGGAAAGCATGCCGCTTTTGCAGGCACAGGAGACTTATC
>ERZ1026854.498-NODE-498-length-27580-cov-8.708411_pt1 | contig 27580 bp, 24 predicted proteins | sample MGYA00380157_ERZ1026854 | MGnify/ENA primary metagenome ERZ1026854 (study PRJEB33269, sample SAMEA4719793) | human gut metagenome | biome: human-associated habitat; feature: organic feature; material: feces | place: Cameroon | collected 2013-10 ... | reverse complement strand
TAACTATATTATACCATTTTTCTTCCTGATTTTCAATGGTTTGTGCGGTTTTGCCCTAAACCTTGCCATTTTGGATGAGCTTATAGATAACAAATTCCCATTTTACGATTATTTGCTTAATATAGACCATTTTTTGTGGCAAGGTTTAATTGGGGGAGCAATATAATATGTTTTCACAAAAATTGCAATACTTTAATATGAACAGGCTCTAATACGAAAACGAAAAGCATATATAATTCCCAGTATCAAGGGAATAGTAATCACCATATGTAAGAGATAAATGACAGAAAAACTATCAGTTGACAGAATTATTGTATCAATACATCCCAAAAGCACTACAATCAACACACATACTAACCAAACATACTTATCGTTTCCGTAATACACCTCATACTGCTGCCCTTTAATATTGAAAGTCTTTTTCCTCCTATTATTCATTACAGTCCTCACTAATTCCGATTTTTACGAAAAATTCGAGTGCCTACCCTTACCTATAATTATACATTATAACTGCTACTAAGTCAACCGTAAATCAACAAAAGAAAGGAAACAACAGCTATGAGCAAAATAGGTTATATCCGTGTTTCCACGGAGCATCAGGAAACAGCAAGACAGCAGGAGATCATGTGCGACTATCAGGTTGACCGCATCTTCTCCGAGAAGATTTCGGGAGCGAATAAAGACCGCCCTCAGCTTAAAGCTATGCTGGACTATGTAAGAGAGGGCGATACGCTCTACATTGAGAGTATCAGCCGTTTAGGGCACTCCACGAAGGACTTGCTGAACATCATCGACACCCTCACCGACAAGGGCGTTACCCTGGTTAGTCACAAGGAAAACATCGACACCGACACACCTACGGGCAAATTCATGTTGACCGTGTTCGCTGCACTCTCTCAGCTTGAAGGAGAGCAGCTCAAACAGCGACAGCGTGAGGGCATCGAGATCGCTAAGGCACAGGGCAAGTACATGGGCAGAAAGCCCATTGAAATTGACTGGACAAGGTTCGGTCAGCTTTATGGGGAATGGAAGTCAAAGAGCATCACAGGCAGGGACTTTATGCGGAGAATGGGCTTGTCGGCAAACACCTTTTGCCGCCGTGTCAGGGAGTATGAAGCGGAACATGGAATCGCTGAGCCGACCTCTGCTTGATATATAGCAATATAGTTTGTTGAGTATGCACTTATTTTTCATAGACCTTTTATGCAATCCCTCAAAGTTGTAATATTGCTATTGACAACTCGGTATTTGCATGATATACTGATATCGGAAAGTTGAAACAGTGATGTTTACAACTTTACAGAAGTCAATTTTTATGCTATACTTTAGGAGGTACTTATTATGAAAATCGCAGTAGTTTGTGCAAATGGCAAGGCAGGTCAGCTTATCGTGAAAGAGGCTGTTGACAGAGGACTTGATGTCACGGCAGTTGTCAAGGGCGACAACAAGTCCGCTGCTCAGAATGTTATCGTGAAAGATCTGTTCGACCTGACCGCAGCAGACCTTGCAGACTTTGACGCAGTTGTGGATGCTTTCGGTGCATGGACACCCGAAACACTTCCTCAGCACTCCACGTCACTTGCTCACCTGTGCGACATTCTTTCGGGAACTGACACAAGACTTCTCGTTGTCGGCGGCGCAGGAAGCCTGTATGTGAACGCTGAGCATACCGCCTGCGTTTCTGACGGTGCAGATTTCCCCGAAGTTTTCAAGCCGCTGGCTTCTGCTATGGCAAAGGCGCTTGGCGAACTCCGTCAGAGAAATGACGTAAAGTTGACTTACATCAGCCCCGCAGGAGATTTCCAGGCTGACGGCGAACGCAGCGGCAAGTACATTCTCGCAGGCGAGGAGCTGACGCTCAACTCTAAGGGCGAGAGCATTATCAGCTATGCAGATTACGCTATTGCTATGGTGGACGAGATTGAAAAAGGCGCTCACATCAGGCAGCGTATCAGCGTGGTAAGAGAATAAGAAAGAGATGATCATTCGTGCAGATTACAAGTAAATTTACAGCGGCAGTTCATATCCTCACCTGTATCGAGGTTTTCGGCGGTGAGATGAGGGTGACAAGCGATTTCCTTTCCGGCAGTACGGGCGTGAATGCAGTCATAGTCCGCAATGTTCTCGGTCAGCTCCGTGAAGCAGGTATCGTAGAAACCCGTCAGGGCAGCGGCGGCGCACACCTTGCCAAGCCCACAAGCGAGATCACGCTGTATGATGTTTACCGGGCTGTAGAATGCACGGACGATGACGGACTCTTCCGCTTCCATGAGAACCCCAATGCAAAATGCCCCGTGGGACGGAATATCCATAAAGTAATGGACAACAGACTCGAAGCGGCTCAGGCAGCTCTTGAAAATGAGCTGAAAAAGACCACGCTTGCCGAGATTGTTGCCGATACCAAGAAGATCATTGAAGAAGAATAAATATAAGAGTGTGCTGAAAAATCGGCACACTCTTTTTCATAGAGGGTGATGTTATGACTGTTGGAGAATTTGCCAAGGTATTTGATAGAAATACAGGCTTTATAGCTGTTATAGATTCAGCAAAAGACTGGTCAACAGATGCCCTTGTTCTTCGAGATGCTGATTCACCTGTAACATCAGAAATGATAATAGACCGTATTGCATATTTTCAAGCTCCTGTGTTTATGATACAGCTTGAAAAATCAATACAATGCAGTCAGGAGGCTTCTGATGTTGTCGTTATATTCGCTCATAAACACGGAAAAATGCGATAAACACTGAACTAAAAATGGAGCTGTTTGACGTTTATGAAGAAGCAAAGCGACTGACTGTAATGTCGGAGGGATATTTATGACAACCAAAGAATACTTTGATTATATCGTGGAGCAGATACACTCCACTGTAGTTGCGACCGTGGACGAGGACGGTTTGCCCGTGACCTGTGTGATAGATATGATGTACGCCGATGATAATGGTCTGTATTTCCTCACCGCAAAGGGAAAGAACTTCTATCGGCGGTTAAAGGATAAGGGCTATCTTGCCTTATCCGGCAAAAAGGGTGAAGATACCATGAACTGTACCGCCGTTTCGGTTCGTGGCAAAGTCAGGGAGTTAGGAGGCTCTGATATGCTCCCTCTGCTGTTTGAGAAGAATCCCTATATGTTTGAGATCTATCCCACCGAGTAAAGCCGCAAGGCACTCACAGTGTTTCAGATCTATGAGGGCAGCGGAGAGTGGTTCGACCTGTCGAAGAAGCCTATCGAGCGTGACAGCTTCACATTCGGCGGTGCAGAGATCAGGGCAAGCGGATATTTCGTGACCGATGATTGCATCAGGTGCGGTTCATGCCTGAGCGACTGTCCGCAGAGCTGTATTGAGCTGAACGGCAAAGCTGTTATCCGTCAGGAAAACTGTCTGCACTGCGGAAATTGTGCGGAGGTCTGTCCTGTGGGGGCAGTCATAAGGAGATGATCGTATGGAGAAACTTGATCTTCTGATAAACTATCTGCTTAACGAAAGAAACGATGTTGACGGAATTGAGATACCAAACAATGATGCAGATAAATTCCGTCTTTACAGAAGCCTTGTGAATATCCGCCCTGCTGTCAAGGCAGACGAGGATTTTTTGCAGGCAGAGGACGAATATCTCACAGCCTTGACCGAGAGCAAGGGCATCACGGATATTGCAGACCTAACACCCATAGAGGACGGCATTTATCTCTGGAAAGGCGACATCACTACGCTCAGATGTGGTGCGATAGTCAATGCCGCCAATTCGGGAATGACGGGGTGCTGGCAGCCCTGCCACTCTTGTATCGACAACTGTATCCACACCTTTGCAGGGGTACGGCTTCGTTACAAGTGCGGTCAGATCATGCAGACACAAGGTCATGAAGAACCCACGGGCAAGGCAATAATAACGCCTGCCTACAACTTGCCCTGTGACTATGTGATACACACTGTCGGACCGATCGTAGACAGTATTCTTACAGATGAACATTGCCGTCTGCTTGAAAGCTCCTACAAAAGCTGTCTTGAAATAGCCGTACAGAACGGTATCGGGAGTATCGCTTTCTGCTGTATCTCAACGGGCGTATTCGGATTTCCGCAGGATAAAGCGGCGGAAATTGCTGTCCGCACCGTCAGGGAGTTCCGCAAGAACCACGATATACAGGTGATCTTCAATGTGTTCAAGGAGGACGATCATGAGATTTACAAGAGATTACTCGGCGGAAATTGACCATCTGAAAAAAGAAATACAGACCGCTGATGCGATCGTCATCGGTGCAGGGGCAGGTCTTTCCACCGCCGCAGGCTTTACCTATTCGGGAGAGCGTTTGCAGAAGTATTTTGCCGGTTTCGTGGAGAAATACGGCTTTCAGGATATGTATTCGGGCGGTTTTTATCCCTTTGAAACGTCCGAAGAAATGTGGGCGTACTGGTCACGCTACATTTACATCAACCGCTATATGGACGTGGACAACGGCACATACAAGCGCTTGTTTGAGCTTGTGAAGGACAAGGACTATTTTGTTCTCACCACCAATGTTGACCACCAATTTCAAAAGGCAGGATTTGACAAGCACCGTCACTTCTATACACAGGGCGACTACGGTCTCTGGCAGTGCAGTGAGCCTTGCCACCAAAAGACCTATGACAACGAGGAGACCGTCAGGGCGATGTTTGAAGCTCAGAAGGATATGCGTGTTCCGTCGGAGCTTGTGCCGAAGTGTCCTGTCTGCGGCAAGCCCATGAGCATGAACCTCAGAGCAGATGACACCTTTGTCGAGGACGAAGGCTGGCACCGAGCAGCCGAGCGCTATGACGAGTTCCTGCGCCGCCATGATGGACTGCATATCCTGTTCCTTGAATTGGGTGTGGGCATGAACACGCCTGTCATAATCAAGTATCCGTTCTGGAAGATGACCTTTGCAAATCCGAAGGTAGTCTATGCCTGCCTGAATTTTGGGGAAGCGTATGCGCCCGATGAGATAGCAGAGCAGAGCATTTGCATCAATGGGGATATTCATGAGGTGCTGAATGCCTTAGCTTAAATCAATTCAAGCCTTGCACTCAAAAACAGAGTGAAAGGCTCATTTTACGCCAATAGGGTTTGCTTTAATTGTGGTGTGCGCCAAAATAATATATCGGACTTGTACGGAACGGTTTGCAGGTGTTCCAATAGACTACGGGCTAAAGGCACATAAATTGTATCGCTTATAAATACTGATGAAGCCAATCAGGCATATTAGGATCATCAGTTGCCCATGATTCCACTTCGCTCTCATCAGTTTCCCAATTGTTTTCATGTCCGTCAAAGAACTTCTGCCTATGGCATTTGTACTTAACTACTGTATCGCCCTCAAGACGATATTCATACCAGTAGTAGTTCTGCTTACCATAGCCTTTATACTCCTGTGTAGTGTAAATTGTCATAGTATCAGCCTCCCTCATTCATCGTCGATTTCATTTTTTTCTCTTTCGTCATACGGCTCACCATTGGAATCGCTACATATCTGCCTTAGAGCTTCCTGAGCGGCTTCTGATCGTTCTACAACCGCTTGTTTCTTAGCTTTGTGTTTCTGAACAAGATGCTTGATACCTTCGTATGCACCTATTGCAGCAGCGATTACAACAGTTGCAACACCAGCGCCCTCAATCATACCGTGTTCATGACCTTCCTGATAGCCTTCATTATGAATATCATCAATGAAGTTGTCTACACCACTGTGTTCGCTTGCTGTCTTTGTCAAATATGCGTAATTGCCTTTTTCATTTGCATCCCACGCCATAAACCATTTCTCCTTTCAATTAGTCAATATAATTAAACAGCCTGTCAGCCGTATCCGGACCTTTACCGTTCTTTTGTGTTGCCTGCCTGCTGCCGACAAACGAATTTGCAGAGGTTCGCACTGCAAAGATCTTATACCCCTGCAACAGATCAACCGCATCATTCTGTATCACGTTAGCCACAACAACAATCTCTATTTCAGGATTTTTTTGTTTCAGTTTGTCTATCATATCAAGGACAGATTTTCCTGTATTGATTACGCTGTCAACAATTACCGCAAATCCTTGCTGTATATCAGGGAGTGCATCGGTTTTAGGATTACAACTGTAAAATGTACCGCCAAAGCCTGTGTATACACCGTCACCGAAGAAACGTCCGCCACGTTCAAGTACGATAACAGCGGCATTGATATTGGGGATAAAACCTCGCATGACCTCTCCGAGTTTTCTTCCAAGCCTGATGTGTGCATCTGCAAGCCTTGCACCGTTAACACCCGAATCAGACTTGCAAATCGCAATGTCACCTGTTATACAGCCGTCATTATCAGCCAGTATGTAAGGAAATCTGTCATAGACCAAACTTATTCCCGACAAATCCGAATCTCTCAGAGAATGACTAAGGTATTTGCCGATATACAGATAGCCCTTGTCTGCCTGCTTCAGCATATAGTAATCATTCCTGCCGTCACCGTATGCTGTGACAGTATAACCTCTCTCTTGCAGAAGTTTAACCACAAAGAACTTAGTGTCTGCCGAGATATGCGTATCAGCGATTACGTTCTTTATCATAAGCTGTTCGGAAAGCCGTTCCCAAAGCATCTTGATACCGGATGAAAGTATAACATAGTTTTTATCAGCTATCCTGTCAAAGATCCTTTTGTTGAGGTCTACTGTACCGAGCTTTGCAGTATCATAGCTTAGTTTTTCGACTTCATTTGTGAACTGTAACGCCTGATACCCTGTATAAAAATTGCCGTCAAACACATGGGTAACATGACCGCTTGTGCAAACCCTGAACGAGTCCTGTTCTATAATGGTCTTGTCACCGTCGCATATATGAATATCGCATGGCTGCGGATAAAAGTGCATGATTTGATTGGCTATGTCCTTAGCAAGTCCGAATGAACTGAACCCATTCTCAATACTGTCGATGAAAGCCTGCAATCCCTCAGTAGTAATATCTTTCACTACATAGAAGTCCTTGTTACGCTTATGAGATTCTGCTCTCAGGCTTTCAATCTCAAAACTCTGCCACTTGCGGATTCGCTCAACAGAAAGCTCTGCAAATCTTCTGTTTTTGTCAGAACTTTTCAGCCGCTCACTGATAATTTCAGGCTCACAGTATAGATATATGAAAACATCGTATAGCTCTCCGTCAGCATCGGTAAAAGCCACATCATCAAGGAATGAATAGTGACCGTCCGAGATAAAGCTGTCAGTTCTTGTTTTGAGCTGTTCGGCATATCTGATACGGAGAGCATTCTTTTCTGTATCGGGAAGATCCGAAAATCTTCCCGATGCCATTTTGTTAAGTTCCGTACTGCCATGTATCACAGGGATAGTAAGCCCTTCAAATATCGTTGTCTTGCCTGCACAGGGCAGACCGTAGAGTGCATACTTCACAGATCATCACCCCCTATTCTTATTAGCCGCCACACCGAGGAGCAGAACGATTATATCGTCCACGGGTGAACCGGGACATACGTCAATGGGCGAGATGATATAGAGAAGAACCAGTATAATAAGCATACCTTTTTTTGCATCGTCCATAGTATACCTCACTTTCTGAGCAGCCTGCCACCGAGAAGAAGAGCAGCATTCATCAGTGTAACACCAATCGCAGCAGCCACCATTCCTTTTCCATAATTATGTACTGGCTTCTTTGGAATATTGACCTCAGCCTTAATATCCGAAGCCCTTACTGCTTCTTCATCAGGCTGGTCAATATGTTTGCTCTCTTGGTCAGCTTCTTCGGCTGCTTCAAGTTTAGCCATAAGTACCGCAAAATCTCTCTTGAACTCAGTCATGTCTATCGACATCTGATATTCGTCCGGACATTTGACCTCAGTTACAGCCTCCATCATGGTGCAGATGCTCTCATAGGAATACCACTGGTTGCTCGTGAACCTTTCGATGAAAGACGGGAGATAATTGCTGGGGCATACCTTAATATAGTGATACTTGTTCTCTACATCAATGCGTGGATTAGTGAAAGTTACGATTTTGAAGATTTTCAGATAATCCATTCCAGCCCGTTCAAGTGCCTTACGGAGCAGTGCTTCACGCTCGTCCATCTTATCAGCGATATTACAGTCATGGTGCATCGAGTTACCTATTCTGTAAAACTCGCCGTTCTCATCAATAAAGATGTTCTTTTTGCTGTTCTTGATCTCGATGATGAATATAGCATGATTGGTGAACACGATAGCATCGATCTCTGTTCTTCTGCCGTCGAACTCAAGTTCAACATTGTGAAGCACACTATTCTGACAGCCCAGGTTATCTAATGCTCTGAACACCTTCTGTTCTCCCGCATTGCCTGAAAACTCAGCACTGATGTTATTGCAGACCACCTTGCTGCCCTTTACGAACCTTGCGAGTTCATCATCGGCTACATGACAACGCTCATCGTTCATCTTGCGGAGATGCCTTTCAACGTCCCAAAACCTGAGATCACCGTTTTCAGCGTGTTCAGCGTTGAAGGTAAGAACAATCAGCTCTTTTTGGAGTTTAAGCAGCTCAGGCAGGTACTCACTCCTGGTATAAGTGTCCTTAGAAAAAGCGGTTATCTGGGAAATGATCTCGTTTACTCTCTTTTCATTCATCATTTCAAATTCCTCCCTCTTAGGTTGAAAACGGGTGTTTTTTCCTCTGTATACATTATAATACATATCAGGAAACAGTTATTAAAACCGATTCCATGACTTACAGCCCTTGCGATTGCCTGAAACAAACGTTTCGGTCGAATTCAGGAATTTCGGGTTTTATACGTTCAATAGGCGTATCTGCTTTTGCTATCGGCGGCAGATCCACGCAGTTACCGCATAAATAGACGTTCCCGTTAGCATAAAATATATTGTTTATCCCTGCACCACACATACCTCCGTACATCGTGCAGTCATATTTGCCTATACGAACATTAACTCTGCTCTTGGCTTTATCAAGGAAACTGTGGAACTCGTCTAAGGATGTACCGCCCTTGCCTATCATTCGTGAGAATGTTATCCTACTGCCGAACTGCTCAAAGAAGGCGATAGTGTCCTCAGCCTTTTCGAGCGTATCTCTTCCAACGGTACAGTTCATTGAAGGATAGCTGCCGTTTACAGAATGATACAGCTCAATAGCATTCATAACGTCCGAATGAGTATTGCAACGCCATTTATTATGTATCTCGGGTATGCCGTCTATCGAGAAGCCCAAATTGACATTGTGTTCCTTGAAGAAACCGAGCATTTCTTCGGTTATGAGAGTTCCATTTGTTATTGTATAGGCAGCTATCCTGCCCGACAGAAGGTAGTTGCTGATATACTCAATGTATCCTTTCAGTAATCCATAGTCAAGCAGAGGCTCGCCGTTGCCTACAAAACCGAGTTTGAACACCTCAATATCATACTTGTCTATGTGCTGCTTGATATTGTCAAGTATCGTATAAACGTTCATTTCTGCTTCGGAAAGGCAGTCTGCTTTTTTCGGTGTGTGAAAGTGGCAGTAAGCACAGTTCAGGTTGCAGCGGTTGTTGATGCTGATGCAGGCACGATCAATCATTATGTTCTAATTCCTTTCTCAGCTCATCGCCTAATTGCCACCAATCGCTTGCTGTTCTGTTCTGTCTGTCACGGATCAGTGTATCTACCTTGTCTAAAGTCAAAAGATAGCGATAGATTGATTCAACATAATCGACCTTTTTACCTTCTTTTATCCTGTTGTATCTTTGAACAGCACATTTTATTAGCGCAGTGTATCCATTACTATCTTGCTGATTCAAGGAAATATTAGGAAGGCTGCACAGCTTTTCAACGAATTTTTTATTAGCGTGCCAGCAGGCAATCATTAGTGGCGTATTTCCTTCGTTGATGTTTTGCATTTTCAAATGGCTGGGTGTAGTTTCATCCACAGAACCCTTGTTATAATCAGCTCCCATTTCAAGTAACAAATTGAACAATTTGAAGTTACCCTTTTGAACGCAATGTGCAAGCGGTGTCAAGCAATATCTGCTATTATCGGTTTTATCAAGGTCAACTCCATTTTCAATTAAAAATTTGAGCTTGCGATATTGCTTTGTATCCGAAACATAATAACCGTCTCTCTCGGCACATTTATCTTCGTCATTACATCTGATGCAGCTGATAAGCAAAGTCATGCCATCAGGCAGATACATATTTAAATCGAGATCGGACATCATCTTCTGAAAAGCATCAAGATGTTCATATTCTTCATCAAGTGCAAGAAAAGACGCATAATTGGTATTGTTAGAGCGTTTGGCTATATAGTCCTTTAAGAGTATGCTGTTATCATACGAGAGTGACATACCGATGTCGTCATGAATAAGATAGATTACCTTATTGAGCTTTCTGTTTAGCTGTTCAGCCAGTTCGATGATTTTAGCATCATTTTTGTCCTGCTTGAAATGACTGCTTCTCTCAAATATCAGTCGCTCACGAAATCGGGTGCGATATTCATCAATCGTCATCATTACCTGCCAAGCTATCTTTTTGTTTCTGCCATTATCCTTCTGATAGTCAAGTTCGTTCAATACGGTGTCGGGAATAATCACCTGATCAAAATCTTCCAAGAGCATTGTTAGCAGTCTCTTGTTTTTCAGAAGTGCCGATGTGTCCGGAATAACAGCGGAGACACATTTTTCAAGTTCACTGATGTCAATGTCAAAAATGGCAGCAAATTCCTGAATTCGTTCCTGTGTGGGCGTCAGCTTTCCTGTTTCATACTTGGCATACACAGAACGGTCAATATGAAGCTCCTTCGATACATCTCCCTGCGTCATACCTCGGCTCAGACGGATCTCCTTCATTTTTTTGCTGATGATAACATTCTTACCATCTTTAAGAAATTCGTTTCTAAAATCTTTGTTACCAGACATATGATTACCTCCTTGATAATATAGGGCGGACACCTTGCTCACGGCATCCGCCCTATGCCGTCTTACTGCTTGTTTTCGAGTTTCTTCTGGCTTGCAAGTCCCAGCAGGATTACAATGAAGTCATCTACCGGACCGGGGACAAAGTCAATGGGGGAAATAACATAGATGACTACCAAGATGATCAGCATACCCTTCATTACATCATTCATAATAATACCTCCTCTGGTATCCACACAGTTCGTAACAGCTCCTTGCTGCCTCTTCTGTCGTATTTAGTATAACACAAAGCAAAATGTGCGTCAATAGATAGTGCACACTATGCACACATTGAGCATTGATTTGCACAAACAAAATGCACAGCTCAAGGCACTTATGCACAAGCTCTATGCACATTTTATATTGTCTATGCACATTTTATGTGGTCATACTATTATATAAAGGCTATGCCTTCCGTACACGGTTACGGAGGACATAGCCCTTTCCTTATGCTGTGATAATATCAATCCTGAATCTCCTGCATCATCGTTGCACCGTCCTTGAAGCCGACCTTGTAGGCAGCTCTCATCTCAGCGGCGGCAGTCTCGCTCACGCAGTCAAGTATCTGGTGGAAAATATCAATCTGCTCCTTACTCAGCGAATCCTCAAAGGGGATACAGAGCTTGTTGAAATCGTCCGAAAACTCAGCGGAGTGAATTTCACCCTGTCTGTAATTGTACATCGCATCAAGCATTTGTATCTGTCCTTTCGGTTTTATTGCTGTAAAACCAACCGTCCAAACTTTACCAAATAATCGTTGCTAAGGTGTTGCCTACGGCACTTCCTTTGCCAACATTTCCGATGATGATTTACAGCATATTGTTGATCTTATCAACAATCGTCCTCGTAAACGCCTTGGCTTTCGTACTCCCCTCGAAGTGCTTTATAAATTTTTTTGTTGATTTTGTTGCACTTGACTTGACAATCTATCCTTATAATACCAAAGCAAAGCATCTATAATTTCATAGCCTTTATAAAGGAAAAGCTTTCTACACAATTAAGATGACCTGCTGAGTGATGTAAAAAACACTCAGGCTCATATCGAGCCTGAGTAAACGTCATAATCTGCTTATATTGATTATGGGCACTATAAATTGTAATCATAATCGGTCTTGACCTCACCAAAATCCGCCGCCCACTCGTCAAAATGGTCAATGTTGCAGTCTTTCAACATATCTGCCTGCAGATAGCGCATCATGGTATAAAGCTCGCACATCGAATTCGATACAGGCGTGCCGCTGGCAAAAGTCATCCCCTTGCCGCCTGTCAGCTCGTCCATATATTTTGATTTCATAAGCAGATTGAAGGAACGTGCCGAACCGCCGCTTCCAAGTCCCGATACATTGTGCATTTTTGTTGCTGTGGCGAGATTCTTGTACATATGGCACTCGTCAATGAAAAGCTTGTCAAAACCAAGCTTCTCAAAATCAATAAAATCGTCCTTGACCTGTGCATCATTCAGCTTGTTGAGCTTATCCTGATATGAAGCAATTGCAGACTCGATTTTCTTCACAGAAAAGCTCTTTTCACCATACGCAGCTGCGCTTTCCATTTCTTCACGAAGCTTTGTAAGCTCCGCTTCAAGATACATTTTTTCACGTTCTGGAGATAATCCCATACGGTCAAACTGGCTGTGTCCCACAATAACAGCATCCCAGTCATTTGCAGCGATCTTTGCAAACAGTTTCAAACGGTTTGCTTTCTCAAAATCCTTCTTTGTAGCCACAAGAATATTGGCATTGGGATACAGCTTTCGGAAATCATTGCCCATCTGCTCCGTAAGGCTGTTTGGTACGGCAAACAGAGATTTTGTATGCAGTCCCAGCCGCTTGCCCTCCATAGCTATTGCAATCATCTCATAGCTTTTCCCCGCTCCAACGGCGTGTGCAAGCAGCGTATTACCGCCGTATAAAGCTCTTGCGACAGCGTTTTTCTGATGCTCTTTAAGGGTTATATCACTGTTCATACCGACAAAATTAAGATGTGAGCCGTCATATTCTCTGGGGCGTATGGAATTATACATCTCATTGTATGTCTGAACAAGTTTTTCCCTTCTGTCGGGATCCTTGAAGATCCAGTCCTGAAATTCGGACTTTATGAGATTTGCGACCTGACGTACTGCCTTAGTCTCTTCCTGATTGACAACAAGAATATAGTTGCCCTTATCATCACGCATTTCATAACCGTTTTCGTCTTTCTTGCGGTCCTTAACTTGAAGATCACTGTTATTCAGAATGCCCTCAAGTATCTTGTATGCGTGCATACGGTGTGTGCCAAATACATTTGTAGTCGTATAATTCTTCTTGGAAGCTGCATTGACATCTTCTATCTTCCACTCGCCTGCTGCCTTGCTGTACTGAACCGTCATAGCACGCTTGGCATTCCAGTCGGGATTGAACTTTTCGCAGATAAACTGACGGATATATTCGGGGTCTATCCAGTGGGAACCCAATTTTACCGAAATATCCGTTGCTTCAACTCTTGTCGGGATAGCCTTTTCAAGTGCAGTTCTGTTTTCGGAAACGTCCATGCCCTCAGGCGCATTTTCAAGCTCGGCAATTTTCTTGCGGATATTTCCGGTCAGATATTCGTCTGCGGTAACATACTTTTCTTCTCCCTGGGGAAGTCTGAATATCTGCCCTCTGAGATCATATATCATTCTGTCCTTATCCATACCGCAAAGCTCGGACATAAAATCAAAGTCAACCTTCGCTTTTTCGGCAATGGATATTATAAGTGCTTCCTGCGCCGTTTCAACGTGCTCGGCAATAGTTTTCGGCTTGACTGTGTTATGCTCAAAAATGTCAGCCTTGGTATAGGTGTTATGCTCCTTATCCTCATTTTCAAGTGCGGAAAGCAGCTGGTAATCATCGTCACCCTTGAAAGCGTCCTTGTTCTTCTTTTCGGAAACAAAGCCGTATTTTTCTACAAAGGCATCATATACCTTATTAAGCTTTGCACGGCTCTCGGTTATCGAATCATCAAGTGAACTGTCAGCATTATTCATCTGCAAATCAAGCAATTCACGAACTGTATCACGCAACTCCACCATAGCAACGGCACGGGCAATTTTATCCTTACCCTTGACCGCAGCCTTTTTCATGGTGTCACCTGCTTCTCTGTAATAAAGTTCACCGTTTACAGCCTGAAAACTGAACTTGCGGGATTCTGCGGGTGCGGGGATAACATCGGCATTTATCTCGGAATTTTTCTGAACTGCCGCTGCCTTGTATTCTCCCTTGATGTTCTGCACCGCTTCGGAAAGCAGCCTTTTCAGCATAGACGGATCATCAAGCTTTACTGTGATCTCATTGCCGAATCTTCCCGATACTTCCTTAAAATCGCCAATGACCATTTCGGGGTGCTCGGCAAAATAGTTATTTATATCAAATCCGTCAGCAGATACGCCAAGCTTTATCCAGCCTTCCTTATCGGAATCTATCTCAATAGGGCGCTTACGCTTCTGCAAGAACAGTATATCCGATACGACTTCTGTACCCGCATTTGCCTTGAAAGCAGTATCGGGTAATCGAATAGCACCAAGTAGTTCCGCTCTCTGTGCAATATACTTGCGTATATCATCATTTTCCTTGTCCATAGTTCCCTTTGAAGTTATAACTGCGACCACTCCGCCGGGGTGAACCTTATCGAGGGATTTGGCTATAAAATAGTCATGGATAAGGAAATTATTTTTGTTATAATCCTTGTCATTTACCTTGTAATTTCCGAATGGAACGTTTCCGATAACAACATCAAAGCTGTTGTTTGCAAAAGCTGTTTTCTCGAACCCTTTTATCTGAATATCCGCATTGGGATATAACTGCTTTGCAATTCTGCCCGTAAGGTCATCAAGCTCAACACCGTGAAGCTCGCTGCCACGCATATTCTCGGGCATTACACCAAAGAAATTGCCTATACCCATGGCAGGCTCCAATATCTTGCCTTTTTCAAAGCCGAGGTTTGCAAGCCCCTTATATATTGCATTTATTACAATGGGAGAAGTGTAATGCGCATTCAGCGTCGACCTCCTTGCATCGGAATATTCCGCATCGTCAAGCACATTTTTCAGTTTTTCATACTCGTTCTTCCAGTCAGCATTATTCGGGTCAAATGCCTGCGGAATAGCTCCCCAGCCTGTGTAACCAAAAAGTATCTTCTGCTCTTCGTGAGTGGCTGTTCTGCCCACTGCTTCTATCTTTTTAAGGATTTCAACGGCTGATACATTGGCATTGAATCTTGCTTTCGGTCCGTTTACGCCTAAATTTTCATTGGTAATAACATAGTTTCTGTTCTGAGTATCCAGTGGAGACTTGACCTCATCGCTATGCGAATCAGTCTGAGTATCCACTGGAGACATGGCATTATCAGTATGAAATTTTTCCTGAGTATCCAGTGGAGACTTGATTTTTTCAGTGCGTTCCGCTGCTTCAACAAGAGAATATCCACGTTCCGTAAATTCAGAAAGTGTGATACTTTCCATAGTGTGAAATAAGCTTGACGTTTCTTCAAGGATTATCATATTATCGGAAATATCCGCAATACGATAAAGCTCGTCACCTTTTTCAAGAATATCACCGATAGCAGGGCCATAGCTGTAATTTGTTCTGTCAAGTTCATTGATAGGAATTTCGGGAAAGTCTGTTGTTTCCTCAATAAGTGGAGAAGCAGACATACCAAAATTGAAATAGTTGTTGTCAAGCTTACGAATATTTCCGTCATGGTCGGTAAGCTCAATATGATACTCAGCACTTGAAACGCCGCTGCGCATATTTCTCAGATGAGCTTCGATATCCGCAAGCATATTCTCCGCCGATACGCTGTTTTCATCTTCCCATACATCAACATTTATACTATTTGTTCTATTAAATGCATACTTGGTGAAAGAACCGTCCTCATCGGGAGTATAGCTTGCGGTTATCTCCTCAAATGCGGGATTTTCCGCATCGCTGAGATCTCTGTCATTCCATTCTGTCCTGCGAACAAGGCGGATAGTGTCATATTCGTTTATGTTGATAGGCTCTTTTTCCTTGCCAAGAAACTTGTCCGATACATCTACAAAGCCGAATGAATCAACATAATTCGCTTCATTGTTAATAACGATTATATCCGAAACGCTGAGCGAATGTCCCTTAAAATCTTCGGGGCGGTTAAGGTTGAATTTGGTGTAAATGGCTTCAAGCTTGTTGCTGTCCTCAAATTCATCAAGACTTCCTGAATACACAAGGTCATAATTTTCGGGCTTTGCAGGCTCACCGTACTTTTCCGCAAGTGAATATCCCTCAAAACGTATAGCGTGATTTTCGGGACTGTTTTTCAGCTGATATATTTTGTACTCATTATCCTGCGACTGTTCAATGCCGTATTTCTGCAGGATCTCATGAGCATGAACAAGGCTTGTGAAATCGGTATGTTCGTTTGCATTGCCTATAGTCAGCTTTGCCCTGCGAATACGGTTATCAATATCCTTTTGGGTGATATATTCTCCCTTTTCGATGAGTTCAGATATGACCTTTGCGACATCATTCCATGTGAAATTTTCCTTGCCTGTGGTGAGAGTTATCTCGATACCCTTGGAGTCATGGTCTGCAAATTTTACAGGACCGTCGCCACTGTGACCGCCTATGCCATATTCATTTTTAAGGAAATTGGCAAAATCTTTCTTTGATGGGTTTGCCTGATAGAAGTCGGCTACTCTGAATTTTCCGTCCACAAAACCTGTGCCACGCATGACTTCATTATATATAAGATTTTCACGGGAAATATTGTTCTCGTTTGCAATGAGATACATAAGCTCCTTTGCGTGTCCCCAGAGAAATTCCGATGTTCTGTCCGAAGCCGTGTCCGTTACGGAAAGTCTGTCATCGTGCGGCTCAAATTCAAGATAATAGGTATAGCCCATAAGGGAAATATCCATATTTTTCAGAGAACTGAATATCTCCTTTGTATCTCCGATAGAAATATCCTCTGTGGGTTCAAGTCCCGCCGACTTGATTATCTCACGAAAAACAGCCTTGGGATTATTATTGAAAAAGCTGTTCAGCGTATTGTTTTTTCGTGTAATTTCCTCACGCTGTTCGGGAGTAGGCTCGGAAATGCTTCCGACAATAGCATCAAGTATCTTTTCATCACGCTCGGCAATATATTCACCGATATTTTCCTCAAAATACTGCTCCGCTTCACCTCTGCGCATAAAACCGCTGAAATCGTCATTTATGGGAGAAAAATTGCCCTGTGTATCCTCTTCCTCAATGTCAAATTTACCGTCGGGATTCTGGGATATCCAGAATGTTTCATCTTTGTATTTTGTGGCATAGCTTGTGGGTCTGCCGTTATCGTCAGCAGTTTCGGGAATGGGTGTCCACTCTATTTCGGATTCGTGCTCGATCACTTCTTCCTGTTCGGGTTCTTCCTCACCCAGCAGCTCCTGCGGAGTTTCAACGGAATAGCTTTCCGATTCAAGACTGAGTGCGTCGCTGTGTGCCATAACTTCCTGCAAATGCTCGGAAATATATGCACATTCCATATCATCTGCACTTACAGATTCACTGTCCCCGCCTATCTGATAAAATTCGACATTTACATCAGCAAACTGCTTGCCCGTGCGCTCAATGTAATCCTGATACTCGTCAAGAGCGGTAATATCGTACCTGCCAACATAGTTTCCGGTTACGAAAGGTTCTTCATCATCAATAGTGACAACGGAAAATGTCAGCGTATTGTTTTCAAGGTCAAGTGTTTCTGCAATATCATCAATACCCTTTATATCCTTAAAAGAAATGATAGGATTTTCCGCACCGTAAATGTGCATAGTCTGCTCGTCGATATTTACATCAATAGCAGCAATGCCTTCGGTCTGCGAATACTGTGCAAACTCAACTTCGGTTATCTGAGTTCCGCCAAGATCACATAAGTCCATAAAGAGCTTGTCCGAATTTGCAATAGCATTTCTTACCGCTTCTTCGGTAATATCGTTTGCAATGTAATATCTGCTTGTATCGTACTGTGATACCGCAAGGACAGCTTTGACAGGCGGTTTCTCTTCAAGAATACGGTCAAGTTCGGTAGTGCCGACATTAAGCATATCCTCAAAATTCAGCACGGATAAATGGTCACGGTTCATCTGCTCAAGAGAATCATAATGCTCCGTTTTTGCAAGTTCATCGTCAATAAAGTATGATACGGAATAGTTTTCAAGGTCTGCTTCCATCTGCAAGCTGTGATCGCCATGTTCTTCCGAACCTATCTCAGTATATCCGATAGAAATATGCTTCATATCCGAAAAATCCGCTTCGCTTGAAAACTCCGAATCAAGATAATCCCCGATATATTTCTTAGCCATATCAAGCTCGGATACAACAGTTTTTTCACCATTGCCAAGATACTGTCCGTTCCTGTGCAGCTCATATTTATCCACGTTTGATGTTACGGCATACTCGGTGCTGCCCATACGCTCGCTTTTGGAGATACCCACATCATTGGGATAAATACCATTCATGGAAACCACTTCAACATCTGCACCCTTGTATCTGTATCTATCACCTATGGCAATATCCTCGGCTGTTCTTTCGGCTTTCGCCTGCTTCTTTTCTATGCTTCGTGCTTCATATTCACGAACAGCATTTGCAAACAGATCAATAAGTCCGGGGTGCATGGTAAGACGGTTTGCACCGACAGGCTGCATTTCAGCCTTTATGTGTTCGGGGAGAGCATCAATTACATTCTTCGCCCACTCATAGTTGTTTCCGTCAATTCTGCCGTCATGCAGTCTGCCGTAAAGCTCAACAACATTTGCAGCAGCTATCGTCTGAATTCGCTCAAATGAATATTTTTCAAGAAGTTCATCAAGTGCCGCTCCTGTATTGAAAGAGTTGTTTTCATAATGCTTTGCCGCCATAGCATCTATCATATTGGCGCACTCACGATTTTCGCTTCTGAAAAGTCGGAGCTTTGCGACCTCTTTCTTACGCTCCGTATCGAAAACATCATTCATGTTTTCTACAATACGGTCGTGATAAGCGCTGTCCTCATAATTATGCCGGGGAAACGGGAGTGAATTTTCACTGCCAAACACAAGATCGGCAAGTTCGGGATAATCTCCGTTCAGGGTTATATTTGCAAGATGCTCCTTGTAGGCATCTACAAACTTGTCAAAATCATATTCCTCAACACCGGGGAAGCCGTCCTCTTCCAACGCCTTTCTTATCTCTGCAAACACATCTTCAAGCTGCTTGTCTGCAATTTCGGGCTGTAATCTGCCCTCTGATACAAGAATGGCGTTTGCAGTATCTTCAAGAAGTGTACTCACATCGGAATAGCTGTTCAGATATTCATTATGATTCCATTCCTCATACAATTCTTCGAGAATGTTATCCCTCGAAAGCAAAGCATTTATCTGCTTTTCGGTAAGATTGAGTTTTTCTTCGGTTATGTATGTCTGGATATTATCCTTTGTGCTTATCTCATAAGCCGACTCAATAAGAACAGCAGGAGATTCCTTTTTCATATCTTCGAGAAACGCTTTCCATTCGTCGCCAACCTTGTTTGCAAGCTTTTCTTCGGGAGTGATGTTATCATACTTTTCATGATAATCGGCAAATCCGTTCCATGCTTCATCAACAAGTACATTTCTATCCTTGTCGATTATGATACCGAAGGTTTCATCGCCGTATTCCTCATTTTCAAGCAGGAATATCTCCTTACCGTCAACGGTTTCGATATCGACAACATACCATGTACCCTCATAACCGTCAATAATAAGCTCATCGCTGTCGGCAGTAATTTCGCCTTCAAGTGATTTCTTTGCTTCCTGCACGGCGGGAGTGTGTTCCTCCAGATATGCCTGAATAGTCAATTCCTGATATCTTCTGACAACATCATTGCTTGGATTTATGTAAGCAGCTGCATAGTCCTCAAAATATCCCGAATGGGTATCTATGACATTCTGCTTGCAATTCCGATAGATATATTCAAGGAAACTGTCAGAGTTATATGCCGCAAGAACATCATCTTCTGTGATAGTGATGTCAATAAATTCGCCATCGCCGCCGTCACCCTCTTCATTGAAATATACCCATGAAAATGCTTTGCTGTCGGGATTGTAAAGAATATCGTTGGGATAAAGATTATCCTCATGGGGAAATCTTGTCTGAATAATGATATTTCTTTCGTGCATCTCCCTGTCCGCTGCACGTTCTTCATCATTGAACTTCCAGTGGTCAAGCTGTTCATTGGTGTTGGTGTAGTCAATGTTGTGCTGCTCCGCATACACGATTGCATCATCAACAGCAGAAAATGTGGGACACTTGCCCTCATCATCAAGATATACGGCAACCTCTTCCCCTGTTTCGGGGTCATATTCTGAAATGTAATAGTCCATATTAGGCTCATCGGAAACGATACGGAAGAATGTATTTTCCTCGATGCGCATTTCCGTAGGGTGGAAGAACTCGTTATCGGGGTCAAGAAACATATTTCTTGCTTCTTTCAGACTTTCAAAGCCTGCGGTTTCCCCTGTCTGCATATTGCGGATATTTACAAAACCGTTCGTATCTGAGATACGCTCATAACCCTTTTCACGCAGCTCATTTACAAGATCCATATTCTGAATGTTATCAATTATCCTGCGGACAAAGGCAGCGTTGTTATCTCCTACAACAGTCAGAGTTGCATTACTGCCGTTGAGCCTGCCGCTGAATTTCATCTTTCCGTCACCCGAAAGAATGTTTGCAACCTGTAATGCCGTTTCCGCATCGGTGTTTATGTATCTTCTGTCAGCAGGCGGAAGATCCTTGTATGCTGTGTTTCCGATAATTCTCATATTATCCCTGTTCTGCTGAGGGAGTGACTTCATAATATCAAGTACCTTTTCCCTGTCGGCATTGCTTACGGTAATTGTGTTTTTGTAACCGACGGTTGCGGAGAACATAATATGCTCCGCTTCCAGTCTGTCTATTACCGTCTTAATGTTCTGCACAGTGAGATTTATGAAAGAACGCTCATTGGGGGCAAGCTTTTTGTAGTAATCCTTATTGATGTATTCGGGCATATATGCTCATTCCTTTCCGTTATTTGTACATTGCTTTTATGTCGGCAGCGGTTGCTTCCTTCGGAAATACCCCTAAGATATCCATAATATCGTCATAGGTAAGATTTCTTTCCGCACAGAATCTGTCCATACGACTGACCTCATCTGCGTGAATTTCTTTATTGACCTTTGCCATCTGCACTTCAATGATCTTGGTACGGTTTGCAGCGGACTTCTCATTTTCTATGGATTTTGCGTGCTTTTCTTTAAGAAGCTCTCGCTTTTCAAAAAGCCTTTCCATACGATTGACAGGAGTGGTTTCTTTTTTAGGTTCGATGTCGGGAGCAGCGTGCTCCACTGGAGAACGGACCTCGCCGATTGCCTCGTTTTCTCTCATAAATTCATTCATACTGCATTACCTCTTATACCTCTTCAAACCCGTCAAGATCATCATTTCTGCGGTACTTGTCACCCGTGAAATAGAACTCCCTGACAAGAACATCGGTAGTGTTTCTCCTGATACCCTTTCTGTCAACATAATCACCCGTGGTAAGACTGCCGCTGACTGCGATCATATTGCCCTTGGAAAAATAATTGCATATTCTCTCTGCTGTCTTTCCCCATGCTGTGCAACGGATAAAGTCCGTGAACTTGTTTCCGCCTGCATATCTGTCAACAGCAACCTTGAAATTTACCACAACGCCTGCCGAGTTTCTCACAGTTCTGAATATAAGGTCGGTTGCAATTCTGCCCATGATATTTACGTTATTCATAATTTTTACCTCCTGCGTTATCTCGCATTGTTATCTTTGTTTTTATTGTTTTCCTGAGTTTTTTCGGAATGCTTCTCGGCATATTTGACCTGAACCTTTTCCGCCCATTTGCCGATATTCTCGACCGCATCAATAAACGCCTTGTCCTTAACGGAATCAAGTGTTATGGTTGCCTTGCCCTCGGAAAATTTCGCAGAAACGGTCACTCCCTCTTTCTGTGCTTTCTGAGAGATATTGAAGCCTGTTTTGGAATCGGTGTTTATGTATGCTTTGTTTTCGATGTTTTTGTATTCTCTCTTATTGAAGAACTTGACAGCCTTTTCGGGAGCTTTTTCGGCATCGGGGAACTTCTCTGCAATTTTGTCAGCTATCTTGTTTGCGGCATCGGCAATGGCAGGATTCTGCTCTGCCACACCCTTTAAGGCTTCGATAACAGTATTATGATTCTGCTCCTTGTCCTCATTGGTAAGACAGGTAATAGCAAATTTCTTCATCTCATCGACCATATTCTGATCCTTGTTATCTCCGCACATGACCTCCGCCGCTTTAAGCGCAAGGTATTTCAGATTTGTAAGCTCATTGTTGTTTACAACCCTGTTTCTGCCGCTTTCCTTTGCATCATAAACTGCCTTGTCAGCGTGCTTGAACTCCTTATCAAAAACCTTTCTTGCATTTTCGGGTGTGACCACACCCTTGGGATCCATAGTGTGAACGCCCATAGAAACCGTAACCTTTACATCAAGTGGCTTACCCTCATGCTGAATGCTATGGACAGTATTTTCAATAGCGGAACGAAGTCTCTCGGCTATATCCATAGCAACTTCGGGTTCGGAATTGATGATACATACCATTTCCTCGCCGCCCATACGGAAAGCGCAGTCCGCACCTGCCCTTGTACCCTCCTGCAATACATCTGCAACACCTTTGAGGATAATATCTCCCGCATCGTGACCGTATGTATCGTTGACCTGCTTGAAATTGTCAATATCGCACATAACAATATTGACCGTCTTTCCGTCATTAAGATTTCCGCACATGGTATTGGAAAGATACTCGTTAAGCCCCTGTCTGTTTTTCAGATGAGTAAGCTCATCGGTGATCCTGCCCTGATGCTCAAATTCCTTTTTCAGAGCAAGCTCCACGGTATTTACGATCTGACAACCCTGACGAAAATTATTGTAGTCGGCAGGAGTAAAACCTTCGGATTTTTCCGCTACAATAACGCCCACGGATTTTCCGCCCGATGATACAAGAGGGATAACAGCTTCTTTTCCGTCGCTCAAAGTATCCTTGCTTTCAAAAGCATTTTTCAGTTCTTCCGCATTCTGTTCCGACTGCCAGTTGCGGTAATCTCCATGCGAAAAAAACTTGTCATTGGTATTGTCATAGCAATAGAAAGTAGCCTTGTCGCAGTTTGTGAGCTGCTTTGTGACCGATTCTATCTCGTTCATGGTATTTTCAAGGGACTGACTTTCCGTAATTGCGGAAACAAACTTGTTGACCGTATCGACCTGATTTTCCAGCTCACCGAACTTGCTTTCAAGCTCGGCATTTTTCTCTTCAAGGGCAGCCACTCTCGCAAGCAGTGCCTGTAATTCCTGTTCGTTCATTTATGTATTCCTCCCGTTATACAAGATAATTTTCATATTCAAAGCAGTATTCTTCTGCGCTGTCATCTTTAAAAAGTGCTTCTGAAATGGTATCAAGAGTATCCTGAAGTATTTCAAGATATTCGCAGAATTGATCGAAAGCAGCTCTGCTTTCAAAGGTGTAAACTGCATCTGTGTCATACTCTTTCTTTTCTGCTTCTGTGGTGGGGTAGATACAGCTCATATTTACGAAAACCGCATCAAAGAACTCCTTTGTATGCTGTTCCCCTCCAATGCCATAAATGCGTATATGCACATCACGTTTTTCTTCACGAATGAAAACTCTCATGCGTTATTCACACCGTCCTTCCTGTTATTTTTGCTGTTCTTGAAATCAGCCTTTTTCTGTTTTATTTTCTCTGCCTGTGCCTTCTTGGCTTTAAGCTCGGATTCGGCATTGCTTTTCAGCTCGCATAGCTTCTGCATAAATTTGTTCTTGCTGAGCTGTTCTTCCTTGAGCTGAACCTGTTCCTCAAGCAGCCGCTTTGCATACTCCCTGTCCTGCGGCTTGATTTTTTCCCACTCGCTTTCGGAAGTAACAATAATCTCTGGCTTGCCGCCAACAAACTCCTTGCGGATCTTTTTATCCCTCGACCATTCCGAAATGGTTGTCCATATATCATCGAAATCGAAAGGAATTTTACGGAAAGAATCGTTATCCAGGCGGTCATATTCCTTGTCAGTTTTTATAATGAAGAAATATACATTTTCTCCATGAGTAATTTCCAGAACGGTTTCGGGTATCATGGCACGTCTTCTGAGATACCTATCAAGTGCAATGTTCGTAAGCTTTTCGTCAGCATACTCAACTTCATTGCCCACCACTTTAGTAAGGTCTATCTCCACAACCTCCTGTGCCTTATTGTCGGGAACATTGTAGTCAAACCAACAAGGAAATTTCGTGCATATCTTCCGCCTGCGGGGATATACCCGTATAGTGAATTTCATCTTGCATTTGTGAACATAGTCCTCGTAAGCCTGAGTGAAATTATCGTCAAAGGGAATGTTCTCCGACTTAACATATTTCAGAAAATCCTTGTAGTACGGCTTCTTATACACCACTGTCAGATATGCAATATCCTTAATGTCAAGGAGAATACAGTCCTTTATGGAAAGCTCGGAAGATTTCTCGCCCTTCATGAGCCTTTCCACATATTCCTTCAGGTCATTGAAATCTCCGTTATCCAAACCATTCTGTACATCAAGCTTTGTCAACTTTTCAAGTGAAATGTTTTTGCCATCGGTAATTACGGCAGCAAACTCAATGTCATTTTCAAGCAGCATACCGAGAAATTCCTTATCCTTCAGATGAACAAATCCTTCGGAAATTATTGTGTAGCTGCTGTCATAAAGTGCAAGGGCAGACTGAATATCTATCTGCTGTATTTCATCAAATTTCTTTGAGTATGCCGCACACAGAAGAACATTCTGAATTATCCTGCCGTTGTATCTGTCCTCGCCTTCGTCATTGCCCTGCTCCACAAGAATTTTTTCCACCTCTGCAATTTCATCGGAATAATTCTCACAGTCGGGCATAATCCTGATAAATGCGTCATCATCAATATATCCGCCGCCGTAAAGGATAAGCAGCGATGCAAGTGCGGGTGAAAACTCCTTGCCGGATATTCCGTTCTTTATGCTGTCCGAAAGCCTTCGCACCTCAATATCCTCGGGCATATCCACACCGAAAATGTGAGCAATGAACATATCCCGCCACAGCTTTTCCTTCATCTGCGATGAGCCGCAGTATGTAAATAAATTGACCTCTTTCGGCATTATTCATTATCCTCCTTGAAATTGACATACTTTCCGCTTATGCTCATAACATACTTTATTTTCAGAGGATTGCCGCCTACCTGTTTCTTTACCTTGTAGAAAGGCTTGCCCTCAAGCACATCTTTGACATTGGCAGCAGTTATGGATATGGAGTTGAATCTATCTTCCTTCCAAATGGAAAAATCGCATTTATCTCTGCCTGCGCTGCAATAGAAATTCTTTTCGCCCTCATATACATCACCGCCGCATTTGGGGCATTTGCCGAGAGATACTCTTTCTGCCTTTACTCTCTTGAGATTCACATACTTTCCTGTGTCCTCAAGGTTGTATTCTGCGGCAAATACTTTCCCGTCCTTCGCTTTTGCTCTGAGCTTTACGGGCTTATTTGAAAGAAGCATTTTCATATGCTCGGGAGTAATACTATCCTCGATAAACTTGTCATTCTTCCACACTGTAAAGCCGCAGCCGTCCTTGCCGCTTTCACAGTAGAAATTTTTCTCACCCTCGAAAATATTCTTGCCGCAACGGGGACAGGTTCCGAGAGCTTCTCGCTGCTTTGCTTTGGGATTTTCATATTTCAGCGGTTCTCTATGCCTTGACGGGCTTTTCTCATAATTCACCACAGATGTGACAAATGCCTTTATTTCATCAATGAACTTATCAGGATCAAAACCCTTTTCCTTGATGTTATTGAAGGTCTGCTCCCACTCTGCCGTTCTTTCCAGGGATTTAAGGCTTTCGGGAAGAGAGTTTATGAAATCTCTGCCCAAGGGAGTTGATACGATGTTCTTGCCGTTTCTCTCCGCATATCCGACCTCGATAAGCTGCTCGATAACATCTGCTCGGGTTGCTTCTGTGCCGATACCCTTGCCCTTGACCGCCGTTTTCAGATCTTCGTCCTCTATGCGGTTGTCGATGTTGTTCATGACCGACAATAGGCTTGCATCTGTGTAATGCTTCGGCGGCTGTGTTTCGCATTCCTTGATATGAATATCTTCTGCAACAATTGTGCTGTTCTGTGAATATTCCGCCGATGAAAAAACATCATTGTCGGCATCATAAGCTTTCCAGCCAAGCTCCAAAGACTTTACCGTTTTCAGCTTGTATGTAATATCATTGCACCAAAATTCATAATTGGTTTCAGTATATGTGTACGGCTTGTCCACCGCACAAAGCAGCCGATCAACTATGAGGTGATACACATTCCTTTCACGCTCTGTAAGGCGGTCGGGATTTTCGGGAGTATCTTCGGGGATTATTGCATGGTGATCATGTCCTTCCATAGCCTTGTCATTTACAACACGGCTGTCTAAGTTCAGTCCCTGTCCAAGCAGCTTTCGACAGCGTTCCGAATACTTTTCATTTGCCACCATATCGCTTACTGTCTTGATGATCCTGCTTTTCATGTCCTCGGAAATGTAGTTGCAGTCGGTTCGGGGATATGTGGTAAACTTCTTTTCGTAAAGGCTCTGTGCCGCTTCAAGAACTTCCTTTGCCGTATATCCGTAAACCTTGTTTGCTTCCTGCTGTAAGGTTGTCAGCGAATGTAACAGCAGTCTGTTTTTGCTCTTGTTTTCCGTGATCGCAGAACGAACATTTACGTCCATACCCTTGCTTCGGACAAGCACATTTTCCGCTTCTTCCCTTGATGAATATACCTGTTCGGAAACAGCTCCATTATCCATTTCAAGACGATATGATACAGTTTTTGAAAACTTTTCGATTTCCTTATCCCTCTGAACAATTATGGAAAGAACGGGAGTTTTAACTCTCCCAACTCTGTGGGGATATTTATCCAGCACTCCGTAAAGGCGGGAAAGATTCATACCGATAAGCCAGTCCGACTGTTCTCTTGCAAGTGCCGCTTCATACTCACCGTCATAATCGCTGTCGGGAGGAAGATTTTCCATGCACTTTCTGATTGCTTCATCGGTCATTGAGTTGCACCAAAGTCGATACACAGGCTTTGTACAGTTATTTGCATGATAGATATGACGGAAGATAAGCTCACCCTCACGTCCCGCATCTGTGGCACAGATGATTGATTCCACTTCGGGAAGATTTATGAGCTTGCCAATAATTCTACGAAGTCCGCTTGTGCTGTCACATTCGGTGAAAAGCTCAAATGTGGGGAACATAGGCAGCTCGTCAAGTTTGTATGCCTTGCTGTATCCGTAATTTTCGGGCATTCCAAGGCTGTAAAGGTGACCACGGGCATTGACGACGTAATATCCGTTGCCCTTATAGCAAAACTCCTTTCCGTCATATTCTTTATCTGATGCACCTACCACTGCCGCTATGATTTTGGCTGTGGAGGGTTTTTCACTTATGATAAGCTGCATTTTATCAGTCCTTTCTTGATTTTGGGGAAGATTTATGTTATACTTATGAAAATGAAACAATTCTACAAATCGGAATTTATTAAGGAGGATATGGATGAAACTGTTTTTATGTTCGCACTTTTCAAG
>ERZ1026854.494-NODE-494-length-27624-cov-21.202619_pt1 | contig 27624 bp, 31 predicted proteins | sample MGYA00380157_ERZ1026854 | MGnify/ENA primary metagenome ERZ1026854 (study PRJEB33269, sample SAMEA4719793) | human gut metagenome | biome: human-associated habitat; feature: organic feature; material: feces | place: Cameroon | collected 2013-10 ... | reverse complement strand
ACACCCTTAGCAGGGGCGCCTCTTCAGCCTCTTGAGTATTTCTCCATAACCTGAACATCGTCTCTACCAATATGTTATTGGCGTCATTTCGTGACGCAAAATTTATTATACATAAGCTCTATGCTTTTGTCAATCGCTTTTTTTATTATTTTCCTAATTGTAGATATTGTTTATGAATATTGCCGAATAGCTTCTTCAATCTTCGCTTTTACAATGTCCGCAATCTCCGGTGTTTTCAACTGTTTATACTCTTCATAACAGATTGGCGGTAAATAGATCAGCTTTACCGTTACCGGAGCTATGGACTTCTCATCAAACGGTTTATAAGAATCAATCAGAGCACATGGTACAATGGGACATTTTGCTCTGACTGCGCTTTTGAATGTTCCTCCCTTAAATGGAAGCAGTTGGTTTCCCATACGGCTTCTGGTTCCTTCCGGGAATATCAGAAAGTTTCTGCCCTGCTTTACTTCTTCTGTCATCTGATTGATCACCTGAAGCGATTGCTTAATGTCTTCTCTGTCTATGGCAATCGCGTGCAATGCCCGAAATACTTGTTTTAGCAGGATTACATTGCTTACTTCTTTCTTATAGACTACAGAGAAAGGAACCGGGCAGGACTCCAGAAACACAAGTGCATCAAACATTCCCTGATGATTTGGGAAAAAGATAAACCCGTTTTCTTTCGGAATATTTTCCACACCATAGCTCTCTATGGTTACTCTTCCGGCACGGTTTGCCGCTTTTGTTACCTTTTTGATAAATGCATAGTTCTTTTCCAGGTCAAAATTCTTTCTGGTTCCCAGCCACCATATCCGAATCAGATAATACGGCACCTTATAGAACAATCTTACCACCATCAGTATGATTCTATACATAGTCCGCCCCAGTCTACTCTTCGTTATATTCTTTTACCGCCGTTTCATACAGGTTATTACCTTCTGCGTCAATTACTACAATCGCAGGAAAGTCCTTTACGGTCAGTTTACGGATAGCTTCTGTTCCAAGATCATCATACGCAATGACCTCAGAAGAAGTAATTGCGCGGGACAAAAGTGCCCCTGCACCACCTACGGCTGCAAAGTATACCGCTCCGTTTCTTACAATGGCATCCCGGACTGCCTGTGACCTTTTTCCTTTTCCGATCATCCCCTTCAGTCCCAGATCCAATAATCCCGGTGCATATTTATCCATTCTGCTGGCTGTTGTCGGGCCTGCAGACCCTATAGGACGGCCTTCCCTCGCCGGAGACGGTCCCATATAGTAGATTACGTTATTTTTCATTCCTATAGGAAGTGTTTCTCCCCTGTCCAGAGCTTCCTGCATTCTCTTGTGCGCCGCATCCCGGGCTGTATAGATGGTCCCTGTCAGATATACATAATCTCCTGATTTCAGAGAGCGGGCATCTTCATCGCTGAGAGGTACTTTTACATATTTATCCATGTCGCTTACACTCCAATTATTATAATATCCAGACATCTTTACTTCAGATCTCTCTAACTGCATGCCTGTTGACATGGCAACAGATGTTTACAGCTACCGGCAATCCCGCTATATGTGTGGGATATGTATTAATATTGACCGCCAGTGCTGTGGTTGATCCGCCCAGTCCTCCCGGTCCGATGCCTGTTTTATTGATCTTCTCCAGCAGCTCTTCTTCCAGTTCCCTCACATAGGGTATCTCCGAATGTTCATCCACCGGACGTGTCAATGCTTTCTTCGCCATCAATGCACATTTTTCAAAAGTACCGCCAATGCCCACTCCGACTACCATAGGAGGGCACGCATTGGGTCCTGCATCCTTTACCGCCGTCAGGATTGCGTTCTTCACGCCTTCTATTCCGTCTGCGGGCTTGAGCATAAATACTCTGCTCATATTCTCACTGCCAAATCCCTTCGGTGCCACGGTTATCCTGACATGATCCCCCGGAACAATACTATAATGAATGATCGCGGGTGTATTATCCTTCGTATTCTCCCGGTAAATGGGATCCTTCACCACAGATTTTCGCAGATAACCGTCCACATATCCCTGTCTGACACCTTCGTTGACGGCATCTTCCACATTGCCCCCTGTCAGATGCACATCCTGACCCACTTCCAGAAATACAACCGCCATTCCGGTATCCTGACAGATGGGAATCATATCCTTGCCTGCAATATCCATATTCTGCTGCAGCTGTTGCAGGATCTGCTTCCCCAAAGGTGCTTTTTCCTGCTGTTCCGCCTTTGTAAATGCCGTCTTCATGTCCTCAGATAAGAAATGATTGGCCTCTATGCACATTTCTTTGATATTTTGCGTCAAAGTAGCTACATCTACTGTTCTCATGGTTTCTCCCTGTTATTCGGTAATGGTTTTGCGAATCTCTTCCAGTTCTTCCGGTGTACTTTCCCCGGGATTCCATAAAATATGCTGTCCATCATTCTCATAACGGGGAATCAAATGCATATGAAAATGGCGAACGGTCTGTCCGGCAGCCTCTCCATTATTCTGTACGATATTGAGACCATCGCAATGTAATCTCTCTGTCATCTTTGTTGCCATCTTTTTTGCAAGAACAAATACTTTTGCCGCTGTATCCTCTGGCAGTTCATAGAGATTATCCGCATGCTCCCTGGGCAGGATCAGCGCATGTCCTCTGGTAGCCGGTCCCAGATCCAAGATTACTCTGAAATCCCCGTCTTCGTATAATGTCTTGGAAGGGATCTCTCCGTTTGCAATTTTACAGAAAATACAATCTTCCTTTTTCATCGTTTTGCTCCTATCTGTTATTTTCTTCAAAGGGAAACATCTGATCCAGTGTTCTGAGAATTCGGAAATCTCCCTTCATTCGCTTCATAACGCCTGACATAAACGCCCTCTGGAAGGTCATTCGTCCGTTCACAATATCTTCCATGGCAGCACGATTCATCTGCATCTCCACATCCGGCTTCTCCGTCTCACCGTATCCGCATTCCAGTGCGCCACTGCCAATAGCGATCCACAGAGGATTCTTCTTTTCTTCTATATTAATAACATATCTTGCTTCAAAACCAGGCTGCGGTACAAAAACTTTTCGGAACTCTTCCAGATATTCCTGTTCATTATCCGTTCCGCTGTTATCCAACATATCCCGGAACATGGAAGTCAGTTCCTGAATATCTTCCTTCTGTCGCTGTACAAACGTATCATCCGATACATATTCCGACAACTGTTCTGTCTCCTGCGGTGTCAGGTTGATTGCCTTGGGGATCGTTACTTTCTGACGCATCACTTTATTGCTGGCCGGGAAACTGGCAATCTTCTGGTTGATAGTACGGTACATGTTCTCAGCCTTTTTCTCAATGATCTGGCCGTACTGTCCGTTCATCTCCAACGTTACTGTATTCTCTATATATCCGCATATGCCGCTGCAGGGCAATCCTCCCAGAATCTCCCAGGCCGCCGCAAGACTGAGCTTGCCTTCTCTCTCTCCGTAGGTGGTAGACATCACGACCGGACACATATAAATTCCCGCGATCGTCTCTTTATCCCCATACAGCCAGCAGGCATCCAGAAACTGCTGCATATAGCCACCGATACCGTACCACTCCACTGTCGTTGCCAGAATAATTCCGTCTGCCTCTTTCAGCGTCTGCGGCAATGTCGTAATATTGGTCTTTCCATCATAAAGATTATATCTCTCCACATGCACCCGCAACTCTTCCAGCACTTCCTGCATCTTATTGATCACATAGATCGTAGGATCATCAATGATTCCTCGTCCGCCATAGTAAATGTTGATATTCAAGTCCACACCTCTTCCGTTTTCTTCTGTCTTCTGTGTTTCCTGAGCGCGCAAAACAAAAGTCCCGCCAGGAATCCGGTCACCAGTCCGCCCACATGTGCCGCATTGTCAATATTTTGTGCAGTAAAACCACTGTACAGAGATAATGCTATCATCAGAATCACCCGTTTGGGTGTCACATCCGGCATAGATTGCCGATCCAGCAAAATCCAGGCAAGCAGTACTCCGTCCAGTCCAAAGATGGCTCCGCTGGCACCTACAGATGCCGAATAATCCATCTGCAGAAGCTTTACCAGCAGTGAGCATAAATTCCCTCCGATTCCGGACAGAAAATAAAGCACCAGAAACGTGACATGACCTGTCACCTTCTCAATCATGGCCCCCAGAAAAAACAGGAGGACCATATTATTAAAAATATGCTCTATGCCCGCGTGCAAAAACATTGCCCACAAAAGCCTGCCGTACTGTTTACCGGCCAATACACTGACTACATCCAGTTCGCCTTTATTATATAACACATTTCCCGAAAAAGTACACATCAGGAACACAATTACATTGATCACCACAAGCATTCCGCTTGCCCAGGGTACATTACGAAGCCTTTTCACTTCCATTGCTCCTCTCAATGTTCTCTCCATCCGGTATTGTATTTCAAATGTACCACTGTTTATATCACTCCGTCAACAAAAAGGGACCCGCACATTGCCTACCGGTAGATTATCGTCATCTTACCCAATGTAATCTCATCTCCTTCTTCCAACTTTCGCCTCTCATAAGGCTGCAGTTGTAATCCGTTCTTAAATGTACCGTTTGTGGAATTCATATCTTCAAGATAATACCCATCTGTTTCCTTTATGATCCTTGCATGCAGACGGCTGATCGACTGATCATTCAATACCAGATCCGTTTCTCCCCGTTTTTTTCCGATCGTGTAGATTGGTTGTTCTAATGTTGCAAGGAGCTTCCCTTCTTCCGACAGCAGACGGTGTGTACTCTCTCTGGGGGCCGGTCTTTCCTCCATATACACAGTCCTTCCCATATCTTCTTCCTCATAAGCAGTCTCCTCCGCCACCGCATATCCCGTCATGGTCAGTTGCAGACTCCGGGTATAATTATCCCGTTCCTGCTTCTCTTTCTTTTTCCGGTTTTCCCACAGATTAAACAGGCCTTTCTTTTCCTTTATTACTGTAACTTCTCCCACCGGCATTTCCTTCTCTTCTTCCCTTATCGCATCCTTCTCCTGATCTTCTCCCACGACAACAGTTGTTTCCTCCTCTACGGCATCCATTTTCTCAGGGATTCTCAGACACTCTGCATCCTCAAAAATTTTGGCCTGCAAATAGACCTCTCCTGCCGATTCATATTGCTCGTAGGCTTTATAGACATATTCCACCAGGCTTTCATCCTGATAATCCACATGTTCCACCAGGTATTCCATCAGCTCATCAAATCCTGTATTTTCCGTGCAATACGGGACATATATAAAATAAAATTCTTTCTTCTCCAGATCCTGATAGACATGCTGCGGAAACCACACGATGTTACTCTCTTCCAAAAGGAAACGGGACATTTCCTGCCGCACTCTGCGCATACTCCACAAAAAGTCCATGATCCATTGTCTTGTAATAGGCTTCTTCTCAAAAAGCTGTGCAATATTCTGTCTGGAAGTAATATCATAATAGAGATAGGCCTCTCCGTCTATGTATCTCAAACTGCAGGGCAGCAATCCTTTGATCCCTCCCCGGCTGATCATACAATACTGATATTTCTTTTCCTCCGGTTTCCGTTCTAATGATAGTCTCTCATAATTCGCATTTAAGCTTCTGATATATTCTGTATTTAGCAACTATTCTTCCATCCTTTCTCACTGTACCGCACCACTTGTATTTTCCTTATTATCACTCTCTGTTGTTTCTTCCGTCTTCCCACGATACCTCTGACTGTTTCGCAGAATCTCCACCGGATTGTTCCTCTTCACCTGAAATGCGGCTTTTGCGCTCCAATACCTGGGTACTTCCGCTATTTCGGAAAACGGATAAGGCATTCTTCCCGTCTGTTCCACGGTTACCTGATTCTTTTCCAGTTTCCAGACCGGCAATTCACTCTCCCAGGCAATATATTTCTCCGTGTCAAAAAACATATCTTTCTCCTGCAGCTGTCGATTCAGTTCCTCTTTTTTCTGCATCCATCTACTGCCGCTTCTCACTGCCGCCCTTCCCATATCCTGTTCCAAAAGGCAGCGATCATATTGAAAAAACAGTAAATACGTCATCAACACTATCACTCCCAACACTATAGGATACAGAACTGCCGCCTCCACGGTAAAATACGCTTTATAATTCTTTCGTTTCATACGATTGCTCCCTCCAATCATCCTGTCATCCATGCCGTTATATATGCTGCCAGTAAAAAGGGAAGATATGGGATCTGCAGGCTGCGATTCCGCTTTCTGCAAAACAGGATCATTGCATAAAGAAAGATATACAGAAGGCTTATGCCTAAGATAAGAAGAATATTTTTATCTCTGCTTATAAAACCGGTCATCGCCAGTACGATACCATCCGCCTCACCGATTTCCTTTGTTGCCTTTGACAAAAGCAACAGCAGAATTCCGGGAAGTAGTGCGACAAGCCTGCTGCATTCAAAGCCTTTCCAGACAATAACCATAACAGCCAGTACTCCGCCCAGGAACAATACCCCCACCGGAACCGCTCTCTTCCGGATATCATACCAACTGCCCCATAGCAGATAGCCGGTCAGTATCACATTTTCCCACAACTCCATCTTCACCATTCTCCCGTTTTATATTCTTCCGCATCTACTGCATTCTCTGTACCCGTCCACATCTTTCCTGGCAATGCAATATACGGTTCTCTTAAGCCCGGGGCAGTCCCGCCTTCTGTGATAACATTCACCCTCCGAGCAAATATAGTAGCCATTCTCTTCCGGGGCAGCGGCATCTTTTTTCTGTACCATACACTTCTCACAGGGATGATAACCCGTAGGAATTTCCGCTGCTTCCACCCGTCGAACCGACAATCTCAGATGTGTACATTCTCTGCTTCTATGATATACTTCTGAATCTTCCGTTACATAGACATATTCTTCATCATTCTCAGTCCCCGGAATCGCATAGCCGTTCCACAAATGCCCATAGTATCGGTTCGCCATACGGAATTTTCGAAATCCCAAAACCTCCGTGAGCGGACTGATCCCATAGGTGACTACAATCTCACAGATATCATTCTCTGTGCTGCTCTCCAGAAATTGCAGGCTGTCTGCCCCCTGTTCTAATGGCGACTGCTCCAGATATTCTTCTCCCAGCTGATTGCAGATCTGATTTTTAACATAGGTATAAGAAACAGCCACTGTTCCCAACCTGTCATCGTTATCCTCTTTCTCTCCGGCATCTCCTGCATTCAGTATTCCGCCATAGATTCCCACCTGTCTGCCGGCATCCCACAATGCTACTTCCAGGTTTCCATGCAAACGCATCATTTCTATAGCGCTTCCCATATGGATCATAAAAAAGCAAAACAACGGCAAAACCAGTGCTGTTTCCACCGTCATACTTGCCTTCACCGGTGTTCGCGGGAGTATAAGCAGTGATATCCTCTTTATGAAGTTTGCTGTCTGTAGGAATTTTACGGGGAGTAAATCGTTACATGGGTTAAGAGTTTTTCTTAAAGTCGGAGTAGGACTTGAATCATTCTTGTTAATAGTTATAAAGCTGTACTTGCATAAAGAGGACATCGCTGCTCACCTCCCTTCCCGGCTCGTCTTCCTAATTACCAGTATTTTCTATTGCCTCTAAAGATCCTATATAAGATTTCTGTCTCTCGATCTCAAAAGAATAACCATATTTGCTTTTTACCTTCACATTCATTGCAATTTCCACAATGCAGGCATCCAGTCGGAATGCTCTGTTTCCCGGAGTATTTCGAATATCCATTTCCACCACGTCCATAGCCCGGCAGGTAACAGACTGTTCCTCACAGAGCAGCAAAAATATTCTCAGATAATCTTCATATCCCATTCCCGGTGAATCGGAACCGGAGACATCCTCTTCGGAAGTCCCGGACAATTCTCCCTGTAATGCGGAAGAAAGTCCGTAATGCCAGGTAGCATCTGTTTTTAACAGGGGAATCTTTTCCCCGGCAAGAAGTTCCTTTACATCATAAACACTTTCTGCAAAAGCCCATCCCAGGATCAGTGTCGCCGCAAGCAACTCTCCAATCTCCGGAACCATCATTGCCGCTGCAAGTGCCTCTCCCAATAGCTCCGCTATTGCCCGTTTTTCCTCACTACCGGTCAGATACATGGTATTTGCAGCTTCTCTGATAACGAATATTCGGTTCACTATTCCCTTCAGATTGTCAGTATCATTATCCTTGCCTACAATGACATATTCTGTCTGATACCATAGGGGGCTGTCCTGTTTCCCCTGGCCATACCGCCCAAGATACCGCAACAGATACTCATGGAAAAAAACTTTTTGTTTTAACGCTTCCCATTCTTCATAATTTTCTGCGGTCCCCGGCACCAGATTTCCGCGGTTTATTTCTCCTCGCTCCATCCGCGTCTCCAATAGGGACTCTGTTTCTATCCTGCGGGAGGAGATATTGTCTTCCTCTGTTACCAGCTTTAACAGACCTTTATTTCTTTTCTCTTCCAGGGCTGCGGTAGGATTCTCTATATGAACGGTTTTTCCTTCCGTGGTCTCTTTCCCGTCATATTCCTGAATCTGTGCATCGATCTGCTGTTTTTGTCCCGCAATATCCTGCTGCTCCAGTCCACGGGATTCTATGACCTGCAGCCAGTCCGCCAGTTGCTGTAAGAGTCCGATTCCCACCGTATCCTCTATGGCATCGACAGCAACCCGCCGAAAGACTTCTCCTTCGCCATCCGTCAGAAATGCCGCTTTCACAGCCTGTGCTTCTTCTGCCTGAACAGCAAAAAAGTCCCGGTACAACAGTTTTTCGAGAAACACATCCTCCAGAGAAAAATTACGGTTCATATACTCCAGCAAATGACTCTCCGTCAGCTTTGTCGAAGCACTTTCTGTCCCGTAAGAGCAGTCTATGGCAAACAGATTGTACTGTTTCTGCAGTTCTCTATGATATTCAGCCAGGATACTATCCATTCCGATATCCATGACGCATTCTGTTTCCAGTGAGATTCCCCGATACCGACAGCCCTCGATCAAAGCAAGACACAGGGCCATGATCACTGTCACCGTCAGTGCCAGATATACCGTCATATAACCACCCGGGGTTACCTTTTTCACGGATGTCATAACGTATTTTCCTTATATCTTTTTGGTCTGATTTGTAATCTTTGTGAAAATGGAATTGACAACTTCCGTGATCTTCTCTTTAAAAATAATGACCAGCCCTACCAGTACCACAATGATCAGTATTACTTCCACTGTACCCATTCCGTCTTCTTCTGTCAGAAACTGTCGAAATGTTTTTAATTTGTTATTTCCCATAACCATACCTTCCTTTTCTTATATTCCCGCATTCGAAAATGCAGGCACCATGATCATTACCATTACTACCACCAGCAGCATCACCATAGGCAGGAGCAGTTTTGTCGTCGCTTCCTCACTGAGTTTTCTGGCATTCTGTATCCGCAGTTCTTCCGCCTGGACAGACTCTTCCTTTAATTGCTGCAAAAGCGTAGAACTGCCCTTTTTCAGATTTTGCGTCAGGAATGTGCTCAAACGGACATATTCCCTGACTCCTGTCCTTTTCCCAAAGCTCTCATATGCTGCCCCTTCCGGCACTCCCATATGTATCTCCCGGGTTGCTATCAGCATTTCCTCGTAAGCCTCCCGGCAACGTCCCCCTCGTTTTCTTTCCTTCTCGTAATCTTCTGCAACCCGGCAAAACGCAGACCGGACCGTCAATCCCGCTTCCAGATACAGTGTCAGCTTTTGCAGGATTTCCGGATAGCTTCTACGTTCCTCCCGCTTTTTCTTCTCCACCAGATCATGCAGATCCTTGTCCTGGAAGAAAAAGACTGCCGCCGCCAACAACAGAGCCCCCGCCAGAATTTTCCATCCGGTCTCCGGAATATCTTCTTCCCAGAAAATCCTTCTGCCCTCAATTTCTGTGGGTAGCTGGATTTTTTCACTTTCCGGATCTTCCTCCTGCGCCCGCTGCAGTAATTCCGACAACTTGCTTTTCTCTCTTTCCTGTGGGGTCTCATTCCTTTTTACGACTGTTACCTTAACCGTTGTCTCTCTGGCAAATTCCCCGTATTGTATCTCCGCTCTCAACAATACAGGCACATCCTCCTGCCCGGGATGTATCTGTCCATTCTCTTCAACAGCTTCCGTAGAATTGCTTTTCCAGTTCACCAGAAACGGGTATCCTTCATACGTTTCCGATAAATCCAGGTTCTCTCTGACCTCATCGGGAGAATCATTTTTCCCCAGGATCAGCCGGGGCAGTTCTCTCCCAAACTGCTCGCACAAATTCTCCAATTCACTTTGGCTATACTTGCGAGGCATCACTTCCATCTGGAAAGAATATCTCTCGCCGTCCTCCACCTGTCCGGTGATGCTGTATTCCCGACTGCCCTCTTCCCCAGATCCCCGATACACCCATTGATTCTGCTGGATATGACTTTCCCGATTGCTGTAATGCATTGTAATGGCAAGCATTATCCCTGCGATCAGTATGACTGCAGAAAGTGTCAGCTTTGTCACATAATAGTCTGTCACACACTCCTGCGGATTTTCTCCCGGGTGCATACGGTTCAGATCCGCTTGCACCTTATCTCTTCCAGGTATCGGAATTCTCCACAAATGTAGCTTTTTATAGCAGACCATCATCACCTTATAGAAAAAACGCAGGATGCCTTTCTTACCCATCATCTCTTTCTACAGTTCCTCCTCAATCCGATCCAGTATCTTCTCACCCAGCAGATATGCTCCTGCATAGACTGCAAGGCAGAGTGTCATCACTATGATACCCATTCCATTATGGTAGAGCGTTCCAAAATATCCCGGATAAGCGGCTGCGATATAGAGAGAAATTCCAAACGGCATGATCTCCATCACGTTCTGTTCCAGTCTTCTCCCCTGTAACATGGTCAGCATCTCCTGCATGGTTTCCACTTTATTACTGATCACCTCTGCTGTAGTCCGTATGATCTGCGTGACATTTCCACCGCCTCTCTTGGCAATGTTCAAAATAGCGGAAAATTGCTCAATTTCCTCAATGCCACTCCGGTCTGCCAGATCACTGATCAACTCTTCCAGCGTGATATTCAGTATCATTCCTCTGCGGATCAGTTCCAGTTCCCGGTACATGGCGGATTGCTCACCATACAACATTCGTATATCCTCCCGGCTTTCCAGAAAAGCATTTTCCAACGCATATCCGCTTCTCAGAGAATTTGCCACAGACAAGATGCATTCCTTGAATTGCATGGTCAGTTCCTGTCTGTTCTTCCGACACTGTCTGTTGACGCACCTGCGAAAATAGAGAATCCCCAGAGGAAACAATAGCGGAACCGCCCAGATAGAGCGATAGAAAAACCAGGCAAAAAATATAACTACCCCTGATGTCTGTGCCAGCAGCCGTATGCAATCTCCCCGCTTCTGAAAAACCTTATGATAATCCTGCTGCCTTAAGCTTTCCTTCATGAAGTAATTCTCCTTTTCTCCGCAGCCTGCCGACCACTTTTCCTTCACTGTTTTCCCCCAGCTCTTCAAACTGATACAAAGGATTCAGGCGTATTTCTCCATTCTCACAACCTACTACCTCCGTGATCTCCAGGACACGTCTACTCTTATCACGGATCCGCCCCAGATGTACAATAACATCCACTCCCGAGGCGATCTGGTTGCGAATAGCCGTCAGCGGAAGATCCATTCCCATCAGAACCATATTTTCCAGTCTTGCCAGCATATCCGTGGCACTGTTGGCATGCCCGGTGGACATACTCCCATCATGGCCGGTGTTCATGCATTGCAGCATATCGATAGCCTCCGGTCCCCGGACCTCTCCTACAATGATCCGGTCCGGCCGCATCCGCAGAGACGAACGGATCAGTTCCCGGATTCCGATTTCTCTGCATCCTTCGGTATTGCCGTTACGAGTCTCTAAACGAACCAGATTCGGAAGACCCTGCAGCTGTAGTTCCGCACTGTCTTCTATGGTGATCACCCGCTCTTCCGCCGAAATATAGCCGGACAGAACATTTAGGAATGTTGTCTTGCCGCTTCCCGTTCCTCCACTGACAAAAATGTTGTAGCCCGCCTTCACCAGTGTCTCCAGGAACTGGGCTGCCTCCAGCGAAATGGTTTCCAGACCGATCAGCTTCTGCATGGTAACAGGCTTGTCCGGGAATCTCCGGATCGTGACGATCGGACCATTCAGAGCAATGGGATTCATGACAATATTTACTCTGGAGCCATTATTCAACCGGGCATCTACGATGGGTGACGCTTCATTGACCACGCGATTACACCCCGCCACAATCTGCTGAATGACATCCTGTAATTTTTCCATGGAATCAAAGGCTCGATCCAGTTCCCGCAGTTGTCCATCCCGTTCTACAAAAATGTGATCCATGCCGTTGATCATGATCTCTGTAACAGAGCTGTCCTCCACAAAAATCTGCAGAATATCCAGTCTTCTCAGGGAATCAAACAATTCCTTACGCAGACGTCTCCGCAATTCTACCGGGCATAACTCCAGACTTTCCTGCTCCATCAGTACTTCATCGATCGTATCCTCCACTTCTTCATCCGTATAATCTCTTCCATAATCCAGTCTTTCCTGTACCATCTGACGAAGTTTTCTTCTCTGCTCTAAATAATCCATTTGTCCTTCTCCTATTCTACTCTTCCAATGTCTCTATTTCTTTTCTCACATAATCTGCCAGTTCCCCTCTGGTATACTGTTCCATTTCCACGGGAAGTCGCTGAAAGTATGGCAAATTCAGCTTTCTGGTCTTCCCCTTTACTTCCTCTTTCTCGCATAGTGACAATAGCTGTTCATATTGATCCAGTTTACACTGTGACATCTTGTCCTCTCTGGTCAGCGTAAATACTTTGATACACATCTGCAGAACATCCAACAGCCCCTGTATGCTTTCACTCAGATCCAGAATGACATATTCGTATTTTCCCAGCTCCTCGATCCTCTGGAACAGACTTCTCCATTCTTCCCAGGTGATCCCCAACAGATTCTGTCCGTTCCGCATGGGTGGAATATAATCCAGATTGCCTTTTCTCTGAATGACCGTCTGCATGCGAAGCGGAAATTTTCCTTCATCTCCTGTTAAAAAATAAAGCAGATCTGCCAGATCCCGGTTCTGTCTCTCCGGAAGCAATTCTGTGATCCCCACATAATGTTCGAAATTCAGATACAGTGTGGGATGTTTTTCTGCCATCAGCTGTGCGAAAGTCAATGCGAACGAACTTTGAAGGCATCTGTGAACCGGAGAGTACATTCCGATAAAACGGGTCTTATATTCCGCACATAACAGCGGCATCCGTATCCCCGTCGTCTCTACATACAACGCCAACAGTTCCTTCCACACCTGCCCCGCTTCCTGATATTTGTTAATATTGGGAAACTGATGAAAGCGGAGAGTTCCGCTCTCATTTAAAATTGCCTGACATGCCGGCTGTAATGTGTTCAATGCCTCCTCACAGGAGGATTCCGCCACCACCAGCATTGTTACCTCCCCGCTTTTCTCTCCAGCCAACAGTTCTTCCGCCCTGGTATAAGTATGGATCTGCCAGGGCAATTCCTTTTGCCTCTTCAGGTATTCTGAAAAAAGCCGCGCGTATTCTTCCTCCCGGTCATACAGAACCAGAACCGGTTCCTTTTGTTCCATCAATACATTCCTCCCATATACATCAATGCACTGCAGAACACCGGTCCCGCCATGCAAATCCCTGCTCCGGCACCTTCCCGTTCTCCGGCAAAATAAAGTTTCCATCTTCCACACCGGAATACATCCCATAAGTACTCTCCCAAATAGTACAAACGGTCTTTCATATTGCGTTCCAGGTACATTTTAAAAAGCGCAATTACTGCTGCGATCACAAGTGCGAAAAACAGAAAATAAAGAACTTTATTCCACGGGAAAAAACCGACACAGACTCCCAACATCTTAACATCACCGGCTCCCATGGCCCCGATCCAAAAAACAAAATAAAGCAATATCGTTGTCAGCAATGCACTTGCCAGATATTCCAAAACGCCTTTGTATCCACCGCCGATCAACCGATACCCCAGGCCTGCAAGCATGCAGCATGCGATCAGCCAATTGGGTATCCTGTGCGTTTTGTAATCAAAACAGCAAGCTATTGCCAAAAGTATACATAATACCCCAAATATCTCATCTCCTTCTCCTGATCTCACATTATTTTCCTGCGTATAGTCCTGTCGTCACCTTCCTCCCAACTATTCAAAATCAGTCTTCTGGTAATGCGGGATGAATCTATCCCAAAATAGAAATTCTAAAAGATCTTATAAGATGCTCTGAACAACCATCGCGATTGGTTGTAAGATGGATTATAAAGGCTTGCCTTCCGTCTGGCAATACCTTTTTCGTAAAAAGATAAACTTTAGTACATTTTAACAAGCATCCCTTGCCAGAGGAAAAATAAAACACCCGAAACCCTTTAATTTACTGAGGTTTCGGATGTCAAACAAATTCGTTGGTTTTGTTCACATAGTCACTTCATTAAATCATATACCGAAGCTGCAAATACCTTGATTCCGGCAATTAAACATTTCTCATCAAAGTCAAACCCCGTGCCGTGCGGCACATCTCCCAAAGGAGAAAGTACTCTCAAAAATGTGGCCAGTCCTCCATTGTCCTGAACTTTTTTCATCATAAATGAAAAGTCCTCGCTTCCCCCGAGATGCATGTAATCTTTATCCGACAGTTTTACCGTTTTCAGATTTTTTTCACAATTTTTGCGAACACGCTTCACCAGTTTATCATCACTTTGAATTGTAATTGCAGAACCCATGAGAGTAATCTTTTCTTTCAGATCATGCATCTGAGCGGCTGATTTTATTATCCGCTTTGCATATTCTTCCATATACTCATTGATCTCCGAGGTCTCTCCTCTTACTTCTATCTGCATCTTTGCATAATCCGCAATTACATTTCTACCGGATCCTGCACGAACCGTACCCACATTGATACGTGACGCTCCTTGTCCGTTTCTGGGAATACTGTACAGATTACTGATAGCTGTGGCTATCCCCAGCATAACATTTTTACCTTTTTCGGGATCAGAACCTGCATGAGCGGCTTTCCCGTAAAACTCCACATCCATTTTTGTCGTTGCCAAAGACCCATAAGCCCCCGGTACAATATCTCCGTTGAATCCCTCAATGGAAGAAATATGTGACCCCAGAAGATAATCGACATTGTCCAGGTGTCCATGCTCTACGATTGCTTTTGCACCTCTTACGCCTTCCTCTGCCGGCTGAAAAATCAGCCGAACCGTTCCATGCAGTTTATCTTTTATCTGCATCAAAATCTTTGCAACGCCCAATCCCATAGCCGCATGACCGTCATGACCGCATGCATGCATATAAGGAATATTTTTAGAAGCAAATCCTTCCCTGTAAGGTCTGTGATCTTCTGTATGGTTTTCTGTCATATATAAGGCATCAATATCAAATCGCAATGCCACAACAGGTCCTTCTCCGTTTTCCAAAATTCCGATGACTCCCGTAAAGCCATTCTTCATTTTAGGAGCAAATTCCATATCAGCTCCTTCCTCCACCGCACGCTGATATTCCTCCTTAAATGTTTCCTCTGAAAGTAATCCCATCATAGCATTTCGGGCGCATACATCCTCTCCTGTCAACACACGATATCCCAGGTCCGTTAATCTGCGGGCAACCAAAGAAGAGGTCCTTACCTCCGCCCATCCTGGTTCCGGGTAAGTATGAAAATCTCTCCGGATCCGGACGGTTTCCTCATATAATTCGTCTGCGGTTTTTTCTATAAATCGATAAACTTCATCCTGCATACTTTTCTCCCTTTCTTAAATGCTATTTTATTACTATTTTCCCTTCTTCCAACTCAAATTTCGTTCCATAAGTGCTGCTTACTCTGGTAAGATAATCCATTATTTCCCGTGCCTCTTTTTCATCCGCATGATATGGGATATTTTTAAAATTCATGGTTTTATCCTGGCCCAGAGTAATCGGTAATAATTCTATTTTAACACACTCATCATCTTCCATTTCAAAATAAGGAATAACTGATCGAAAATTATTTTTGTCAGCATGCATACTGACTCCTGTTGCATTGGCCGCTCTCGCAGAGATACCTTCCGACGCTGTATATGTTTCAGGAAAATGATGTTTTTCCATAAAATCAGGTGGTAATACTTTTACATATTCGTTTTGGAATATAAAGTTACCAAGAGAATAAAATATGGGTTTCCCTTTATATATCTCAATTCCCTTCAGCTGGTGGGTTCCCCCTCCCAGCACTGCACATGCACCGGCATCCACACAGTCTCTTGCAAACTCTTCCAGAAAATAATCCGCCTCCTCATTGGTATCTGCTTTAATTTCATGAGAGTGAACCATAACCACCACATAGTCCACCGTCCTAAGTGCATCCTTTATCGTTGCTATTGTCCTATCCAGATCATTTTTATTACATTTTGTATAGCGGCTTTCCTGCTCGCTTTCTTCGAACATCATTGCATCCAGTTCAAACTTACCCTCCGGCACAGGTAACTTAAATCCGTTTTTTACGGACAGGTCATTGCGCCCATTTGCATATGTACTGGCTGCTATTTCTTTTATTGCTTCCATATGTTTCTTATTGATCCGGTATATTGTCTGATAGCGCAGAGGATTCAGGCCGGGTCTCCCGGGAAGTGACTGGCTTTGTTTACCTGCTCTTGCGGAAGGATCAAAAGTAGAGCAGATAGAAATCAGTCCCACTCTTGCAGATGGAAGTTCTATGATCCCCGGTCTTGATGCTTCAAACAGGTTTTCTCCCGCACCGGCATTTACCAGTCCCGCATCGTGCAATGCTTTCTGGGTAGACCGTAATCCTGCATAGGAATAATCCAATGTATGATTGTTTGCCCATCCATATAAATTAAATCCATATCCTTTAAGATCATTTAAAACATCTTCAGAGGCTGTCACCCAAGTGCCTCCGGAAAAACTGGAAGCAAAGCATTTTCCATCCGTCAAAGTTGTTTCCAAATTGGTGATTCTGGCCTCTGCTTTACAAATATAATCCCGAATTTCAGCATATCCCGGATAGTTTTCCGGCACATGCTTCACAATTAAGGCGTCTCCGCTTGCGGTAAAATTCATATGTTTTTTCATAAGCCACCTCTGTAGTAATTCCTGATAATATTACTCTGTTATACCATTTCTTTCATCATAAAGATGACATGCTACGAAATGCCCTTTTGACACCTCTTTCTGACAAGGGGGATTTGTCTTGCATATCGGCATTGCATACGGGCATCTGGTATGAAATACACAGCCCGTAGGCGGGTTCAATGGAGACGGTACTTCTCCCTGTAACATGATTCTCTGCTTTTTTACATGAGGATTCGTCTCCGGCACTGCTGAAAAGAGTGCCTGCGTATAGGGATGCATCGGCATTCCAAACAGGTCATCCGTATATGCCTGCTCCACAAGGTGTCCCAGATACATAACACCTATTCTTGTGGATATGTATTTTACCACGCTCATATCATGCGCAATGAAAAGATAGGTAAGATCTGAATCTCTTTGGAGATCCTGTAATAAATTAATGATCTGCGCCTGTATCGATACATCCAAAGCCGACACGGGCTCATCACATACCACAAATCCCGGGTTCAGAATCAGTGCTCTGGCCAATCCGACTCTTTGACGCTGGCCTCCGGAAAATTCATGCGGATACCGATAATAATGTTCCGGCCGTAAACCAACTTTATGCAATGTCTCCATTGCAATGTCCATACGTTCCTTTTTTTCACCGATTTTATGAATTGCCAATACTTCTTCCAGAATATCGCCGATTCTCTTTCTGGGATTCAATGAAGTGTACGGATCCTGAAATACCATTTGCATCTGTTTGCGCATGGGACGCATCTGCTTTTCACTGTAACCTGAAATATCCTCTCCATCATAAACAATCTTTCCTTCTGTGGGTTCCGTCAATTTTAAAATACTTCTTCCGAGAGTACTTTTTCCGCAACCGGTTTCTCCCACCAGTCCCATTGTTTCCCCTTTATATAATTGGAAAGATATGTCGTCTACTGCCTTTACATTATTGATAATCTTTCCAAAGGAACCCATTACAGGAAAATATTTTTTTATTCCCGATACCTCGAGTAAAATTTTATTTTCTTCCTTCATTCTGCATTCCCCCCTGCTCTGTGGCAACGCACTTTCTGTGTTTCACTGACTTTTTTCAGCTCGGGCATCTTTTTTCTGCATTCTTCTGTAGCATAGGGACATCTCGGAGCAAATCGACATCCCTCCGGGATCTGGCTCAGCAGAGGAACCATACCTTCAATCATGTATAACCTCTCTGTTCTGTTGCCATTAAGCTTGGGAATAGAATTAATCAGTCCTCTGGTATAAGGGTGTGTCGGATGGTCAAACAGATCATTTACATCGGCCTCCTCCACGATCTGTCCCAGATACATTACTACAACTCTGCTGCAGGTTTCCGCAACCACTGCAAGATCGTGTGTGATCAGAATAACACCCATGTTCAGTTTTTTATTCAAATCTACGATCAGATCCATAATCTGCGCCTGTATCGTAACATCCAATGCGGTCGTCGGTTCATCTGCAATCAGCAATTTAGGCTGACATGCCAATGCTATTGCAATCATTACTCTTTGACGCATACCACCCGACAATTCATGAGGATATTGTTCCATTCTGTTCTCCGGAGCAGGAATTCCTACAAGACGCAACATTTCCAGAGCTCTTTCTTTTGCTTCCTCTTTCTTCATTTTCTGGTGGATACGCAGAGGTTCCATGATCTGCTCGCCGATCTTTATTACCGGGTTCAGAGAGCTTAATGCATCCTGAAATACCATTGACACATCTCTACCGCGAATCTCTTTCATTTCTTTAGCACTTTTTTCAAAAATATTTTCACCATTCAAAAGAACCTGTCCACTATAAATTGCCGTTCTTTTTTCATCGTATAATCGCATAATAGATTGGCTTGTAACACTTTTTCCGCAGCCGGATTCTCCTACGACTCCAAGGATTTCTCCTTTTTGCACATGAAAGGTTACACCGTCTACTGCCTTCATCAGCCCGCGCTCTGCCCGGAATGTTGTAGACAGATTATTTACTTCCAGAATATTTCTGTTTTCCATAGCTATTCCCCCTTAGTTTGTCAAAGGATCCAGAAAATCTCTTAATCCGTCACCAAAGAGATTTAAACCAAGTACTGACAGTGCGGTAAATATACCGGGAAATGTTACTAACCACCATGCATTGTAGATTACCGTTTTACCTTCATACAGGATATTTCCCCAGCTGGGCGCCGGAGCAGGTACGCCTGCCCCCAGAAAACTAAGAGCTGCCTCGGTTACAATAGAAGTGGCAAATACATAACTGGCCTGCACAATCACGGGAGAAAGCACATTGGGTGCCATATGTCCCCAGATAATCCGAAAAGGCTTTGCTCCAAGCGCTTTCATGGCTTCAATATATGTCTGCTGTTTTACAGACAGTGCATTGGATCTGGCAATTCTGGCCATTCCCGGGACACTGACAAGAGTAAGGCTGATAATAACATTTCTTGTGCTGGCGCCGATAACTGCCATTAATGTTATTGCAAGCAAAATGGAAGGAATCGCTTTCAGGCCATCACATATTCTCATTAATAATTCATCCAATGGTTTGTAATAGCTGGCATACATTCCAATGACCATTCCGATGAGCATTGTAAGAAGACCAACGCTTAATCCGACTCCCATGGAGACTCTTGCTCCATATACCACTCTTGAAAAAAGATCTCTTCCAAAGGTGTCGGTTCCGAACCAATGTGCTGCAGAAGGAGCCTGCAGTCTGTCATAAACCACCATTTCCAGAGGATCCTGCGTAGCAATCAACGGTGCAAACAAGGCTACGACCGCCATAAACAATGTAATGAGCATACCCACTACAGCCATTTTGTTTTTACAGAATTTACGTATTTTTAACTGTCTTTGTTCTTTTATCAGTTGTTTCTTAATGTCTTCCATGTGACTGCCTCCTAATCCTGTAATCTGATTCTGGGATCTGCAAGACCGTATAACAAATCTACCAGTAAGTTCACGAATACATTAATCAGTGTTATTACAAGAACGATTCCCTGAATAACTTCGTAATCACGTCGCTCAATGGAATTCACGATCAGAGCTCCGACACCCGGAATATTAAAAATGGTTTCTACTACGGTAGCTCCCGATAAAAGAATAATAAAGCTTTGCCCTACTACGGTTATGATCGGCAGCAATGCATTATGTAAAGCATGTTTTACCGTCAGGGAAAAGTCTTTTACGCCTTTTGCTTTCGCCATTTTAATGTAATCACAGTTAAGAACTTCCAGTACCGATGCCCTCGTCATCCGGGTAATCAAAGCTGCCTGTTCAAATCCAAGGGCCACTGACGGAAGGATCAAATATCTGAAATGTGTCCAGAACCCGTCTTCCGCAACTGTTTTGTAACCGGCTACCGGAAGAAGATTTAATTTCACACTGAAAATCAGTACCAGGAACAGCCCCATCAGGAAGTTAGGAACAGATATTCCCAGCAACGAGAAAACCGTAGCTCCATTATCCACTGCGGTTCCTCTCTTTTTTGCTGCAAATATTCCCAGAGGAATTGCTATGATTATTGTGATAATCAGGGACATTCCTGCTAAATTCAACGTTGGAATGATATGTTCCCCGATGACCTCTGACACAGGTTTGTTCATTGCATAAGAAGTCCCAAGGTCACCACGAAACACATCCGCAACCCATTTCACATATTGAACCAGCACCGGATCATTCAATCCCATAGACTCTCTTAAGTTGTTTACTGCTTCTTCCGTTGCTCCCTCTCCCAGAATCACGCGGGCCGGATCTCCGGGGGTAAGATGTACAATATAAAAAATCACAATGGATACAATAAACAATATGGGAATCGTAGAAAGGAGTCTTTTCACAATATATTTTTTCATAGGATACCTCCTCTTAACGGGGCATACCGTTATATTTCAGCCGTATGCCCCTTTTGTACATAATCTTTACTCGTATACAACCGTGTCCCACCAGATAGGAGTCTGGAAATAACGAAGTCCGGCAACCTTATCCGATACCGCATCATAGGTATACTTATCTGCTACTTTGATGATAGGAAGATATTCGTTCCAGCAATACGCCTGGCACTCATCCCAAATAGCCTTGGCTTCTGTTGCGTCTGTTGATATTCTGATCTGATTCATGTAGTCGCTTAAAGTCGCATCATCCGACCAGCCGGGCCAGGATGACTGCAGATAAAGCAGATCTGTCGGTGCAGCTATCGGTGTAAATGTAGTAACAAAAATATCGTATTTTGTAGGATCTGTTCTATAGGACTGCTGTGTCGGCCAGTCTACCACCAGCAAATTAACATTGATTCCAACAGCCTCCAGTTCCTGTTCCATTGCAATGCCCAGATTGTTAAAATCTGTATAATCGGAAGAAACCATTACCGTAATTTCCGATCCGTCATATCCGCACTCCTCAAGGTACTGTTTTGCCAGTTCCTGATCAAAGGTATTGTAACTTTCATCTCCGGTAGTGCTGTACCATTTCTCCTGTTCTTTGAACATATAACTGGAATCCAGACGGAAGAAATCAGCCAGACCATATGCCGCAATAGAACATTCTTCCTTGTTCAGAGCCGCATTCACTGCTTTTCGGAAGGTTGCATCTGCCGTCCATCCTTCGGATTTATCAAAAATAGCACTCAATGCACCGTTAAATACCGGAATGGTCACAACATCCTCATTTGCTTTCAGCATCTGATAATTGTCGGACGGAAGACTCATCGCATAGTCATATTCTCCGGTCTGAATACCTGACACCCGGGTAGCTGCATCCATCACAAAATCAAAGTAGACTGTTTCCACCTGGGGATTCTTGTATCCGCTCCATCCGCTTGCCTCTCCCTCGGTTCCATAAGGCTGGTAGTCCTCATTTTTTACGACCTTGATATACTGATCCTGAACCCAACTGTCCATCTTGTAAGGTCCTGTACCGATAAATTCGCTGACAGTTCCATCTCCGGCTGCTTCAATTATTTCAGCCGGCATAATAACAGCTGCATTTTGAGCTCCGCCCATCATTTCCAGAAATCCCATTGCCGACTGGGGTAATGTAATACTTACTGTGTAATTGTCAACCTTTTCAAAATCGGAATCTCCACATGCTACGTTCGCATTATTATAATAGGTCTTCCAACGATTTAAGGATGCCACTACATCATCTGCGGTCATTTCTTTGCCATTATGGAACTTAACACCTTTTCTCAGATGGAACACGTATTCTGTATAATCGTCATTAACATCAACACTTTCGGCAAGTTCACATACATAATTGTAATTGTCATCCAGTGTAACCAGTGTTTCATAAATACCGCCCCGGCCAATCGTGTAAGCTACCGTCGTACTGGTCGTATGTAAATCAAGGGTAGGAGGCTGTGCGCTGAAAGCGTAGTGCATTTCATTCTTTATGGTTCCCTCTGTGTCTCCAATAGCCTGCACAGTCTCTGCCTCCAGTCCGGATGACGCAGATGTTCCCGCATTACCACCTGCTTCTGTTGCTCCGGTCGAGTTCCCGCATCCGGCTAACGATAATGTCATTGCCAAAGCGCATGTTACGGAGACAATTCTCAAATACTTTTTCTTCATAATGGTTCCTCCTCGTCTTTTTTCTATTTTGAAAAGCAAAAAAGCATACAATAGCTGTTTTATACGCCATTGTATGCTTCTGCCTCTTCAAACTAAGGTACTATGAAATTAGTTCTATCTTTATACTACTGCATCACCGTGTTCACCGGTTCTGATACGAATTGCTTCTTCTACATTCTTAACAAAAATCTTGCCATCTCCTACCGATCCACTCGATAAGCTTTTACAAATATCATCCACAATTTCTTTTACCTTATTGTCTTCCACTACTACTTCAACTTTCATCTTGGGAAGAAGATTTACATTCGTTCTTGTTCCGCGAAATTCATCCGAAAAGCCCTGCTGGTTACCACAACCCATTACATTACTTACTGTCATTCCGCCACATTGATGCTTATCTACCAGAATTGTCTTTACCTGTTCCAGTTTTTCTGTTCTGATGTACATTGTAAGTTCCTTCATCTTCTCTCCTCCTTTGAAAATCAATGATCAAAAATACCATATTTATAAAAAGAATCTCTGATCTCTTCTATCTTCATTCCCTGCGTCAGCATGAGGATCAATAATATCCTTGCTTTTCTGGAATCCAGAATTCCGGAAAATATCACTCCTTGTTTCAAAAGCTCTACTTCCGATCCCGAACCTCCGCTATAAGTTCTGTTAAGAACTTCTCCTGCTCCTGTTCTGGATGACATTACCACCGGATACTCATTCCCCAGATTCCGTATTGCTTCTGCCATAGCAGTGCAACAATGGCCTCCTCCAACGCCTTCCAAAACAATTCCCCGATAGCCGGCTTCTTTTGCTTTCATGAGCATTCTGCCATCATTTCCCGTAAAGACCGTTTCAATATATACCGGAACCGGCTGTTTTTCGAGAACATCCCTTTCAAAGATATAATCTCCATCCGGCTTTCTTGTATGTGCAACGATCCTTAGCTGATCTTCTGACAGATATCCAATGGGACCGAACTGAGATTGAAAAGTCTCTAATGCCTGCGTATGTGTTTTCCTTACGTACCATGCAGGAATCACCTTATCATCAAACACTACTACGCAGCCTTCTGTTTTCAACAGATCGGAAGATGCGGCTATAATCGCGCTATGGACGTTAGCACCTCCATCTGCCCCAAGTACACCACCATGTTTCATGGCTCCCGTCACTACCAGCGGAACCTTATCAGGTACCGTAAGGCTGAGGAAAAAGGCTGTTTCTTCCAAAGTATCTGTGCCATGAGTTACTACAATACCATCTGCTCCCTCTTCTATTGCTTTGTTTACTTCTCTTGCAATTAGAAAGAGATCTTCCATGGTTAATTCAGAAGAACCCTTGCGAAGCACATCCCTTACAATTACTGTTACACTGTTTTTCTGTTGAAGATCTGCTTCATCTAAAAGCTGCCTGCCATTTTTATTTTCTTTATCACCTTGCACATAAGAGATAGTTCCGCCAACTGCAAGCATATATATCTTTTTCATATATAAACTACCCCCTTTTCTTCCGGTGAATCAGCTGTTTGCTTTTATTAAGCTATGTTATATCACTAAAAAAAGGATTCGAGAAGATATTTTTTATCAATAGCCCTATAACCTATTTGTTATACCCCGTATAGTCTCTCATATAGTTTAACAGATCATCTGACCATCTCTGATTTCTTCCCGTCTTATTTGTTACTATTCCAATTCTTCTGTCTGCTCCCGAATTCTTTATAGGAATATAGCGAAGTGCTCCATTTGCCTGCAACGGATCTCCAATATCCAACCATTTTACGGAAATCCCAAAATGACTGGGCGATTTCGCTATATAATATAACTTGCTCCGGTTATCATTAAACACCAAATCAGACATTCTAAAATGTTCCTGCATAAATTCAGGCATTACAATTTGATATTCTTTGTCATCCGTTAAATTCTTCTGTGCTACAGCCTCATAAGGAAGCAGATCATCAAAAGTCAATTCTTCTTTATCATATAAAGGATTTCCCTTGCCAACCACTACATGTATTTCTTCTTTATAAAATTCCCGAAATTCCAATCCGTTTTCTTCACAATACGGAATCCACTGATCATATTCCACTCCATACCGGTAAGCTATCCCTATGAAATCCGGGTTTTCTTTTATTGTATAATACACATTGGAATTATTCACTTCTCTGGTATCCAGCTTAAGTTTTTTCATGCTCTGATCATTATATCTCTGTAAAACATCCAGAATATGATATGATTGTGCATAACATACCTGAAGTCTGGGCACCGCCGACTCCTCTTCTTTTCCGATATTTTCTATCTGTTCCACCAGTTCCTGTATCTGTTTTCCCAATTCAAGAAATTCTTTTCCCTTATCCGTCAGTGTCACTCCCTGACTATTTCTCAGGAAAATAGAGTATCCGAGTTCTTCTTCCAACTGTTTTAATTCCGAACTCAAAAAAGACTGCGAGCAGTACATAGCTTTCGCAGCTTTATTTATGGAATGATGCCGGGCAATTTGAACCACATATTCAATATCTCGCAGTTTCATGCTTCATCCTCTCAACCTTCATTTTTTTGTATTTAATTATACCTTTTACTCTCTCGCCAGGCAATTATAAAATGGTATTATACTTTTATCGTTTATAGCATGCGATAAATGCTGAGCCCATACAGCATTACAATCCCAGGAATCCCCAGGATTCCCGTTGTCAGCACGCTGACCGCATTGATTCCCACCACCGTGGTAAATCCCAGAAAGGTGATTCCCATATTGATAAAATAAATGGCAATGGTTCCCATAATGCTTCGCAATACAAAATTGATCAGCCACTCTGCTTTTCGGGCAAAAAAACTCAGGATCAGCAGCAGTACCGCTGCACCGATCAGCCATAATAAATTTTCCGGTTGGTTCATAGGTTTCCTCTCTGCCGCAGCTGTCATTTGGTACAGTCTATTCTCTGTCCTTTCAGAAAATGTCTTCCGTTTTCCTCCACATCAGGTATATTTTTCCTTTTTTGTTCCTATACTGTTAGCAGAAAGGACGGTTAATGTTATGAAAATCTTTTTTAGTCAGGCAGATGCCTCCCCGGAAATCATTGAAGAAGATTTCTCTCCCATAGATCTGAAAGAATCCATAAGAAAAACCCGCCAGGCGTTGGAAATCGCCTATGCGGGTTTCGATAATGCGTTGGAAAGTGATCTCATTGACAGTTATATTTATGAAATCAATGCGTTACAAAAAAGGTATCAGCATCTCACAGAGCTGGCCGCTCTGCAGCCGTCGGATCAGGAAAAAAATCTATACCAACATTCCCCGATTCGTGCCCTGGTCAGCCATGTTTTCGGTTAACTGGTTCCTGCCGTAAGTCAGTCCGGCATATACTGTCTGAGAATTGTTCATCACCGGGCCGGAAGTATCCTGATCCTGAATCTGCCTGTACGCATCACAGAGAGGTGCGATCACTTTGCGGACTTCCTCCAGAATTGCCCGGTCTCTGCGGACTTCACATACAGCAAGTCTGCGAAGGCAGAACAGGTACAGTCTGGAAAGCTCTCCTGCCGGGCTGTATTCTCTGTGCAGAGAGTTCAGGAGCTCTTTGATACATCCCCTGGCTCTGTGAACAGCTTCCACCAGTCCGGCATCATCTACTGCCTGTTCTCCGTCTTCAAGGTACTGTAAAGTCATTTCATACAGGATCACGATCAACTGGGTGGAATTTGCCTGTGTGATCCGAAGTGTAAATTGTTGTTTGCATTCTTTTGTCATTCCGTCATGTCCTCTTACTCAGAACTTTTCTACTGTAACAGCTGCAATACCTGAGAAGGTCTCTCGTTGGCCTGTGCCAGCATGGAGGTTCCTGCCTGTGCCAGGATCTGATAAGTCGTATAAGAAGTCATTTCTTCCGCCATATCTACATCCATGATACGGGAATATGCGGAAGTCATATTTTCGCTGGTAATATCCAGACTGTTGATCGTAGATTCCAGACGGTTCTGGAATGCACCCAGTCTGCCTCGAACGGAAGATACATATTTGATGGCGCCGTCTACGCGATCAATGGCATCGTCCGCACCTTCTGCAGTGCTGACATCAATATTTTCAATTCCCATATTTTGCAGGGAAACAGCCGGAATATTTACTTCCAGCACCTGATGCTCATTAGCTCCGATCTGTAAACGCATAGCGCCGATACCTGTGGCATCGATCGTCAGATTCTGAATCGTTGTTACTGTTTGTGCTCCGGTCAGTGCTCCGCCCACATCAAGTCGCATCTCAAATCCGTTTTCTCCGGTGATGGTCAGAAGATCATCCTTCAACTCAGTCTTTAGTGTCTTCGCATCCGGGAAACCATCTCCAAACGTCACATCTCCGTCCAGCACAATATTGCCGTCCGCATCCTTTGTCAGCGGTATAGACTTTATGGTATATTCTTTTACCGGCACGTCGGTAGAATAGTAGTTCACCTTAACTTTCTGCTGATTGGTATATCCTTTCAGGTCGTACTCCCCATTCAGCAGCTTCTGTCCGTTAAACTCTGTTACGTCAGAAATTCTGGTGATTTCCTCTTTCAGCTGCTTTACTTCATCCTGCACGGTAGCCCGGTCATCATCCGTCATTATACCATTGGCAGCCTTAACGGAGAGCTCATTGATTCGCTGCAGCATCTCACTGATCTCTGTCATTGCACCATCGGCGATCTCGATAATAGATACGCCGTCGCTGGCATTCTGGTTTGCCACGGACAGACCCTCGATCTGGGCATTCATACGTTTGGACATTGCCAGTCCTGCGGGATTATCCTTCGCATGGTTGATCTTCAATCCGGAAGAAAGTCTCTCTAATGATTTGGACAGCAGGTCATCATTGGTAGATAAAGCATTGTTGGATAACATTGCCGATACATTGTAATTAATTCTCATGTGTTGTTACTCCTTACTTTCCGCTGCTGTCTGCGACAGCCTGCAGGAATCCTTTTGCC
>ERZ1026854.493-NODE-493-length-27642-cov-6.752166_pt1 | contig 27642 bp, 27 predicted proteins | sample MGYA00380157_ERZ1026854 | MGnify/ENA primary metagenome ERZ1026854 (study PRJEB33269, sample SAMEA4719793) | human gut metagenome | biome: human-associated habitat; feature: organic feature; material: feces | place: Cameroon | collected 2013-10 ... | reverse complement strand
CCTTGCACTTGACCTGTGCAACTTCGGGAGCAACGGCAGCGTCAAACTGCAGCTCGCCGTCCACAGCCAGCTCGGGGTCCATCTCCTGAGCCTTGATCACAGCGTCGTGGCTCAGAGCAACAGTGCCGCCCTTGCCGGAACCCTTGGTGGAGAAGCTCAGCACAGCAACCTTCGGATCGATGCCGAACAGCTTTGCGGTCTTAGCGGTCTCAATAGCAACCTCAGCCAGCTTTGCAGAAGCAGCGACCTTGACCTCGCCGGTAGCCTTATCAATGGTATCGGTGTAGTCGATGTTAACAGCGCAGTCGCCCATGGCAATGCGCTTCAGGCCCTCTTCGCCGCAGTCGCGGTCCAGAATGAAGCAGGAGCTGACCAGATGTGCGCCCTTCTTGGTCTTGACCAGCTGCAGAGCGGGACGAATGGTGTCGGCAGTGGAGTAAGTAGCGCCGCCCAGCAGGCAGTCAGCCTTGCCCATCTTTACCAGCATGGTACCGAAGTAGTTGGACTTCTTCAGCAGCGCAGCGCACTCCTCAGCGGTCTGCTTGCCCTTGCGCAGCTCCACCATGGTGTTGACCATCTCATCGAAACCAGCATAGTTCTCGGGGTCGATGATCTCGGCAGCGGAAATATCAAAGTTACCGGCGGCGGCAGCAGCCTTGCACTCTGCCTCGTTGCCCACCATGACGACCTTCAGCACGCCCTCGGCCAGCAGCTTGCTTGCTGCCTCCAGAATGCGGGGGTCATTGCCCTCGGTGAAAACGATCGTCTTGGGATTTGCCTTCAGCTGTGCTACCAGCGGTGCAAACATATCAGCCATTGTGATTACCTCCGAATTTACTTTCCAAAATTCGCACCCCGCGCGTGTTGGACACAAGGATGCCTTTCTCTTTTATTCTAGCACAGACGGCAAAAAGTTCAAGACAAAATTGGCTTTTTGTGCTATTATTTTAGGAGAAAAGCCGTTCCGATTTGTGAATTAAATATCATACCGTTTCAAGAGGAGATCAAGCTGCCATGGATTGGGAAACATTAAGATCAAGCTGTCTTGCCTGCACCCGCTGCGAACTGTGCAAGACCCGCACCAATGTGGTGTTCGGTCAGGGTGCGGAAGATGCCGAGGTTCTGTTTGTGGGCGAAGGCCCAGGCCAGAGCGAGGATGAGCAGGGCCTGCCCTTTGTGGGCCGCAGCGGCCAGCTGCTGGACAAATATCTGTTTGCCATTGACCTTGACCGCACGAAGAACTGCTATATTGCAAACATCGTCAAGTGCCGCCCGCCGCAGAACCGCGACCCGCTGCCTGCCGAGAGCGAAGCCTGTATGCCGTGGCTGCGGGAGCAGTTCCGCCTGCTGAAGCCAAAGATCGTGGTCTGCCTTGGCCGCATCGCTGCACAGCGGATGATCCGCAAGGATTTCTCCGTCACAAAGGAGCACGGCCAGTTCTTTGAAAAAGGCGGCGTGCTGTTTACGGGCACCTTCCACCCTGCCGCTTTGCTGCGCAGCCCGCAGAACAAGCCCGCCGCCTTTGCGGATTTCGTCGCACTGCGGGAAATGATCGAAAAGGTGTGTGACCACACCTACCAATAAGAACCAAGCACCCCTCTTTTGCATACTCTGAAACAAAAAGAGAGGTGTTATAGTATGGAGACCACACGGTACGATTCCATTGATTTCTTTCTGGGGGCTACAACGCCTGCCGGCTTCAAGGGCTATTTTGAACCGCTGCGCCGCGAACCCGGTATGCAGATGTATCTGATCAAAAGCGGGCCGGGCTGCGGCAAATCCACCCTGATGAAGCGGCTTGCCCGTGCCGCCGAACAGCGCGGCGAGCTGACGCAGCGCATCCACTGTGCCAGCGACCCGGACAGTCTGGACGGCGTGATCCTGCCCGGGCAGCACAGGGCCATCGTGGATGCCACCGCGCCCCATGTGGTGGAACCGGATGCCCCCGGTGCGGACGAAGTGGTGGTGAGCTTGTACCACACCATCGATGCAGAAAAGCTGCATCTGCACACTGACGAGGTAAAAGCGCTGTTTGCCCGCAACGCCATCCTGCGCAGCCGGGCGGCGCGGTATATCGCTTCGGCGGGCAGTCTGCTTCTGGACAGCCGCCGCGCCGAGGCATGCAGCGCCAATTTTGACAAGGTGCGCCGTTATGTCAAACGGCTGTGCGCCCGGGTGCTGCCGCGCACGGAAGGCCTTGGCAGCGAAGAGCTGCGGCTTCTCTCCGCTGTCACGCCCAAGGGCGAAGTGTTTTATCAGGGTACTGCACAGGCATTGGCGGATAAGTTTATCGTATTCCGGGACGACTACGGCGCAGTGTCCCGCCTGCTGCTGGAGCTGATCCGCGCCGAAGCCCTGACGCGGGGCTATCACATTATTACCTGTCCATGCGCCATGCACCCGGAGGATAAGATCGACCATATCCTGATCCCGGAGCTGAAGCTTGCCTTCCTGACGGATAACCGCTGGCATCCGGTGCATCTGCCCGGCGTGCAGGCTGTGCGGTGTACCCGTTTCCTTGACAGAGAAAATCTGGCAGCGTATCGGGCACGGCTGCGCTTCAACGAGCGTGCTGCCGCCGAACTGCTGGAACAGGCCAGTGCCCTGATGGCACAGGCTAAGAGCTGCCACGATGAGCTGGAGACCTATTACCGTGCAGCGGTGGATTTTGGCAAAGTGGATGAAGCGGCAGCAGAATGCATGGAGATGTTCGGACTGAAATAATCAGTTTGTGTTGACGAACCTGGAGTTTCTCTGAAGACCGTCCGCTGGGGTGGGACCCTGTTGCCGTGAGGCAATAGGGCGGGCGATAGAATGGCACGAATCGTGTCTGAAGAGAAATTACCGGTTCGTCTGTGTATCCAAAAAGCGGAGGTGAAATGCTTTGGCAACGGTTCATCTGCCCATCCGGCAGCTGGTGGAATTTCTGCTGCGGACCGGCAGCATTGACAGCCGGTTTACGGGGTTTGACCGTGCACTGGAAGGTGCCCGCATCCACCGCAAATTGCAAAAAGCTGCCGGAGACAGCTATCAGGCTGAAGTGTTTCTCTCCGTAGAGCGGCAGGCAGAGGACATCACTTTTACCCTTGAGGGCCGGGCTGACGGCATTTTTACCGATGAGACCGGCACGGTGGTCATTGATGAGATCAAGACCACCGCTGTGCCGCCGGAAGAGATCACTGAGGATATGAACCCCTGCCACTGGGCGCAGGGCATGGTGTACGGTGCCATTTATGCCGCACAGCAAAGCCTGCCGGAGCTGAACGTCCGGCTGACTTATTACCAGATAGACACCGATCAGATCATCCGCTTTGTCCGCCGTTTTACGCAGCAGGAGCTGGATGAATTTCTTGACAAATTATTGCGCCAGTATGCTCCGTGGGCGCAGCGCCGGATAGAGTGGGATGCAAAGCGCGCTCAGAGCCTTGCGGCACTGCAATTCCCGTTTGCGCAGTACCGGCCCGGCCAGCGCGCTATGGCGGGCGAGGTCTACCGCGCCTGTCGCGCTGGCAAAACCGTCGACCACAAGGGCGGTACGCGGCTGTTCTGTCAGGCTCCTACCGGCATTGGCAAGACCATGAGCGCACTTTTCCCCGCGCTGAAAGCCATGGGCGAAGGCAGCGGAGAAAAGCTGTTCTATCTCACGGCCCGCAACACGACCCAGACTGCCGCCGAGGATGCCCTGACCCGGCTGCATACGGCCCAGCCGGAGCTTGCCCTGCGCAGTGTGACGCTGACCGCCAAGGAAAAGGTCTGCCTGCACCCGGACGCAGAGAGACATCCCGCCTGCCTGCCGGAGCTTTGCCCCTACGCCAACGGCTACTACGACCGCATCAAGGATGCACTGACAGCCCTGCTGGACGATGCCGTCAGTCTGGACCGCGCAGCGCTGGCGAAAGCCGCCGAGCAGTTTCAGGTGTGTCCCTTTGAGCTGGGGCTTGATCTGAGCGAGTGGTGCGATGTGGTCATTGGGGATTACAATTACCTGTTCGATCCGGTGGTACACCTGAAACGGTTCTTTGATCCTTCCGGCGATTGGCTGTTTTTGGTCGATGAAGCGCACAATCTTCCCGACAGAGCCAGAGCAATGTATTCTGCACGCTTTTGCAAAAGCAGCCTGACCGAGGCAAAACGCGCATTGGGCAAGGGCAAAAGTGCTTTAAAGACCGCTCTGACCAAAGCAGACAAAGCCCTGCTGGAAGCCCGGAAAGCCTGCATACAGCTTGCACCCCGGCACAGCAGCCAGACCGATGCCGCAGACCCGGCACAGACCAGTCTTTTGCCTGAAAATACTGCGCCTGCACTGGAACTGCCCGAACCGCTGTATGCACAGGACGGTACTGTATTTTTGCAGGAGCTGCCCTCTGCCCTGCTCAGTCCGCTGCGGGCCGTGCAGGTGCCTTTGCAGGACTGGCTGGAAGCGAACCCAGATGCCGAGGCACATGCACAGTTGCTGGAGCTTTATTTTGCCGTGCAGGACATCACCCGTGCCGCCGAACGATACGACAGCCACTTTGTCACCCAGCTTACCGCGCGCGGCAGCGAACTTGAATTGCAGCTGCTGTGTCTGGACCCGGCACCTTTTGTGGATGCCAGCCTTGCCGCAGGGCGCAGCGCGGCGCTGTTCAGTGCAACACTGGCTCCGCCTTCGTTCTACCGCAGTGTTCTGGGCTGCAGTGATGCACGTGCCGTCGCACTGGACAGTCCCTTCCCGGCGGAAAATCTGGGGCTGTATTGCCTGCCGAATATCTCTACCCGCTACCGCGACCGCGAAGCCAGCGTGCAGGCGGTTTCGGATGCGCTGGCCCGGCTGGTGCAGGCCAGAACGGGAAACTACTTTGCCTTTTTCCCCAGCTACGCCTATCTGCGGCAGGTACACGAAGATTTTGCAGCACGTTACCCAGGCATTCGCACCCTTGTGCAGGAAAACCGTCTGGACGATGCCGCCCGGGCTGAATTTCTGGCTCAGTTTGTGCCGGACCCGGCCGAAACATTGCTGGGCTTTGGCGTGATGGGCGGCATCTTTGGTGAGGGAGTCGATCTTGCAGGCAGCCGCCTGATCGGATGCGCCATTGTGGGTGTGGGCCTGCCGCAGGTAAATCCACAGCAGGAAATGCTGCGCCGTTATTACGACGCACAGAACGGCTCAGGATTTGATTACGCCTACCGCTATCCCGGCATGAACAAGGTACTGCAGGCCGCAGGGCGCGTGATCCGCACACCGGAGGACAGAGGTGCTGTGCTTTTGCTGGACGACCGGTTTGCCCGGCAGGAATACACCCGGCTGTTCCCTCCTCACTGGCGGCATATCCGCTATCTGCGCAGCTGCGAAGAACTGGCTGCTGCCCTGCAGGACTTCTGGAATAAATGAGACCCAAACAAAAAGGCACTGCCGCACCCAAAACAGGAGCGGCAGTGCCTTTGCTTCTTTTTTTGTTTTATTTTGCTGCTTTCTGGTTCTGCTGCAGGCTGTCCCACGAGGGCATTTCATTGCGCAGCTTTTCCCACATGGGCATTGCCGTGCCGGTCTGCTTGCGCAGAGCATCGAACGCTTCGTCCAGATACTTCATTTCGGACACTGCGTGCATGGCATGATCCGAAACGCACAATCTGCCCAGCGGTGTTTTTGTCATGGTAAACACCATCGCTTCCATCTTACGGCGGGCCGATGTGCCGGGCTGGAAATTATCGGTGTTGTCGGCATCGTTCACCGGGATGCCCGCATCCCTGAGCATCAGGCAGGCTTCATAGGCGGCATCCAGAATGGCACCGCGCTGCTGCTTGGTAGCCCGGTGCAGATCGCCGTTGCAGGCATAGCACACATAGCACGCCGGCAGAACGAATGCAATGTGGCACTTGAGCCATTCATCCATATCGCCGTAGAAGGTCAGCTTGTATTTTGCACCGTCAAAGGCAGTCTTGAGCCGGGTGCGGAAGGTGCCAGAAAGCGGAGTTGTGGCACCGCCCACCGTCATGCCGGCACTGGCGTACACACTGACCACATGGTCGTGTTCACGGCGGCCTGCCGTGCTCTGAAAACCGAATGCAATCTTATCCGCCGGGCGCTGCATGAATTCCAGCACCTGCTTTGCCTGCGGGTTGTTGCCCACAAACACAAAATACTGGCTCTTGTTGGCTTTGAGCGCAGGAAGCACATCCGGCAGCTGACCCGCCTGCATGACCACAAAGACGAGATCATAATAATCATCCGGGGCGAGCGTGTCCACGGTTTTGATCCGTTCCGTTGTGGTCTTGCGCTGCACCCAGTGGCGGATGACCAAACCCTTCTGGTCGATCATTTCCTTCCACTCGCCGCGTGCAAGCAACGTGACAACGTTCTTTTTGTTCTGCATCAGCACATGGGCCAGCTCGCAGCCCAAAACGCCCGCACCGTAAACCAGAATCCTCATCCAGATACGCCTCCCTTATGTGTGTTAAGGTTTGCTTACTTTTTCAAAAACGAGAAAAAGCCTTTTTTCTCGTAAGGAGCACTGCTTACGCCCTTGGCCTCATAGCCGGTTGCATTGATGGCATCCCGCAGCTTCTGCTCGTCCAGCGGCTGCTCCGAGTGGATCACCGTCTGACCTTTTGCCTGCGAGGACGACACCTTTTTGACCTCCGGGAAGGCCTTGCGCACGGCTTCGTTGACATGGCTCTCGCACATGCCGCACATCATACCATCTACTTTTACGATCGTTTCAATCATTTTATTCCCCTCCAGATCTTCTGCGCGCATCGGCCCGTTGATGCAGAATCTGTTAGGGATTGCTAACCGCAGCTTCAAACAAAACGCCGTCGGGAACTGCCCCGGCAGCGGTGCGGAGCGGTTCCCTGTTCTGTGGTGGGTCTGCTCAGAAAATGCACGCATGGTTTCTTGCCTTCATCATATCACACCAGTGGGCTAAATGCAAGACAAAAATACCCCCTCCCGGTTTTTGCGCTTTTTCCAGACACCCGGCATCCTGCTGCCGCGGTCAGTATTCAATGCCCAGCCGGGCGGCAACGCCCCTCTGGTAAGGGTGGCGGTGGCACTTCATCTCCGTGGCATAGTCGGCGGCATCCAGCATCCACTGCGGCGCAGCATGGGCAGTAAGCACGCATTCCTGCTCTGCAGGGCGTTCCAGCACAGCCTTTTGCAGCAGGGCTTTATCCACCATATCCAGCTCCCATGCGCTGCCTGCTTCGTCCAAGATCAGCAGGTCGGCAGGTTCGGTCATGGCAGCTGTGAGGTTTGCATTCTGCAGCTGGCGGGTGGCTTCCTTTTCCGCTTTGTTCATCTGGAACACGAATTTCTGCCCCGCCTTGCCGCGGTACACCTTTGCACCCAGCTGCTCCAGCAGCGGCACCTCGCCGCTTTTGCCGCCTTTGAGGAACTGCAGGATCACCACCCGCTTTCCGCTGCCCATCGCCCGCAAAGCAAGGCCCATCGCAGCTGTGGTCTTACCCTTTCCGTCGCCGTAATAGAGATGTAAAAGTCCTGTGTGTTCCATAGCCTGCGCTCCTTTTGTTTCTGGCTTTATGGTATCATATCCTGCAGCATTTTTCAACGCGCAGGCGGGCGTATTTTGCACTTGACAGATTCCTGTCCGGTATGTTATACTCCCATAAGTTTGCAAAGACAAACGCACCGTTCCCTTCGGAGCGGCGTTTTCTTTTTGCCGCAAAAGTTAGTATATTCAAACACTTGTTTACAGACCGGAAAGGACCCTTCCATGAACCAGATGAAACGCCTCTTTTTGATCGCCGTCGGCTGCATCAGCCTTGCACTGGGCACAGTAGGCATCGTACTGCCCATTCTGCCCACCGTCCCCTTCTATCTGCTCACAGCCTTTTGCTTTGCCAACAGCTCCCAGCGCCTGCACGACTGGTTTATTGCCACCACCGTTTATAAAAAGTATATCGGCTCTTATTTCAAGCGCCGCGGTATGACGCTGAAAGCCAAGGCCGTGCTCATCGGCACCGTGACGGCCATCATGCTGCCCGGCTTCATCCTGATGAAGAATGTTCCGGTAGGCCGCATCATCATGGCCGTGGTGTGGGTGGGCCACATCGTGTATTTCGGCTTCAAGGTACAGACCATTTCCCAGCAGGAAGCCGACGAAGCCATGGCCGAGGCCATGAGCGAATAACCGCAGCCAGCAAAAAGAGGAGCAGTTCAAAGCTGAACTGCTCCTCTTCGTTTTTTCAAAAATTACTGATACAGCGTGAAATCGTGGGTCAGCTTCAGCACACGGTCACTGATCTCGTCCTTCTTCTCGTCGTAGTGCCAGATGCAATCGGCGATGCAGTCGGCGATCACCTTCATCTCGGCCACGCCCATGCCGCGGGTGGTGACAGCCGGAGTGCCCAGACGCACGCCGGAGGTCACAAAGGGGCTGCGGGTCTCGCCGGGGACAGTGTTCTTGTTGGCGGTGATGTGCACGCTGTCCAGACGGGCTTCCAGCTCCTTGCCGGTGCACTCCTCGTCACGCAGGTCGATCAGCATGAGGTGGTTATCCGTACCGCCGGACACCAGCTTGACACCGCGTGCCTGCAGCTCTGCTGCCAGAGCCTGTGCATTCTCCACGATCTTGCGGGCATACTCCTTGAACTCCGGCTTCAGTGCTTCACCAAAGCAGACAGCTTTTGCGGCGATCACATGCTCCAGCGGGCCGCCCTGAGTGCCGGGGAACACGGCAGAATTGATGCGCTTTGCAATAATGGGGTTGTTGGTCAGGATCAGGCCTCCGCGGGGGCCGCGCAGGGTCTTGTGGGTGGTGGTGGTAACAACATCGGCATAGGGCACGGGACTCTGGTGATAGCCGCCTGCCACCAGACCGGCAATGTGGGCCATATCCACCATCAGATATGCGCCGTAGCCGTGGGCGATCTCGGCGATCTTCTCAAAATCGATGGCGCGGGGATATGCAGACGCACCGGCCACAATCAGCTTCGGGCGCACCTTCCTGACCTGCTTTTCCAGCTCAGCATAGTCGATCACGCCGTCGGCATTGACACCGTAGGAGACGAAATTATAGTTTTTGCCGGACATGTTCACCGGGGAGCCGTGGGTCAGGTGGCCGCCCTGCGACAGATCCATGCCCATGACCGTATCACCCAAGTTCAGCAGAGCAAAATAAACTGCCAGATTGGCCTGTGCACCGGAGTGGGGCTGAACATTGGCATACTTTGCGCCGAACAGCTTGCAGGCACGCTCAATGGCAATGTTCTCCACCTCGTCCACATAGACGCAGCCGCCGTAGTAGCGCTTGCCGGGCAGGCCCTCGGCGTACTTGTTGGTCAGGATGCTGCCCATTGCGGCCATAACGGCGGGAGAGACGATGTTCTCGCTGGCGATCAGTTCAATGTTCTGGCGCTGGCGGTTCAGCTCGCGATCCATGGCTGCGGCCAACTCCGGATCAACAGTATTGACCAGACCGATGGTGTCCATCATTTCGTTGTACATAAATTTTAACCCCTCTCATTGCCCGGCAAACTGTGCCGGGTTCCTGATATTAAGCCACCCTGCTCCGCGCACGAACCGAATTGCTTTCTCTTATCATAGCAGAAAGCTGCAGAATCTTCAACTTCCATTTTGCCAAAAGGCTTGCTTTTTTCGTCTGAAGTGTTTATTATACTTGTATAAAAATGCAGCGTCGTTTTTGTATATTTTTCAAGTCAGTCAACCTTCAGATGAAGCGAGGTGTTCTCTGGTGACGGTCAGTGAAGCAAAGCAGACCCAGCGCAAAGCGGGCCGCGCTGCACGCAAGGCTCTCAGCCCGGAAGAACGCAAGGCGGCAAATGCCGCTTTGTGCGCGAATCTCTGGCAGCTGGATGCCGTGCAGAATGCGCAGAACATCCTGCTGTATGCGGCCTTTGGAGCCGAAGCAGATCTTGCTGCCTTTGCAGAAAAGGCGCAGGCGCAGGGCAAAACGCTGGCCTACCCGGTGTGCGGCGAGGAGTATTCCCTTACCGCAGCTGTGCCCGGCCCGGATGGCTGGGAGGTGGGGCAGTACGGCATCCGCACACCCATCCTGAGCCGATCGGTGCTTTTGCAGCCGGAAGCGCTGGATCTTGTACTGGTGCCCTGCACCGCTTTTGATGCAGACTGCTTCCGCGTGGGCATGGGCAAGGGCTATTATGACCGGTATCTTCCCCGCTGCAAAAATACGGCGAAGATCGGCATTGCATTTGAGGCACAGCGGGTGGAGCACGCTGCCGCAGACGGGCACGACCAGCGGCTGGATGCCTATGTAACAGAGAGGGGTATTTACAAATGGAAATGACCAAGCTGAGCTGTGAGGAATTTCTCGCAGAGCTGGCCAGCAAAGCACCCACGCCGGGCGGCGGCGGAACGGCGGCGCTGGTGGGTGCTGCCGGTGTGGCGCTGGGCAATATGGTGGGCAGCCTGACCACCGGCAAAAAGAAATATGCCGCCGTGGAAGCGGACATTCAGGCCCTGAACACAAAGGCCGATGCCCTGCGCAAAGAGCTGGAAGCACTGGTGCAGGCCGATGCCGAAGCCTTTGCGCCGCTGGCTGCGGCCTACGGCCTTCCCAAGGACACGCCGGAACAGGCGGCGCACAAGGCTGCCGTGCTGGAAAGCGCACTGGATGCCGCCTGTGCCGTGCCGCTGCAGATCATGGAAAAGTGCGCCGCGGGCATTGCTCTGGTGGAAGAATATGCCGCCAAAGGCAGCGTGATGGCAGTATCGGATGCGGGCTGTGCAGCCGCCCTGTGCAAGGCAGCATTGCAGGCCGCAAGCCTGAATGTGTTCATCAACACAAAGCTGATGGCTAACCGGGCACATGCCGCCGAACTGGACGCAAAAACAGACAAACTGCTGGGTGAATTTGTGCCGAAAGCAGATGCCGTGTTTGCATCGGTGACGGAGAAATTACGGATGCGGTGACCTCCGGTCGGGGGCAGGAAGTTTCTCCAGCGAATGTCCTGGGGGTGGGGCCCCGGCGCGTAAGCGTTGGGGCGGGACTGGAGTCCCGGGCTGTTCGCGGAGAAAGCTTCCTGCCTTCGACCAGAGAAGCTGCTTTTATTATCAATCATTGAGAGAGGGAAAGTATTATGGCAACGATTTTAAAAGGCGCGCCGGTCGTGGCCGCCATGAACGAGCGCAATGCGGCGCTGTGTGAGCAGCTCAAGGCAAAAGGCACTGTGCCCACACTGGCTGTGGTGCGTGTGGGAGAACGCGAGGACGACCTTTCCTACGAGCGCGGCGTGATCGCCCGCTGCGGCAAGGTGGGCGTGGAGGTAAAGCAGTTCCTGCTGCCCGCCGATGCTTCGCAGGACGATCTGCTGAAGGTGATCGCCGAGATCAACGCAGAGGATGCCATCCATGGATGCCTGCTGTTCCGTCCGCTGCCCAAGCAGTTCAACGACCGCACTGTGCGTGCGGCGCTGGCTCCGGAAAAGGACATTGACGGCATCACGGACGGTTCGCTGGCCGGGGTGTTCACCAATACCGATCTCGGCTATGCTCCCTGCACCGCGCAGGCATGTCTGGAAATTTTAAAGTATTATAACATTCCCCTCTCCGGCAAGCGCGCCGTGGTGGTGGGCCGCAGCCTTGTGGTGGGCAAACCTGCTGCCATGATGCTGGACCGCGAGAACGCCACCGTGACCGTCTGCAATTCCCGCACACAGAACCTGCCCGCCATCTGCAAGGAAGCAGATGTGGTGGTAGTGGCTATGGGCAAGATGGGTGCCGTGGGTGCCGACTGCCTGCGTGAGGGCCAGACCGTGGTGGATGTGGGCATCCATGTGAACGAAGAGGGCAAGCTGTGCGGTGACGTGAAGTTCAGCGAAGCAGAACCGGTAGTGGATGCTGTCACGCCGGTGCCCGGCGGTGTGGGCACTGTGACCACCTCGGTGCTGGTGGGCCATGTTGTGCAGGCTGCAGCCAAAAAGGCCGGGCTGTAACGAAGGATCGAACTATAAAATAAAAGACGCTTGATACACTGCTGTATGCTTCCCTGCCGGGGAAACATATTCAGACAAGACCAAGCGTCTTTTTTCATTGCTATCTTTTAGCCGCGGACAAGGAGCAGCAGCAAAGCCGAAGCCACACACTGCATGATCAGCCAGCGGGCAACCACCTGCTCGTCGCTCCAGCCCTTGTTCTTGCGGGCGTGGTCGTGCAGAGGGGTGCGGGTGTTCTTGAGGATGGAAATGTGCAAAAAGCGCTTCAGGCTGATCTTCAGGATGCCCAGACTGCCATCCACGATGAACACGATCGCTGCCAGCAGGAAGGCAAACGGATGGCCGCATTTGAGGGACAGCATTGCGATAAAGAAGCCCATTGCGCGGCTGCCGGCATCGCCCATCAGCAGGCTGGACGGCTTTGCGTTGGACCACAGATAGGCCAGCAGCGCGCCCATGAACACCACACCAGCAGTGCCGTACTCGCCCAGCTCGGTCTTGTAGGCCAGCAGATAGGTGCCGATGGTCACCACTGCAACACTTGCCGAAAGGCCGTCCACGCCGTCGGTGCAGTTGACCACATTGATGCTGGTCCAGATCAGGATAACGATCAGCAGCAGATACACAGCATACGGCAGAGTGAAGCTCCACTGCAGGAAATTCACACCGCAGCCGTTGAAGTTGAGGTAGGTCACACCTGCAACAATGGCAATGGCAAAATCAATGATGCCCTTTTTATACTCGTTCCATGCAGTTTCGGCAGCATCGTCAAAGTAGCCGGACAGCATGGATGCAATGAGCAGGATGGTGTAGATGACGTATTCCACCTTGAACGGCAGGAATGCCAGCGATACCAGTGCAATGCACAGCACGAAGATCAGGCCGGAACCGCGGGCCTTACCCTTGGAAAGTGCACCGTTCACCGCAAACTCGCGGCCATGGTCGTGCGGAAGCTTATCGTGAAAAACGGAGTCCATCAAAGCCGTGAGGGCAAACGCCAGCAGGAATGCCAGAGCATCGACACCGCGCTGTCCTACGACCGAAAGCAGTGATTCGATCATATTCAAAATTCCTCTTTCTTTTATGTTTGTGAGAGAAGTGTATCACGCTGTCCATAAAAAATCAATCATTCCCGGAGAAAAATCCACGTTTGATTGACTTTCTGCGGCACCGCACTTATAATAGTATATCAGTCTGTCGAAAAAGTTATTGTTTCTATAAAAGGAGAACTCATGTCCATCTCTCTTGAGCAGCTTTCGGCGCAGATGCGCCGGGGCGAACAGGTGCCGCTGCGGCACACCATGCAGGTGGTGCTGACCCTGAGCATCCCGTCCATCCTGCAGCAGATCGTGGTGACAGCGGTGGAGTACATCGACGCAGCCATGGTGGGGCATATCGGTGCATCTGCTACGGCATCCATTGGCATCGTCAGTTCCAGCACATGGCTCATGCATGGAATGCTGGCCGGTCTATATATGTCCTTTGCCATTCAGGTGGCGCAGTATCTGGGCGCAGACCGGCAGAACGATGCACGCGGTGTACTGCGCCAATCTATGATCTTCAACCTTGTGGTGGGCCTTGCAGCTGCGGCCTTCGGCATTGGCATCAGCCGCTTTCTGCCCGGATGGCTGGGTGCCGACCCCTCCCTGCAGGCGGATGCTTCGGCCTATTTTGCCATCTGGTCGGCTTCCCTGCCCTTTTTGATGATCATGGGAACCTACTCCTCCATGCTGCGTTCCTCCGGCGATGCCCTGACGCCGGGCCTTATCAGCGTGCTGACCTGCGTGCTGGATGTGATCTTCAACTTCTGTCTCATCAATCCCACCCGCGAGATGGTGGTGTTTGGCCGCACACTGACCGTCTGGGGCCTTGGCTGGGGCGTGCCGGGCGCAGCACTGGGCACCGCCCTTGCTACCGCCATCAGCGGTGTGCTGACCCTTGCCATCCTGCTGCTGCGGGACGGCCCGCTGTGCATCCGCAAGCCCGGCTCCTGGCGCATTACCAAAGCCTGCCTGCAGAACCTGTGGAAGATAGGCGCACCGCTGGCCGCAGAGCGTGCCGTTCTTTCCTCGGCGCAGGTGCTGCTCATCCGCATCGTGTCCGGCCTTGGCACCACCGCCATTGCTGCCAACAGTCTGGGTGTGAGCGCTGAAAGCCTGTGCTACATGGCAGGCTATGGCATTCAGGATGCATCCCTTGCACTGGTGGGGCAGGCCGTGGGCGCAAACCGGCGGGATATGGCAAAAAACTTTGCATGGCTGTGCACCGGCATGGGCATGGGCATCATGGCGCTGACCGGCGTTGGCATGTACATTTTTGCGCCAAACCTGATGGGCATTTTCACCGCAGATGCGGCAGTTATTGCGCTGGGCGCACAGGTGCTGCGCATTGAAGCACTGGCCGAGCCGATGTTCGGTGCCAGCATCGTTGCCAGCGGTGCCATGCAGGGTGCCGGAGACAGCACGGGATGCTTTGTGCTGAACCTTGTCAGCATGTGGGGCATCCGGCTCACGCTGGCTTTCCTGCTGGCTCCGCATTTTGGGCTGGTGGGTGTATGGGTGGCCATGAGCTTTGAGCTGACCATGCGCGGTGTGCTGTTCCTTGTGCGGCTGGCCCGCGGCAGATGGCTGGACAAAGGGGCATTGGCCTGATCGACCGCTGGCGGATCTATTTTCCTGTAAATAACAGCTCCCCGGCCGGGAACCGCACTGCGGGACCTGACCGGGGAGTTTTGCTGTGGTTATATGATTTGAGAAGAAGAAAGAAGTGGAGAGCAGGTTACTTTCTGCCGTGCAGGATGGGAGACAGCGGCTTGTAGATCAGCATGCACAGCACTGCATCCAGCAGGCCCTTGACCAGCGTGAAGGGCATATTGAAGATGACAAGGCACTTGATAAGGCTGTCTGCAGAGGGCAGGATGGCCTGATACATGCCGAGGATGGCTTCCAGCGGCATGTGATAGAACTGCACATAGGCCGGATAGGTGATGAAGTAGTTGGACGGCACGCTGAACACAGCCATGGCCGCAGCGCCTGCAATGGCACCAATGATGGCGGTCTTGCGGCTCTTGTGGTGCTTGTAGATAACGCCTGCCACAGCGGAGAACACCGCACCCAGCATGAAGTTGCACAGCTCGCCCACGCATGCAGTGGAAGTGCCCTTGATAACGATGTGCAGCAGGTTCTTCATAAAGCTGATGACCACACCGTACACCGGGCCGAGAGCAAAGGCACCCAGCAGCGCCGGCAGGTCAGAAAAGTCCATCTTGACGAAGGACGGGATGAGCATTGGAATGGGAAACTCAATGAACATCAGGATAAAGGCCACCGCACTGAGCATGGCGGCAACAGTAAGATTGTGGGTCGTATTCTTTTTCATGGTTATGATTCCTTCCCGGGCAAAAAGCCCTGTAAAAAATGTTCCGAAAGCTCTTTTCGTATCTTGTTTTTGGGAACGGGAAGGACAAACAGAAAAGCGCCCTGCTGCAACAAAAACACTGCAACAGGGCGCGTAGACAACGATTTGCCTGCCGTTTCTTGCATCCGGACTATACCGTTGGTCCCGGAGTTGCACCGGGTCAGCACCCTTATGGGTGGTCGCGGACTTTACCGCCAGTGGGGAATCTCACCCCGCCCTGAAACGAACTTTCTGGCACAAAGTATAGCGTGGCAGGCCCAGCTTGTCAAGAGGGCATCTTAAAATTTGTGCAAAATTTGTCAAAGTGATCCTTTCCGGCTTCCTTCTCTGTAAGCTCTTGCCCGGGTGGGTGCGGTATGGTATCATAGATGGGTCGTATAAAATTCAGGAGGTTATCATGATCTTTTCCATTCGTGATCTTTCGTTTGAGTTTGGCTCTGTACTGCTGGAGGGCTGGTTTGCACTGGCTGCACGCGCAGGGTGCGCGCTGCTCATTCTGCTTGCCGCATGGCTGGTACGCCGCTGGCTGAGCAAAAAGGGCATTCCAGCACTGCTGGCCCGCAAGTGGCACTTTAACGGCACCCCCATCCTGCTGCGCAGCTTTGCGGTGCCCATCCAGCGCATGTGCACTGCCGTTGGCGTATATCTGGCGGCAGCTTCCCTGCCATGGGCCATTCCCGGCGTTGCCAAGCTGCTGCTGGTCTGCTTCCGCCTTGTCATGACCCTGCTGGTCTGCGAAGGCTTGTATGCAGCATCGGATCTGGCCGACCTGCTGCTGGCTTCCTGCAGCCTGGAGATCCGCTCCAACAAAACACTCTGCTCTTTGCTGGACACCACCTACAAGGTGCTGGTGATCGTGCTGTGCGTGGCAGCGCTGGCACAGGAAGTAGGCTTTCCCATCGGCAGCATCGTCGCCGGTGCCGGTCTGGTCGGTCTGACCATCTCGCTGGCCGCACAGGAAAGTGCCAGCAACCTGTTTTCCGGCCTTGTGATCCTGCTGGACAAGCCCTTCTCGGTGGGCGACTGGATCACTGTGGGCGATGTGGAAGGCGAAGTGATCGACATCAACTTCCGCTCCACCCGCATCCGCTCGCTGGATAAAACCATCCATGTGGTGACGAACAGCAAGATCTGCTCTTCCACCGTGCAGAACGCCGCCCTGCGCACCATGCGGCCCTACAAGTTCAATCTGGGTGTCACCTATGGCACCACCCGCCCGAAGCTGGAACAGCTGATGAAGGACCTGCAGACCATGCTGGACGCAAGCCCTTACACCAACAAGGGCACCAACATCGTACAGCTTGCAAACTTTGGCGATTCCAGCATCAACATTCTGGTCTCCGCCTACCTGCTGACCAATGCCTACACGGAATTCTTGCAGATGCAGAACGATCTGAACCTGAACATTATGGACATCATGCAGGCCGACGGTGTGGACTTTGCATTCCCCTCCACCAGCGTGTATCTCGAAAAGAACGGAGCAAACCTGTAAAGGCTGCTGCCGTTTTCCGGCCGCAGCCTTTTTTCTTACAATGCCACATCCAGCGCCATCATCAGCGCAAATCCCAGCACGATGCTTACAACACCGGCAGGCTCGTCGCCCTCCACGGCCTGCGGGATCATCTCCTGTGCGGTCACGCACACCATGCAGCCCGCCGCCGCGCTGAGCAGCCACGGCAGCGCAGTACTGACCCATTCGGCCAGAGCAAAGGCAAGCAATGCCCCCAACGGCTCTACCAGCCCGGAAGCTGCTCCCGCAAAAAACGCCTGACTGCGGGTGCGGCCATTATGGGCCAGCGGCAGGCTGACTGCTGCACCTTCCGGGATATTCTGCAGACCGATGCCAAGACTCAGCGCCAGCGCACCGCTGATGGCATCCGGCTCCCCGGTCAATGCCAGTGCAGCGGCAAGGCCCGCCACCATACCCTCGGGCAGGTTGTGCAATGTAACAGCCAGCACCATGCGTCCGCCGTGCCCGGCCCCGCCTGCCAGCAGCTGCCCGGCAAACTGTTCCACCTGCAAAAGGCCCACTGCGCCCAGCACAAGCCCCACTGCCGATGGAATCCATGCCGGAAGCGGCAAAGTCTGTCCGCGCTGGATAGCAGGCAGCAGCAGGCTCCACACACTGGCCGCCAGCATGATGCCCGCCGCCATGCCGCACAGGATGCGCTGCGTGCAGGGCCGCGACTGCCGCCGCAGCAAAAACACGCCTGCTGCCCCCAGCGTAGTGCACGCCGCCGGGAACAGCAGCACCCACGCAGTGAAAACGATCTGGTTCACGATGCATTCCCCCTTTGCCCGGTGTATGTGCGTCGAAGCAAAAAGGTGCAGAACAGCCCGGCTCCTTGACCAGCTTTACCTTCTGGCCCACTGCAAACGGCTGAGTGCCGCATCATCCACGCTTTTGAATTTCTTCATTTTTCTTCAAGAAACATGCATTCCCGTCCTGATTCAAGTGAACAAATAATGAAAGAAATTACAAAGGGATTACAACGCGGTAAAAAATCCTTTCCAGCGTTTTCCTGTGCTTCGATCAGTTTGACAAAAACTCTTTGACTTTTAGCGATAAATTATAACAAAAGCGTAGATTATCTTTGAAATCTCACTTCTTAACCAAAAAAGCTCTTGATTTTTTTGCAAAAAAGATTAGAATATCCACTTGCAGAAAGGCCCTTCCTGCAGGGCTTTTTGCAAAATACATTTTTGTATAGCAAGGAGATTTTAGATATGAAACTCAAGAATGTTTGTGTTGCCGTTGTTGCTCTGGCTCTGGCTGTTGGCATGACCGCTTGCGGCGGCTCCAAGACCACTGCTGCTTCCTCTTCCGAGGCTGCTTCCACCAGCGCTTCCGTCGCTGCCGAGTCCGAGACTGCTTCCTCCGCTGTGGAGGAGAACGGCGCTTCTTCTGAGGCTGCCGAGTCCGAAGCTGCTTCCGGCGAGGCATCTTCTGAAGCTGTTGAGTCTGAGGCTGCTGCTTCCAGCGAAGCTGCATCTTCCGTTGCAGCCTGATCGCGCAGCACCTGATTTCCAATAAAAGCTGAAGCCGGGCACAGGGAGCTATGTGTTTTCCTGTGCCCGGCTTTTCACAACAAAACGCGCCGGATCGTTCAACGAGAACCACCCAGCGCGTTATTTTTTATACTCCCCAGAACAGGATGCCCAGCCCTGCGGAGATCAGGATCATGAGAATGGGAGATGGTGCCCTGCCTTTCCTTTTGCGGCACAGCAGATGCAGCGCCCACAAAAGCACAAACACTGCAATGGAGCACACATCCGGTACAAAATGGGTGCTGCGGCCCGCAAAGCCCAGCAGTGTGGAAAGTGCCATATTGATTGCCGTTGCAAGGATCATTGCCACCACGCAGGGCCGCACCCCGCCCAGAAATGCATTGACACCGGCATATTTCATCAAATTCTGCAGTACCGACGCAATGAGCAGAATGATCACAAAGGACGGCAGCACCACCCCCAGCGTGGCGCACAGCGCACCCCAGAAGCCGCCCTGCGAAGAACCAATGAAGGTTGCCATATTGACGGCCAGCGGCCCGGGTGTGGACTCTGACACCGCAATAAAACTGAGGAACTCTGTTTCGGTCAGCCAGCCATGCCCCAGCACCGTTTCGCGCACCAGCGAGATCATGCCGTAGCCGCCACCAAAGGACAGCGCGCCGATCATGAGAAAATTCCAGAAAAGCTCTGCATAGATCATTTGGCTCTGTCCCCCTTTCGCAGCTTCTGCACGGCGTACAGGCCAAGGCCTGCTGCACCGCTGAGCAGGATATAGAAGATGGAGGAGAACGACACTGCCATCGCCGAAAAGCTCACCATTGCCAGAACCACTGCAGTCAGGATGACCATATTGAACGTGCTCCGCTCCAGCTGCTTCAGCATTTTCAGGCCCGCCGAGAGGATCAGATAGATCACGCACACCTGAATGCCCCGGAAAGCGCTTGCCACCGCGGAAAGGCTGAGGAACTGGTCAAAGAACAGCGAGATCAGGTAAATGACCACAAAGGACGGGATGCACACTGCCGTGGTCGCTGCTGCCGCGCCCGCTGTGCCCGCAATGCGGTAGCCAATGTAGGTGGCACTGTTCACCGCCACGGGGCCGGGCGTGGACTCGGCAATGGCTACCATGTCCAGAAATTCTTCCTTTGTCACCCACTTTTTTTCTTCTACAAACTCATTTTGCAGCAGGGCTACCATGGCGTAGCCGCCGCCAAATGTAAATGCACCGATCTTTAAAAAGGTGCCAAACAGATTTGTGATCTTCTTCATAAATGTTCTCTCCTTTGCTCTTTCAGTGTAACACACCCTTGGCGGAAAGAAAAGTTTTTTCTCTTCTCTTTCCGCCAAGGGCATGGTATACTAAAAATGAATATGCTGCTTTTTTACAAAGGCAGAAAAAAGGAGTTTAGGATCGGAATATGAAAACAAGATTTGGCATCGTAGGCTGCGGCTTTCTGGGCGGCATTGTGGCCAACGCATGGAAGAACGGACTGCTGCCGGACTATGAGCTGGTGGGTGTGACCAGCCGTACCCGTGCTTCGGCAGAAAAACTTGCCGCCGAGGTGGGCTGTGCCGTGTGTGACGATGTGGATGCTCTGCTGGCACTGCAGCCGGAATACATTGTGGAGACTGCTTCGGTGGAGGCCGTGCGCGCCATGGCCGTGCCGGTGCTGAAAAAGGGCGTGGATCTGGTCATCATCTCCATTGGTGCCTTTGCGGACCTTGATTTTTACGAGCAGGTCAAGGCCGCTGCCGTGGAGGGCGGTGCCAAGGTGCATCTGGCAAGCGGTGCCATTGGCGGCTTTGATGTGCTGCAGACCGTCACCCTGATGGCCGAGGCGCAGCGGCTGGCCGAGACGGCAGGCATCGAGACCCACACCGGAGCCAAGGGTTTCCGCAACACGCCCGTATGGGAGGAGCACCTGCTCACCGATACCGAAAAGACCACTGTGTTCACCGGCAATGCCAAGCAGGCCATTGCCACCTTCCCCCGCCGCGTGAACGTGGCTGTTGCCACCTCGCTGGCCACCACCGGCCCGGAGATCACCGGCGTGACCATGCACTCGGTACCCGGCTGGGTGGGCGACGACCACTGCATCACCGCCGAGATCGAGGGCGTGAAGGCTGTGGTGGATATCTGCTCTTCCACCAGTGCCATTGCCGGTTGGAGCGTAGTTGCCCTGCTGCGCAACCTCTCCTCCCCCGTATGCTTCTATTAAAGGAGGGCTTTGCAGATGTTCAACAAACTGGTGGCCATTGAGCCGGTAAGTCTGATTCCTTCCGCCGAGGAAGAGCTGCATCAGTACGCAAAAGAAGTGGTGCTGTACCGCGATATTCCGGCCAGTGTTGACGAGATCGTGCAGCGCATCGGAGATGCCGATGCTGTCCTTCTGAGCTACACCTCCCGCATGGGCAAAAATGTGATCGAGCGCTGCCCGAACATCCGTTACATCGGCATGTGCTGCAGCCTGTATTCTGAGGAAAGCGCCAACGTGGATATCGCCTACGCCCGCACCCGCGGCATCAAGGTGCTTGGCATCCGGGATTACGGCGACCGCGGCGTTGTGGAGTATGTCCTGCATGAGCTGACCGGCATCCTGCACGGCTTTGGGATGCCCATGCTGCGGGACGAGCCGGTGGAGATCACCGGCCTGAAGGTGGGCATCGTAGGTCTGGGCGTTTCCGGCAAAATGATCGCCGATGCGCTGCAGTTCATGGGTGCCGACATTGCCTATTACAGCCGCACCCGCAAGCCGGATGCCGAAGCTGCGGGCATGGCCTATAAGCCGCTGGCACAGCTGCTGGCCGAGAGCGAGGTGGTGTTCACCTGCCTGAACAAGAACGTACTGCTATTGGGCAGTGACGAATTTGCACAGCTGGGCGCAGGCAAGGTGCTGTTCAACACCTCCATTGGCCCGGGCTTTGACTCTGCTGCTCTGGCGCAGTGGCTTACCCTGCCGGGCACCCACTTCTTCTGCGATACCCGTGCCGCTGCCGGCCCTGTGGGCGAAACCTTCTTTGCCCGTGAGAACGTGCACTGCGCGAATGTTTCTGCCGGACGCACCAAGCAGGCTTTTGTGCTGCTGAGCCAGAAGGTGCTGGCAAATATCCGTACTGCACTGGGAGAATGATATAACAAAAAGGGCCAGTCCCTTGCAAATGCAGCGGCACTGTGGTATTCTTGAACACAGAAAAAGGGAGCCTGCAAAAGCAGGCTGAGAGTGGGCTGTTTGCTCAGACCTGTGACCTGATTTGGACAATGCCAACGTAGGGAGATACTGCTTCTTCAAAATGCGGAGATGCCTTCTTGCGGGCATTTCCGCATTTTTTGCAAAGGAAGTTGTAACCATGAAAACTGCATTGACGATTGCCGGCAGCGATTCCAGCGGCGGTGCTGGCATTCAGGCCGATATCAAAACCATGACCGCAAACGGCGTATACGCCATGAGCGCCATCACCGCACTGACCGCCCAGAACACCACCGGTGTGACCGGCATTTTTGAAGCCACGCCCGAATTTCTGGCACAGGAGATCGATGCCATTTTCACCGACATCTACCCGGATGCCGTCAAGATCGGCATGGTGTCCTCGGCAGAGCTGATCGGTGTGATCGCTGAAAAGCTGCACGCCTACGGCGCAAAGCATCTCGTGGTGGACCCGGTGATGGTTGCCACCTCCGGCTCCAAGCTGCTGCGGGACGATGCCGTGCAGGCACTGACCGAAAAGCTGCTGCCCATGGCAGAGGTGGTCACCCCCAACATTCCGGAGGCTGAGATCCTTTCCGGCATGAAGATCACCGATGCGGCCGGAATGGAGGCCGCTGCAAAGCAGATCAGCGAGAAATACCACTGTGCCGTGCTGTGCAAGGGCGGCCACCAGATCAACGATGCCGACGACCTGCTGTGGCGGGACGGCTGCGGCAAATGGTTCCGCGGCAAGCGCATTGCAAACCCCAATACCCACGGCACCGGCTGCACCCTGTCCAGCGCCATTGCGTCCAATCTGGCAAAAGGCTATGATCTGGATGCATCGGTGGAGCGCGCAAAGGCCTACATTTCCGGCTGTCTTTCTGCCATGCTGGATCTGGGCCACGGCTCCGGCCCGATGGATCATATGTTTGCACTGAAGGGAGAGTTTGTGGGTGAGTGAGCAGACCTTTGTGCAGCAGCTGGTGCAGGAAAGCCTGCCCGTGTGGGAGAAATGCCTGCGCTCGGAATTTCTGACCCACCTTGCGGATGGCACGCTGGATGAAGCCTGCTTCAAGGGCTACATCGTGGAGGACAGTCTTTACCTGCGGGAATATGCCAAGGTCTTTGCCTGGGGCATGACCAAGGCAAAGGATATGCAGACCATCCGCACCTACTATTCCCTGCTTTCCTTCGTGAATGAGAGTGAGGATGCAGCCCGCCTGCACTATCTCAAGCGCTTTGGACTGACCGATGAAGGCATCCAGAGCCTGCCGCTGCGGCCGGAGAACCGTGCCTATGTGGACTATATGATCGAAGCCGCCAAAAACGGCGAGGGCGCAGCCGAGTGCATGATGGCCTGCTTGCCCTGCATGCTGAGCTATGGCTGGATCTTCCAGAAACTGTTGGAGGAAAAGCCTGCTGCGCGGGACACCCTTTATGGTGCACTGGTGGTGGACTATGCCGACAAGGGCTATGAGGAGGCCTGCCGCGACTGGGCCGCATTTGCAGAAAAAACCTGCGAAGGCCTGAGCGAGGAGCGCCTTGCCCGCTGCCGCGAGATCTTTCATGCCTGCTCGGAGCATGAGCTGAACTTCTGGGCCATGGCAGCTTCCCCGCGCAGTGACCTGTAATTTTTCCTGAACTATAAAATGCACCCGGCCTGTGGGCAGAACCACAGCAGCCGGGTGCATTTGTTTTGTTCAGGGTTTCGTGGCCGCAGCCGCAGGCATGGGAATCCCCAGCTGCCCTATGCTGCACTAAATGGCGTATTCCCCCACAGCGTCCTTCATGCTTTTCACATATGCGCCAATGTGCTCCGGTGCATCCTTGCCGTACTGTTCCAGCAGCTTGATGATGGCCGAACCCACAATGGCACCATCCGCGATGCCGGCCATTTTTGCTGCCTGCTCCGGCGTGGAGATGCCAAAGCCGATGGCACAGGGGGTCTTGGTATTCTGGCGCACCACCTCTACGATGGAAGCAAGATCGGTCCTGATCTCGCTGCGGGTGCCGGTGACGCCCAGACTGGAAACAATGTACAAAAAGCCCTCGGCCTCTTTGGCGATCATGGCAATGCGGTTCTCAGAGGTGGGCGCGATCATGGAGATGAGGTCCACACCGTATTTGCGGCAGATGGGCAGAAACTCGTCCTTTTCCTCATAGGGCAGGTCGGGCAGGATCATGCCGTCGATGCCGATCTCTGCGCAGGTGGAGATGAACCGCTCCGCCCCATAGGAGAACACCACATTTGCGTAAGTCATGAACACCATGGGGATGGAAACATCCTTGCGCACTTCCCGCACAAAATCAAATACCTTATCTGTGGTGGTGCCCGCTTTCAGTGCGCGGATGTTGGCCCCCTGAATGACCGGGCCTTCGGCGGTGGGGTCCGAGAACGGGATGCCCAGCTCGATGAGGTCGGCACCGTTTGCCGCCATGGCGCGGACGGCTGCGGCGGTGGTGGCAAGATCCGGGTCGCCGCAGGTGATGAACGGAATGAACGCCTTGCTGTTGGCAAAGGCCTTTGCAATGTTACTCATGAAGATCCTCCCCTCTGTAGCGGGCAATGGCGGCGCAGTCCTTATCGCCGCGGCCGGAAATGGTGATCACGATGATCTGATCCTTGCCCATGGTGGGTGCCAGCTTGATGGCGTGGGCCACGGCGTGGGCGGACTCGATGGCCGGGATGATTCCCTCGGTGCGGGCCAGATATTCAAATGCGTTCACGGCTTCGTCGTCGGTAATTGCTACATATTCGGCGCGGCCGATATCATGCAGCCATGCGTGTTCCGGGCCGATGCCGGGGTAATCGAGACCTGCGGAAATGGAGTAGACCGGCGCAATCTGACCGTACTCATCCTGACAGAAATAGGACTTCATGCCGTGGAAAATACCCAGACGGCCGGTGTTGATGGTGGCAGCTGTTTCAAAGGTATCGATGCCGCGGCCTGCGGCTTCGCAGCCAATCAGGCGCACATCCTTATCCTCAATGAAATTGTAGAAACTGCCGATGGCATTGGACCCGCCGCCCACGCAGGCGATCACAGCATCCGGCAGACGGCCTTCTTTTGCCTGCATCTGCTCCTTGATCTCCTTGGATATGACAGACTGGAAGTCGCGCACGATGGTGGGGAACGGGTGCGGCCCCATTACCGAGCCAAGGCAGTAATGGGTATCGCTGATGCGGCTGGTCCACTCGCGCATGGCTTCGGACACAGCGTCCTTCAAGGTGCCGGTGCCGCTGGTAACGGGGATCACCTCCGCGCCCAGCAGACGCATCCGGTAGACGTTCAGGGCCTGACGCTTGGTGTCCTCTTCGCCCATGAACACCACGCACTCCATGCCCATCAGGGCGGCAGCGGTGGCAGTAGCCACGCCGTGCTGGCCTGCGCCGGTCTCGGCAATGAGGCGGGTCTTGCCCATCTTCTTGGCAAGCAGTGACTGACCGAGAACATTGTTGATCTTATGTGCACCGGTATGGTTCAGGTCTTCGCGCTTGAGATAAATTTTTGCACCGCCAAGGTCCTTGGTCATTTTCTCAGCGTAGTACAGGCGGCTGGGGCGGCCTGCGTATTCGTTGAACAACTCGGTCAGCTCACGGTTGAACTCGGGGTCGTTTTTGTAGTGGTCGTAGGCTTCTTCCAGCTCAATGACGGCATTCATCAGCGTTTCGGGGATATACTGTCCGCCGTGGATGCCAAAGCGTCCGTTGGGATTTGTCATGGTCGTTCATTCCTTTCCTGATTGGTCGTTTTTGCGTACAGCGGCCACAAATGCCGCCATTTTTGCGGGGTCTTTCTTTCCTGCTGTTTCAATACCGGAACTCACATCCACTGCGTAAGGATGCAGCTGCCTGACCGCATCGGCGGCATTCTCCGGGCCGAGCCCTCCGGCAAGAAAATAGGGACGTTCAAATTTCTCCAAAATGTTCCAGTCAAATGTTATTCCGGTCCCGCCTGTGCCGGAGTCCAGTAGAACGAGGTCTGCCGGACTTTTTTGCGCCTTTGCAAGGCTTGCGGCATCCGTCACGCGGAAGGCCTGCCAGAGCGGCCTTGCGGTCAGCCCCCGCAGCCGGGCAATGTAAGCGGCATCCTCCTGCCCGTGGAGCTGGGCAATGTCGATGATGCCTGCATTCAGCAGGTCAGCCACAGCTTCTGGTGCTTCGTTCACAAACACGCCCACAGCCTGAATCCCGGGGGAAAGCTGTGCTTTTAATGCTGCGGCCATTTCCCGGGAAACAGCCCGTTTGCTCTTTGCCGCAAATACAAAGCCGATGTACTCCGGCTGCAGAACATTTGCCGCTGCGATATCCTCCGGGCGGGTCAGGCCGCAGAGCTTGATCTTTGTCATAGCAGTCCTTTCAGCTCCTGCAGCTTTGCGGTCTTATCCGGTGCGCGCATGAGCGTTTCGCCAATCAGCACCGCATCCGCCCCAATGGCTGCAAGCTGTGCTACATCCTCGGCGGTCCTTACGCCGCTCTCTGAGACGAAGAGCACATTCTTTGGGATGCGGGAGCGCAGGCGGCGGCTGTTTGCAGTATCCACTGTGAAGGTTTTCAGGTTGCGGTTGTTCACACCGAGGATGCGTGCCCCGGCCTTGAGTGCCCGGTCCACCTCGGCATCGTCGTGGGCTTCCACCAGTGCGGAAAGGCCCAAGCCGTCACAGATGGCAAGGTACTCTTTGAGCTGTGCATCATCGAGGATGGCACAGATCAGCAGCACCGCCGAAGCACCCAGAAGCTTTGCTTCGTAGATCATGTATTCATCCACGGTAAAATCCTTGCGCAGGCAGGGCGTGGAAACGGCGGAAGTGATCTCTTTTAAATAGGTGTCGCTGCCGAGGAACCACTTGGGTTCGGTGAGCACCGAGATGGCATCCGCTCCGGCGGCTTCGTACTCTTTGGCAATTTGCAGATATGGGAAGTCCGGTGCGATGAGCCCCTTGGAGGGCGATGCCTTTTTGCACTCGCAGATGAAGGCAAGGCCCGGCTTTGCAAGGGCTTTTTCAAAGCGGAAATCGCCCTTCGGCAGCGCCAGTGCCTGCTGCTTTATTTCGGCCAGCGGCAGGGTCTGCTTTGCCGTTTCCACCCGCTGCCGGGCGTGTTCGGCCAGCTGGTCTAAAATGTTCATGCATTTTCCTCCGGACGGCTGCTCACCTCGATGAACTTTTCCAGCACGGCAGCCGCCTTGCCGCTGTCGATGAGCTGGGCAGCCAGTCGGATGCCGTCGGCCATCGTGTCCGCCTTGCCGCCGATGTAGAGGGATGCGCCCGCGTTCATCAGCACGGCATCGCGCTTGGGGCCTTTCCCGCCTGCCAGAATGGCGCGGGTGATGGCCGCATTTTCTGCCGGTGCTCCGCCCACAAGGTCGGCCTTTTCGCAGCGGGTCAGACCGAACTGTTCCGGCGTGATGGTGTAGCACTTATACCAGCCGTCCTTGATCTCGCACACCTTGGTGGGTGCACTCAGGCTGATCTCGTCCAGCTTGTCCTTGCCATAGACCACCATGCCGCGCTTGACACCCAGACTGATCAGCACCTGTGCCAGCGGCTCTACAAGATATTCGTCGTAAACACCCAGCAGCTGCATTTTGGGAGAGCCGGGGTTCGTGAGAGGACCAAGGATGTTGAACACGGTGCGGAAGCCCAGTTCCTTGCGGATGGGGCCGACGTACTTCATGGAGGTGTGATACTTCTGCGCAAAGAAGAAGCAGATGCCCACTTCGTTCAGCAGTTCCACACAGCGGGCGGGGCTTTGCTGGATGTTCACGCCCAGCGCTTCCAGACAGTCGGCAGTGCCGCACTGGGAGGACGCGGCCCGGTTGCCGTGCTTTGCCACCTTCATTCCGCCTGCCGCTGCCACCAGCGCCGAGGTGGTGGAGATGTTAAAGCTGTGGGCATTGTCGCCGCCGGTGCCAACGATCTCGAAGATGTCCATGCCGGTGTCCACCTTGGTGGCGTGGTCCCGCATGGCGGCGGCGCAGCCCGCAATTTCGTCCGTGGTCTCAGCCTTGGCGCTCTTGGTGGAAAGCGCCGCCAGAAAAGCTGCGTTCTGGGTGGGAGTGGTCTCGCCGCTCATGATCTCGTTCATCACGGCGTAGGCTTCGTCGTAGCTCAG